>Ga0315912_10004773_pt1 | contig 12656 bp, 12 predicted proteins | sample VfabasoilMG_FD_204469 | JGI IMG/M metagenome (GOLD analysis project Ga0315912, IMG submission 204469) | Garden soil microbial communities collected in Santa Monica, California, United States - V. faba soil | ecosystem: Environmental > Terrestrial > Soil > Garden | place: USA: California... | reverse complement strand
CAGGCCCGTCGGAAGCGTGGTGCAGCGCATTTTCATGTAAGTCCGGCTCGTGCCTGCGGGAAGGGGCTGCTATGATGCCACCCGCTCGCCAATTGACCAGACTCTGTCCGAGAGACCCTCTACGAGGGCGCCGAAGGCGCAAGTTTCCGCCCGGAAACGCTCAGGCAAAAGAACGGCAGGGTTTGAAGGCGGGCTCTGGAGAGCGATGGCCGGCATTCTGGTGAATGCGCGGACCATCCACCGAAGGGGTGCGGTTCGAGACTCTTATCTATGAGTCGCGGGCCCGATCTCTCAGGTTCAAGGACAGAGGGGCGGCGGGTGCAAGGTGCGCCCGCCGCCTTTTTATTTGGTGCAACTGGCGGCGCACCGGAGAAGGCCTTGGGCAGACGAACACCGCTCTACGACCTGCACGTTTCCCTCAACGCCCGGATGGTGGATTTCGGCGGCTGGGACATGCCCGTCAACTACGGTTCGCAGATCGAGGAACACCACGCGGTGCGCCGCGACGCCGGTGTCTTCGACGTGTCGCACATGTGCGTGATCGACGCGCGCGGCGCGAAGGTGCGCGAATTCCTCTCGAAGCTGGTCGCGAACGACGTGGCCAAGCTGACCAGCGCGGGCAAGGCGCTGTACTCGTGCATGTTGAACGACGCGGGTGGAGTCATCGACGACCTCATCATCTATTTCAACGAAGAGAGCTTTTTCCGCATCGTCGTGAACGCCGGCACGCGCGACAAGGATCTTGCCTGGATGCGCAAGGTGGCGGCGCCCTTCGGTGTCGAGCTCACCGAGCGCACCGATCTGGCCATGCTCGCGGTGCAGGGACCGAATGCGCGCGCGAAGCTCGTGGAGCTGCTGCCGGAGGAACATCGGGCCGCGGCGATGGCGCTCGAGGTTTTCAGCGGCAAGCCCTTTTCAATGAAGAGTGGCGGCGACTGGTTCGTGGCCCGCACCGGCTACACCGGCGAGGACGGATTCGAAGTCATGCTCCCGGCCAACGGGGCGGCGGACCTGTGGCGCGAGCTGAACCTGCGCGGCGTGAAATCCGCGGGTCTGGGCGCGCGCGACACGCTGCGACTCGAGGCGGCGATGAATCTGTACGGCAACGACATGGACGAGGGCCAGAATCCGCTCGAGTCCGGTCTCGCCTGGACGGTGTCGTTCGACAACCCGGCGCGTGATTTCATCGGCCGCAAGGCGCTCGAGGCGCTGAAGGCGGCCGGCCTGAAGAAGAAATTGGTCGCGCTGGTGCTGGACGACCGCGGGGTGCTGCGCGGCCACCAGAAGGTCATCGCGTCCGGCGGCGAGGGAGAAATCACCAGCGGCAGTTTCTCTCCCACGATGGAAAAATCGATCGCGCTCGCGCGCGTGCCGCGCGACACCGGCGCCACGGTGCAGGTCGACATCCGCGGCAAACTCTTGAACGCGCGCGTGGTCAAGGCGCCGTTCGTTCGCAAGGGCCAGGTCCTGGTCAGCTAAGAATAATCACGGAGCATTTCCCATGAGCAACATTCCCGCCGATCTCAAGTACACCAAGTCGCACGAATGGGTGCGCACGCTCGCGAACGGCACTGTCGAGATCGGCATCACCGATCATGCGCAGGGCGCGCTCGGCGACCTGGTCTTCGTCGAGGTGCCCGAAGCGGGCAAGAGCCTCAAGGCGGGCGATGCGTTCGCCGTGGTCGAATCCGTGAAGGCCGCCTCCGACGTGTACGCGCCGATCGCGGGCGCGGTCATCGAAGGCAACTCCGCGCTGGGCAGCCAGCCGGAACTGATCAATTCCGAACCTTATGGCGGCGGCTGGATTGCGCGCATGAAGCCCAGCGCCGCACCGGCCGGCCTGCTGAGCGCCGCCGAATACCAGGCGCACCTCGCCGCGGAGGGCTGAGCATGCCATTCATCCCGCACACCCCCGATGACGTCGAGCAGATGCTCGCGGCGATCGGCGCGAAAAAGATCGACGACCTGTTCGACGAGATCCCGAAGGAGCTGCGCATCGAGTCGCTGGCGGGGATTCCCGAGGCGCTCAACGAGATGCAGATCGGCAGGCTGATGGCGCAACGCGCGGCGGCCGACGGCACGCCGCTCAATTTCATCGGTGCCGGAGCCTACGAGCACCACATCCCTTCAGCGGTGTGGGCCATCACCACGCGCGGCGAGTTCTACAGCGCCTACACGCCGTACCAGGCCGAGGCCTCGCAGGGCACGCTGCAGCTCATCTACGAATACCAGACGATGATTTCCTCGCTGACCGGCATGGAAGTCTCGAATGCCTCGATGTACGACGGCGGCTCCGCGGTCGCGGAGGCATCGCTCATGGCGATCCGCGCGCATCGCAAGTCGCGCTCGCAGCGCGTGCTGGTTCCGACCACTCTGCATCCGAACTACCGCAAGGTGGCCGTGGCCACCGCCAGCGGCCAGGGCGTGCGCTTCGAGGAAGTGCCTTGCCCCAAGGGCGTGTTGTCGGTCGCGGATCTCGCGAAGTACCAGGGCGAGGACATCGCCGCACTCGTGATCCAGCAGCCGAACTTCTTCGGCGTGCTCGAAGACGTGGATGCACTCACCGACTGGGCGCATGCCAACAACATCCTGGTCATCGCCTCGGTGAATCCCACTTCGCTGGGCATCCTCAAGCCGCCCGGCCAGTGGGGCACCAAGGGCGCCGACATCGCCTGCGGTGACTGCCAGCCGCTCGGCGTGCCGCTGTCATCGGGCGGACCCTACGCGGGCTTTCTGACCACGAGAATGGAATTCGTGCGCCAGATGCCGGGCCGCATCGTCGGCCGTACCGTCGACACCAATGGCAAGCAGGGCTTCGCGCTGACGCTGCAGGCGCGCGAGCAGCACATCCGCCGTGGCAAGGCCACGTCGAATATCTGCACCAACCAGGGACTGCTGGTCACGGCTGCGACCATCTATCTCAGCCTGCTGGGTCCGGAAGGACTGGCGCGAGTGGCCAACGAGTGTCATCGCGCGACGCAGGAACTGGTCGCCGCGCTGACCCGCGTCAAGGGCGTGAAGCTGGCGTTCGACCGCGCGCGCTTCCACGAAGCGGTGCTGCTGCTCGATCGTCCTGTCGGGCCGGTGCTGGCCGAACTCGCCGGCCGCGGCATCGTTGGCGGCTACGACCTGTCGAACGACTATCCGGAACTCGGCAACGCGCTGCTGGTGTGCGCCACCGAGACGCGCACTGCCGCCGAGATCAAGACGTATGCCGACGCGCTCGCCGAAACCCTGAAGGCCGCGGTACGCGCCGCCTGATCGCAGGAACCCAACATGGCAATGCTCAAACATCCCGAAAAGATCATCTTCGAGTACTCGCGTCCGACGCGTGGCGCCTACGGCCAATGGCCTACCGAACAGGGCACGTCGAACGCGGCCGCGTCCGACATTCCGGAAAACCTGCGCCGCAAGGACAAGCCGCTGCTGCCCGAAGTCAGCGAGCTGGAGGCGGTGCGCCACTTCACCAAGCTTTCGCAGCTCAACTTCTCCATCGATACGCACTTCTACCCGCTGGGCTCGTGCACGATGAAGTACAACCCGAAGGCCTGTAACGAGTACGCGCTGCTGCCGGGTTTCCTGAATCGCCATCCGCTGGCGCCGGAATCCACCGGCCAGGGGTTCCTCGCCTGCATGTTCGAGCTGCAGGAAATGCTCAAGGAAGTGACCGGCATGCAGGGCGTGGCGTTGTCGCCCATGGCCGGCGCGCACGGCGAATTCGCCGGTGTCGCGATGATCCGCGCGTATCACCGCGCGCGCGGGGATCTCGCGCGCAACGAGATCATCGTGCCGAACGCGGCGCACGGCACCAACCCCGCCACCGCCACCATGTGCGGCTGCGTGGTGAAGGAAATTCCGACCAAGGACGACGGCGACATCGACGTCGAGGCACTGAAGGCGGCGGTGGGCCCTAAGACCGCGGGCATCATGTTGACCAACCCGTCAACCTGCGGCGTATTCGAACGGCGCATCAAGGAAGTGGCGAAGATCGTGCACGACGCCGGCGGCCTGCTGTACTACGACGGCGCGAATCTCAACGCCATCCTCGGCAAGGTCCGGCCCGGTGACATGGGCTTCGACGTCATCCACATGAACCTGCACAAGACCTTCTCGACGCCGCATGGCGGCGGCGGTCCCGGTGCCGGCGCGGTGGGCGTGGGCGCGCGCCTGCTGCCGTTCATGCCCATCCCGGTGGTGGGCAAGGAAGGCGACAAATTCCGCTGGTTGAGCGAGAAGGACCTGCCGCAGTCCATCGGCCGCCTGTCGGCCTTCATGGGCAATGCGGGGGTGCTGCTGCGCGCATACATATATATGCGCATGCTGGGGCGTGAAGGCATGCACCGCGTGGGCGAGTTTGCGACCCTGAATGCCAACTATCTGATGGCACGCCTTGCGAACGCGGGCTTCGATCCGGCGTATCCGGGCCGGCGGGCAAGCCATGAGTTCATCATCACGGCGAAGAAACAGGCCCGCGATCTGGGTGTCACCGCGATGGACATCGCGAAGCGCCTGCTGGACTACGGCTTTCATGCGCCGACGACCTACTTTCCGCTGCTCGTGCCGGAATGCCTGCTGATCGAACCCACCGAAACCGAAAGCAAGGAAGCGCTGGACGGTTTCATCGATGCGATGGCCGCCATCCTCAAGGAGGCCGAAGCACAGGCGGATTTGGTAACGTCGGCGCCGCATACCATGACGGTTCGGCGGCTGGACGATGTGCGGGCCGCGCGTCAGCTCGATCTAACCTGGAAGCCGGCTGCCTATCCTCAGGGGCTGCGCCCCACATCGGAAAACGTCGGCCCTTCGTAAGACCGAAGGGCCGCCGTCCGTAAAAAATCGGGGCGCTCTGGTACAGTCCGATCCCGATGAACGACCTCGGCGACCGCTTCAAACCTACCGGCTTCACGCGCCTGTTCCGGGCATTCGGCGCGAGCCTCAAGGGGTTCACCGGAGCGTACCGGGAGGAGGCGGCGTTCCGGCAGGAACTCGCCCTGGCGGTGGTGGTCATTCCACTGGGCCTGTGGTTAGGCCGCAATGGCATCGAGCGCGTGCTGCTGATCGCGCCGATGTTCATCGTGCTGATCGTGGAGCTGCTCAACAGCGCCATCGAGGCAACGGTCGATCGTATCGGGCTCGAGCGCCACAAGCTCTCGGGCCTCGCCAAGGACATCGGGTCTGCGGCGGTCTTCACGTCGCTGACCCTGCTCGCGGTCGTGTGGGTGTTGGTGCTCTGGCGCTGATCAGCTCCTGAAACGAAGGAATCGCATGAAACCAAGCCGGATCGTCGTCCTCGGCCTGTTGCTCCTTGCTTCGGGCATTTCCCAGCTGACCCTGGCGCAGGGCGCGCAACCGCAATCGGTGCAGCAGCAGGTCGGCGCGCAGTCCGCGGCCACGCAGGCGGCCCTGCCGCAAAGCGAAGGCGAGAGCGCCGCCTGGCGCGGCACGCTGGCGCGCGTCGCGGAAAGCGTGGTCGCCATCGAGATCGACCAGACCCGCGCCTTCGACACCGAATGGAATTCCTCGGCGCAGGCCACCGGCTTCGTGGTCGACGCCGAGCGCGGACTGATCCTCACCAACCGTCACGTCGTGACACCGGGTCCCGTGACTTCCGAGGCCACTTTCCTCAACCGCGAGGAAGTGCAGCTTTATCCCGTGTATCGCGATCCCATCCACGACTTCGGCATCTACCGCTACGACCCGAAGAAGCTGCGCTTCATCAAGCCGCGTTCGCTGCCCCTGTTCCCGGACGGCGCGCAGATCGGCCGCGAAATCCGCGTCATCGGCAACAACGCGGGTGAGCAGCTCTCTATCCTCGCCGGCACGCTGGCCAAGCTCGACCGTGACGCGCCGGAATACGGCATCGGCAAGTACAACGACTTCAACACCTTCTACCTGCAGGCGGCGTCCGGCACCTCGGGCGGTTCCTCGGGTTCGCCGGTCATCGACATCCAGGGCCGCGTGGTGGCGCTCAACGCCGGCGGGGCCACCGGCGCGGCATCCAGCTTCTATCTACCGCTCGGCCGCGTGAAGCGCGTGCTGGAACTCATCCAGGCGGGCAAGCCGGTGCCGCGCGGCGCCCTGCAGGTGGTGTTCCACTACACGCCTTACGACGAGCTGCGACGCCTCGGCCTCAACGAGAAGACGGAGGAGGCCGCGCGCAAGACCTTCCCGGCGCTGACCGGCATGCTGGTGGTCAACGAAGTGCTGCCCGGCGGTCCGGCCGACGGCACGCTGCAGCCCGGCGACGTGCTGGTGCGCATCAACGGCAAGCTGGTGTCGGAGTTCGAACCCCTCGAGCAGGTGCTCGACGATTCGGTGAGCGGCACCGTGGACCTGGAACTCGAACGCGGCGGCAAGCCGGTGAGCGCCAAGCTGAACGTGGGCGACCTGCACGCCATCACGCCCTCGGCATACCTGGAATTCGGTGACGCCATCGTGCACACCGTGTCCTACCAGATGGCGCGGCATTTCAACGTGGCCGTGCAGGGCGTCTACGTCGCCAACCCGGGCTACATCTTCGGTGCCGCCGGCGTGCCGCGCGGTGCGGTCATCGCCAGCGCCAACGGCAAGCCGACGCCGACGCTCGCGGCCTTCGAAGCCGTGGTCACCGGCCTCGCGGATGGCGAGCGTTTCACCGTGCGTTATTCGACCGTCGACGATCCCAACGGCTCGAGCGTGCGCAGCGCGCGCATGGACCGCCGCTGGTTCCCCGCCCGGCATTGCCTGCGCGACGACGCCGCCGGGCTGTGGCAATGCGCGGCGCTGCCGGCGCTCGGCGCGGCCAAGGCCGAAACCGGTGGCAGCACACGCTTCGCCAAGCCGGAGGACCCGCGTGCCGCGGCGCTCGCACCCTCGCTGGTGGGTGTCGGATTCGACATGCCGTATTCGGTCTCGGGCATCACGGAGCGCAACTACCGCGGCACCGGGCTCGTGGTGGACGCGGCCCGCGGGCTCGTGGTCGTGGACCGCAATACAGTGCCGGTGTCGATGGGTGACGTGCGCATCATCTTCGCGGGAACCATCGAAATTCCCGGCAAGGTCGAGTTCGTGCACCCGCTGCACAACCTGGCCATCGTCAGCTACGACCCGAAGCTCATCGGCAACACGCCGGTGAAGGCCGCGAAGCTGCTCGACCGGCGCATCCAGCCCGGGGAAACGTTGTGGGTCGTGGGCATGGGCGCGGACAGCGAGCTGAATGTGCGCACCACGCAGGTCGCGACGCTGTCGCCGCTGCAGCTGCCGCTGTCGCGCACCATGCAGTTCCGCGAAAGCAATCTCGAGACCATCCAGCTGGTGAACGGGCCCACCGACTTCGACGGTGTGCTCACCGACGCCAGTGGCAATGTGATTGCACTGTGGTCCAGCTTCGCCTGGGAGCAGGGCCGGGACCTGCAGCAGGAGAATCGCGGCGTCGCGATCGGCCTGGTGCAGGACATGCTCCGCCGCGTGCAATCGAAGCAGGCGGTGTTCTCGCTGGAGGCGGAGCTCGTGCCGCAGCCGCTGGCCTCGGCCCGCCGGCTGGGCCTCTCCGACGAGTGGCTGCGGAAACTCGAAATCGCCAGCCCGAATCAGCGCCAGGTGCTGTCGATAGTCCGCCTGGTGGGCGGATCGCCGGCCGTGGGTCGCCTCAAGCAGGGTGACATGGTGCTCGCGATCGACGAAAAGGTGGTCACGCGGTTCCGCGAAGTCGAGCTGGCCGTGGCGGACAAGTCGGAAGTGAACGTGACGGTGTGGCGCGACGGCGAAGAACAGCACGTGCCCTTGCCGACGGCGGCGCTGACCGGCCTCGACATCGACCGCATCGTGATGTGGGCGGGCGCCACCCTGCAGGTGCCGCACCGCGCGATGATCGCGCAGCGCGGCATACCACCCGAGGGCGTGTACGTGGGGTACTTCGCCTATGGTTCGCCGGCCACGCGTTATGGGCTGTTCCCGGGCCGCAGGATCGTGGAGGTAGATGGCGTGCCGACGCCCAACCTGGACGCCTTCCTGAAGGTGGTATCCGGCAGGCCGGACCGTTCGGCCATACGGCTGCGCACAATCACGTGGAATAACGCCCCGGAAGTGATCACCCTGAAACTGGATCGCCACTATTGGCCTACATACGAGCTGACTCGCACCGGTGAAGGCTGGGAGCGGCACGATCTTGAGTAGCCTCATCTTCAGTAGAATGGCCGCAACTTATGGTCCGCGTCGTCCGCGCCACACTCAAGGAACTCGAGAGCGCCGTTACCGCACTGCGTGACGGCGAGCTGGTCGCTTTTCCCACGGAAACCGTCTACGGCCTGGGCGCCAATGCGCAGAACCCGGCCGCCGTGCGCCGCATCTTCGAGCTGAAGGAGCGGCCACCGGACCACCCGGTCATCGTCCATCTCGACAATCCGAAGTACCTGCATCGCTGGTGCCGCGAGGTGCCGGAGGCGGCGCAGAAGCTCGCGGCGCGCTTCTGGCCGGGTCCGTTGACGATGGTTCTCCCCCGCTCCGAGAACGTGCACGACGTGGTCACCGGCGGCCAGGACACGGTCGCAATCCGGGTTCCTTCGCATCCGATGGCGCAGCAGCTGCTGACCGCCTTCGGTGGCGGCATCGCCGCACCGTCCGCCAATCGCTTCGGACGCGTGAGCCCGACCCGCGCCGAACACGTGCGCGAGGAGTTCGGCGACGCGGTGCGCGTTGTGCTCGACGGCGGCGAGAGCCAGATCGGGCTCGAATCCACCATCGTGAGTTTCGACGGCGAGCAGGTGAGGTTGCTGCGGCCGGGATTCGTGACCTACTCGCAGCTGAAAGAGGTCGTGGGTGACGTGATCGTGGGAGCCGCGCCCGCGACGCCGCGAGTGCCGGGCAACAAGGTCTCGCACTACGCTCCGATGACTCCCATGAGCATCGTGCCCGTGGACGAGATCGACAAACGCGCCGAAACCCTCTCGGAAGGCGGGCGGCGTGTCGCGGTCCTGGCAATGCGCCTGCCGCTGAGGACCTATCCATCCGTGACGTGGATCAACGCCGGCCGGCGACCGGATTCCTACGCTCACGACCTGTATTCCAACCTGCGTGCGCTCGACAAGGCGGGCTGCGAGCAGATCCTGGTGCAGGACGTTCCTGCCGACGAGAAGTGGACCGCGATCCGCGACCGGTTGTCGCGCGGTGCGGCGGTCGGCAGCGTCAGCGCGAGCGAACACGATCAGTTTTCAGAAACGGGCGGGTACAGCGTCCTGCCCTGACGGGAGGAGACGATGAAGAAGAGTTTGCGGCTCATGGCAGCCGCAGGTTTGCTCGTGGCCATCTCGCCGGTCCAGGCGGGCGTCTATACCGACGATCTGTCGCGGTGCCTCGTGGACAAATCCAGCACATCCGACAAGTCGGTGCTCGTGCAATGGATTTTCGTGGCGATGGCGCAGCATCCCTCGGTGGTGTCGCTCACCAAGATCTCCAGCGACGACAAGGAACGGCACAACAAGCAGGCAGGCGCGTTGTTCATGCGCTTGTTGACCGAAACCTGTGCCGACGAATCGAAGAAGGCGCTGAAGAACGAAGGCGCGCTCGCCATCCAGACGGCGTTCCAGGTGCTCGGACAGGCGGCCGCGCGCGAAATCTTCGCCGACCCGAGCGTCGGCGAGATGATGTCGGGGCTGGACAAGTACGTCGACAAGGAGAAGCTCGAAAAACTCGTGAAGTAGTCGGGGTGGAGAAGTGATGATCCAACGTCACCTGGTTTGTGCGCTGCTGTGGGCCGCCGCGCCGGCATCGCACGCGGAGATCACCCGGCATGGCGGCAGCAACGAAGCGCTGCCCGACCGCAAGTACGTGCACGTCGTCAGCGAAGCCGACTCGCCGGTCTTGCAGACCTGGATCAAGGCGAAGGACGGGCTGTACATCGCCGCTGCCGTCCGCAAGCCGAAGGGCAGCGGGCCGTTTCCGGCGTTGATCATGTTCCACGGCGCACCGGGCGGTCGCGGCATGGACCAGCTGGTGGGCTGGTCGCGCGGTGATCACGGTGGCCCGGTGTGGGAGCGCTTCCTGCAGGAAGGTTACGTGGTGGTCGTGGCGGACTATCGCGGCGGCGACTGGAACCAGATGAACCGGCCGTCTTCGACCGGCCTCATCACCGCGATCGACGATGGCATCACCGTGGTCGATTACGTGCAGAACCTGCCCTACGTGAAGCGCAGCGAGGTCAGCGTCTACGGTGTGAGCCTGGGCGGCAACCTGGTCATGTACCTGGCATCGCGTGTTCCCACCTTGCACGCGGTGGTCGCGGGCGCGCCGGCGCCGATCTGGTTCCTGGGACTCAAGCTCAATGCCGACGGGTCGCGGCCGGACTTCAATACCGCGAAGGCGGATCCTGCGGTGGCGAAGGAAAACATCGATCCCATCGCGATGCCCGTGCTCATCATCGTGGGAACCGAGGACCGGCTGATGCCGCTCGACGTCACGCTGCACGATGAGCTGGCGAAACACGGCAAGGCGGTGCGCCTCGAGGTGTTCGAACACGGCTACCACGATTTCGTGCTCGGCAACCAGGGACAGGCGCGCAAAGACCTGCCGCGCGGCGAGATCCTGCTGCCCGGTGCGCTCGAAGCCCTGGAACTCACAGTGAAGTTCATCAAGTCGCCGCGCTGATGGAGCGCAGGCGACGCATCCTGCCTCCGGTGTGGCTGCTCGCCTGCCTGCTGGCCTCGATGGCCCTCGACTATCTCCTTCCCATCGTCGCTTTCCACAACCTGCCGTTGCGTATCGCCGGCGTGACGCTGATCCTGTTTGGCATCGCGATGAGTGCGACGGCCGCGGGCGCGTTCCGCAAGGCGGGAACACCGGTGATCCCCTTCGAACGATCGACCGCCCTGCTGGTCACGGGCTGGTATCGCTACACGCGCAACCCGATGTACCTGGGCATGGTGCTGTCGCTGCTGGGCACAGGGCTGTCGCTGGGAAGTGTGGGCGCCTTGCTGCCGCTGCCGGCGTTCGTGGTCATCATCGAATCGCTGTTCATCCGCGGCGAGGAGCGCTTTCTCGAAGAGCTCTTCGGCCAGAGGTATCTCGACTACCGTGCGCGCGTGCGGCGCTGGCTGTAGCGCGGACGCCGTCAGTAGTGAGGCGGCTTCTCGTGCGCCGTGGCGCTCGGCCCGAAGTCGGATTCCAGCGCCGCGAGTTTGTCCATCAGCCGCTGATTGCGTTCCAGGGCGCGGTCCAGATCCTTCTGCTGGCGCGTCACCACGTCGCTGAGTTCGTGCACCGCGCGTTCCAGGTGCGCGAGTTTTTCTTCGATGCTGTCGAGTCTCTCCGACATGGCGGCAGTGTGCCTCAAAACAGCGGCGCCCAGGAATCCCTTCCTGGGCGCCGGCGATTCCCGCTAGCTCGGGATTCTGTTGGTCAATACCAGATGTCGTAGATCACATCGAGCACCAGGCCGGTGGCCAGCGCCGTGAGCATCACGTCGTTGCCGACGCGCACCCAGGCGTAACCGTACGGCGGCGCATACAGGCGATACGGGTGGTAGTCGTGGATGATGTACGAGCTCGAATACCAGCCGTAGGGCAGGTAGGCGCCGCGATACCACGTGCGGTAGTAGTAACCGCGCGGCGCGGAGTAGCGGCCGTAGTGATACCGATAACGCGCGTAGTCGACGCGGTCATGGCGGCGGTTGTCCCAGTAGTGCGGATGACGGTTCCAGTCGTTGCGATACCGGTCCCAGCCGTTGTTGCGGTCATGGGTGTTCCAGTTGTTGCGATTGTTGTCGTGACGGTCGCGGTCATTGCGATGATCGTTCCAGTCATGACGGTCGTTGTCGCGACGGTCATTGTCGTGGCGGCGATCGTAGCTGGGCGGCGCATGGTTGCCGTTGTCGCGGTGGTTGTTGTTCCACTGGTTGTTGCCGCCATCGCGCTTGCCATCATCGCGCTTGCCGCCGTCACGATCGTGGCCGCGGTTGTCGTTGCCGCGATTGTCATTGCGGCGGTCGCTGCCACGGTTGTCGTTGCGGTTGTCATTGCCGCGATTGTTGCTGCCGCCGCGATCGTTCTGCGCGCGGGCGACACCGGTTTCGATCTTCTTGTTGAACGAACCCCGCGGATCGGCGGCCGCGAACGCGGAGGCGCTGGCGAGCAGGGTGGCGATCAAGAAGGTCACTGGGCGTTTCATCTGGGTCTCCTTAGCGGATCCATTTCGATCCGTTGCGGGGCCAGTATCCGGTCGGGCACCTGAGCGGAGCCTGAATATTCTCGTTCAGGTTGTTCAGTTTCGGCTCGCCTTTTCGAGCCTCTGGAGGCGCTTTCAGGCTGTCGGCCGGTTCCTATGTTCAATTGACCGGCAGCGGCGCACGCGCAATGGCGATATCCCGCTCGACTTCCGCGTCGAGCTCGGTCCAATCGACCGTGCCCACGCGATTGGTCCACATTGGATTCCGATAACGCGCGCCGGTGCGGCCCGTGTAGTCCTTCCAGTGAGCCGCGGCCCGCGCAAGTTCGGCAATCGCCGCGGCCTGGTGCTTTACAGCGCGAGTCTCGCGGAACAACGCCAGCTCCGTGGCGCCCCGAATCTTCGCGGCGTAGTACTTGCCGAGCAGTGCCATGGCGCGGATGTCTTCGAGCGTGCCGGCGAGATCCGCGCTCCGGCGCGCGCGGGATTTTTCCAATGCGGCGAGCGCGGCCAATGCCGCA
>Ga0315912_10004772_pt1 | contig 12659 bp, 8 predicted proteins | sample VfabasoilMG_FD_204469 | JGI IMG/M metagenome (GOLD analysis project Ga0315912, IMG submission 204469) | Garden soil microbial communities collected in Santa Monica, California, United States - V. faba soil | ecosystem: Environmental > Terrestrial > Soil > Garden | place: USA: California... | reverse complement strand
CGGGACTGTCTTCGACCGGGCCACCGTTCAACCGCCGAACGGCCGCTCGGGCCAGCCCGGCGTGCGCGAGTTTCCGCCGTACAACGAAGAGTGGGAAGCGATCTACCGCCGCAACATCGAGCTCGTTCGCGACGGCACCTTCCCGGATCCGATCAGCGCTTGCGGCGTGCCGCACGGCTTCCCGCGAATCATGAACGTGCCCGACGTCTACGAGTTCGCCGTCACTCGCGACGCCGTGTACATCCTCGCCGAGAACGGCCCCGGCATCCTGCGCATCTACACCGACGGCCGCGGGCACCCGCCGGCCGAGGAGCTCTGGCCGACGTACACGGGCGCATCGGTCGGTCACTGGGAAGGCGACACGCTCGTGTTCACGACGATCAGCCTCAAAGGCGCGAGCGGCAACGACGTGATCGTCGATCGCACGGGGCTCGTGTTGAGCGACGCGAGCCGCGCGACGACGCGCATGCGCAAGATCGACGACACGACGATCGAGGCGCAAATGACGATCGAGGACGACAAAGCGCTCACGCGGCCATGGCAAGTCACGAAGCGCTACTCGAAGCAGCCAGCCGGCACGTGGGCGTGGGACTACTCGTGCGGCGAGAACAACCGCAACCCCGTGTCGGCCTCAGGCAAGACGCTGACGCTGGGTCCGGACGGCAAGCCGCTCGATCGCGTCACCGAATAACCGCGAGGTGCTCGAAATGAGATCGACCAAGATCATGACGGCGTTACTGGCGGCCAGCGTCGTGCTCGTCGCCGCGCGGCCGCTCGCGGCGCACCATTCGGCCGCGATGTTCGACGATACGAAAGTCGTCGAGCTGTCCGGCACCGTGAAGGCGCTGCAATGGACGAATCCGCACGTCTGGCTGCAAGTCGTCGTCGCTACTGAAGGGCGCGCGACCGAATGGAGCTTCGAGGGCGGCAGCCCGAACTCGCTGTCGCGCCAAGGCTGGCGCAGCACGACGTTCAAAGAGGGCGACGTCGTGACCGTCCGCTTGCGGCCGATGAAGGACGGCACGGCCGCGGGTCAGTTCATCGGCGCCAAATTCGCAGACGGGCACACCGTCGGCAACTGGGAGTAGCGCCGCTGCCGCGCTCCTAGTGCGCGTGCTCGCGGCGCCAGGCGAAGTATTTGTCGAACGCGGTTAGCTGCGGCACGTTCGGCACCGGCCGCGCGCTCGGCTTCGCATCGAGGAACATCACCTGCTGGCTCTGCTCCTTGAACGCGGGCCACTGCGGCAACCCCGCGCCGTTCGGATCGCCGGTCTTGGCGAAGTTCGTGAAGTAGGCGCTCACGAGCTCGGACATCGCGGTGTCTTCCGCGCGCGGAGCGGTTTCGGGCGGCGCGCCAGGGGCGGCGAAGCTTTTGCCGAAATTGCGGAACACGAACGGGATCTCGTCGGCGTGCCACGCGCCGTTCGGCTTCTGCGGCGTGCGGTGATCGAAGTAGTACACGTACGCGGCGCCCTTGCCCTTCGTCGATTGCAGACGCGCCCAGGCCCAAGTAGGCCACGCGAACGTGGAATCGCGGAATACGTCTTGCGCGGACTCCAACGCCTGCGCATCGGTCGCGTGGCTGTACACGGCGAGCAGCGCGTCGGCATGCTCGCCGTACCCCGCGCGAATCTGCTGCTCGAACGCCGCGCTCGTCACCCCGCCTTGGATGAACAGCGCACCCTCGTCGGAGTTCGTGCCGATCAACACGGGGGTGTCGTTGAAGCGCCCTGCGCTGTAGAGCACGAACTGATCGCCTGGCAGCACGTCACCGTCGTCCGTGGGCCAGAACGTGTTCGTCAACCCGGGGCCTTGCGCCTCGAGAATCTTGGCTGCGGGCAGCGCGCGGGCGGCGGCGAGGCTCGTGGCGCCGAGCTTGCCGAGGAACTGCTGCCCCACGGCCTCAGCCGCCGCGAGCGTCGGAACGAGCTCCCCGCCTTCCATCGCCCTACGCGACGGCGCGAACGAGCCGCCGCTCTCCGAGATCACCTTGTGGAACAGTCCCTTCGCGTAAGGCGACGCCGCGAGCATGCTGACGGCGATGCCGCCGGCCGACTCGCCGAAGATAGTGACGTTACCGGGATCCCCGCCGAACGCCGCGACGTTGTCCTTGACCCACTGCAGGCCTGCGATCATGTCCTGCAGGCCGTAGTTGCCGGAGCCCTTGCCGCTCTCGCGCGAAAGCTCCGGATGCGCCAGAAATCCGAACGGGCCGACGCGGTACGCCACGCTGACGACCACGACTCCTTTCTCGGACAGCCGCTTGCCGTCGTAGACCGGCGCCGCCGTCGTCCCGATTGCAAACCCGCCGCCGTAGATCCAAACCATGACGGGCAACCGCTCGCGCGCGTTCGCGGCGGGCGTCCAGACGTTCAAGTAGAGGCAGTCCTCGCTCGCGGCCGGCGGCGCCTGTTGAACTTGGAGCATCGCAGGGTCTTGGATACAGCTCGGCGCGAATGCGGTCGCGGCGCGCGTGCCTTGCCAGGAGATCACGGGCTGCGGCTTCTTCCAACGCAACTCGCCCGTCGGCGGCGCGGCAAATGGGATTCCCTTGAACATGGCAGCGCCGTCCACGGCGACGCCTTGCACTTCGCCGCCCGTGACCTTGGCGGTCAGCACCTGCGCGCCGGCCGAGAGGCTCAGGGTCATCAAGACAGCAGCAACGCACAGCCGATGTTTCATGGTGCGGCCCTCCGTTGATTCGGCGCCCACTGGGCGCCTGCGCGAGCCGCTACAGGCTCGCGATCGTGATGCCTTGCTTCGCCATCAGCTCGCGCACGAGCTTCTCGGTTTCGGGCTGCGGCCGCGGCGGCTGCCCCTCGTTCGCCGCAATGCCTTGCGCCCAGGTGATCACGCTGCGTCCCTGCGCGTCCTTCACGTCGAGCCTGGCACCGTGGTCGACGAGGTACTGCACGACGAAGTTGTCGCCCTTGAAGACGGCGCAGATGATGGGCGTGATGCCTTCCTTCGTCGCGGCATTCACGTCCATGCCATATTCCTCGACGAGCAAGTCGAGCGCCATCGTGATCTCTTCCTCGGGCCGGATGTAACCTTGCCCGAGCGGCCAGCCCGCGCCCGCGAGCAGCAGCAGCGCCGTCTCACCTTTGTCCGTGACGACCTTCGGATCGGCGCCGTGCGCGAGCAAGAGGCGCATGACCTCGATGTCGCCGTTCCATGCCGCCCGCGAAAACGCCGTGCCGCCCTTGAGATCGGTCCAGCGCATGTCGAACGAGCCGCGGTGACCCACCTGGCCCGTCATTTTGATCGAGGGATCGGCGCCGGCATCGAGCAGCTTCGCGATCAGCGCGAGGTGCTCGGGCTGCGGCAACTCCGGCGCGGGTGCCTGCGACCACTGGACGTTGCGCAGATCGATAGCCGCATAGAGCGGCGTGCGGCCATTCGCGTCGGCGATGTTCGGGTTGGCGCCGCGCTCGATCAGCAGAGTCGCCAAGTCGTAATGGCCGTTGACGACGGCGATCAGGAGCGGGCTCGTGTTGTCCGCGCCGGCCTCGTTGATGTCGGCGCCGCCATCGAGCAACGCGCGCGCGGCTTCGAGCTTGCCCTGCCGCGACGCGAACAAGAGCGCCGTCATGCCCCCCGGCGGTCGACGCTCTTGCTTGGTCGAAGCCGTCGACGACAACCCGGGATCCGCGCCGCGCGCGAGCAGCAGCTTCACGATGTCGGCATGCCCCTCGGCCGCCGCCCACATCAGCGCCGTTTGGCCGCGGAGCTGCTGCATGTTCGGATCGGCGCCACGATCCAGCAATATCTTTACGGCCGCGGCATTGCCGGTCTGCGACGCAAGCATCAGCACGGTCTCCCCTTCCGCCGTCAACAGCGCGTTCGCGTCTTCACCGGCGTCGAGCAGGCGAGCGATCGCCGCGGCATCTCCGTTCGTGGCGGCGAGGTACAGCGGACGCGCGCCCGTGCGATTCGTGAGGTCGTGCTTCGCGCCGGCTTCGAGCAGCACGTTCATCATCGGCAGGTCGCGGCGCTCGACTGCCCAGTGCAGCGCGGTCATGCCGTCCGGCTGCGCCGCATTGATATCGACGGCTTGGCGAACGAGGGTTCGAACCGCCTTGAGATCGCCGTTCATGGCGGCGTCGACGATGGCCGGCTCGGCCTGCGCCATCAGGCCTGCGAACGCGAAGACACCGGCTGCGGCGCTATGACGCAATGCGTTGGAGAACATAATCGACCCCCGGGCGCGGCGACGACCTCGTCCCACTCCTCATTATCACAGACAGCGAACCGCGCCAACGCGCGTAAGCTATCCCGGACACGCCAGCAATAGAGTGTACAAGCCCTTATTCGAGCAGGCTAAAATAACAAGGCGCCGGCGCCAGTGCGCAGCCGAAAACGGACGCGACGGGGGAGTTGAGTGAAGAGAGTCGGGCCGACCATCGGCTTTGCACTGCTGACCGCAGGGCCATGCTTCGCACAGGGGGCCGCACACCCGGCGCCACCGCAAGCATTCATCGCCGAGCACTGCATCGAGTGCCACAACAGCACCGATCAAACGGCCGCCGCGCTCTACGCTGGCCTCTTCTTCGACAAGGTCGACGTCATGCACGTCGCCGACGATCCTGAGACTTGGGAGAAGGTCGTCCGCAAGCTCGGCGCCGGCATGATGCCGCCCGCGTCGCAAGCGCGCCCCGATCCAGCGGCCAAGGCGCAGTTCCTCGCCTATCTCGAGCACGAGCTCGACGCGCACGCGCGCGCCGAGCCGAACCCGGGGCGGCCGGCGCTGCACCGCGTCAATCGCACCGAGTACGCGAACGCGATCCGCGACTTGCTGGCGCTCGACATCGACGCAACGGCGTTGTTGCCCGCCGACGATTCGAGCTATGGCTTCGACAACGTCGCGGGCTCGCTCGGCGTCTCGCCGGTGCTGCTCGAACGCTACGTCGCGGCCGCCGGCAAGATCAGCCGGCTCGCGATCGGCGACACCGCGATGCCGGACCGGCAGGAGAAATACCTCGTCGCCGGCGATCTGACGCAGAACCAGCATCTGCCCGGCATGCCGTTCGGCACACGCGGCGGCGCCAAGTTCGCCCACTATTTCCCCGTCGACGCCGAGTACATCGTGCGCGCGGATCTCGTCGAGCGCGGCGGCCGCATGTTCGGCGCGAACCTCGGCAAGACCGAGCAACTCGAGGTCACGCTCGACGGAGCACAAGTCCTGCTCTTCGATCTCGCCGAGTACTCGGTCGAGACGGGCGCCGCGATCCGGCTGCCGATCAAAGCGGGGTCGCACACGATCGGCGCCGCCTTCATCAAGAAGAATCACGCGCCCGTCGAAGACATCATTCAGCCGTTCGACTTCAGCTTGTTCGAGCCGGCCGTCGACGGCGATCCGGACTGGACCTTCGTGCCGCACCTCGCGAGCATGTCCGTGACGGGGCCCTACGACGTCACGGGTGTCGGCGACACGGCGGCCCGAAACCGAATCTTCGTCTGCCAACCGGCCAACGAGCGCGAGGAAGCGCCGTGCGCGCGGCAGATCGTCGAGACGCTCGCGACGCGCGCGTTTCGCCACCCCGTCGACCGCGAGCAAATGTCGACGCTGATGGAGTTCTATGCGGCCGGCCGCAAGGAAGGCACGTTCGACGGCGGCATCGAGATGGCGCTGCGGCGCATACTCGCTTCCCCCGAGTTCGTGTTCCGCTTCGAGCGCGCCGCCGACGGCGTCGAGCCGGGCGAGATCTACCGCATCTCCGACATCGAGCTCGCGTCGCGGCTGTCGTTCTTCCTCTGGAGCAGCATCCCCGACGACGAGTTGCTCGCGCTCGCCGTCGGCAACAAGCTGCACGAGCCGGGCACGCTGCGCAAGCAAGTGCGGCGCATGCTCGATGACCCGAAGTCGAACGCGTTCATCGAGAACTTCGCGGGCCAGTGGCTCTATTTGCGGAATCTGAAGACCAAAGGCGGCTCCGTCGAGCACTTCCCGAGCTTCGACGACAACCTGCGCCAGGCCTTCCGCACCGAGACCGAGATGCTGTTCGCGAGCATCGTGCGCGAGGACCGCGGGCTGCTCGACCTCCTGACGGCCGACTACACGTTCGTCAACGACCGCCTCGCGCGTCACTACGGCATGGAAGGCATCGTCGGCAGCGAATTCCGCCGCGTGCCCGTCGAGAACGAAGCGCGCCGCGGTATCTTGGGTCACGGCAGCATCCTGCTCGTCACCTCGCTGCCGGAACGCACGTCGCCCGTGCAGCGCGGCGTCTGGGTGCTCGAGAACATCGTCGGCGCCCCGGTACCCACGCCGCCGCCCGTCGTGCCGCCGCTCGAGGAGTCGGCCGGCACGAAGACCCATCCGCGCACGCTGCGCGAGCAGATGCGCCTGCACACCGAGCGCCCGTTCTGCGCGGGTTGCCACAAGATCATGGACCCCGTCGGCTTCGCGATGGAGAACTTCGATGCGATCGGGCGCTGGCGCACCGAGGAGCTCGGCGTGCCGATCGACGCTACGGGTAAGCTCGTCGATGGGACCGAGATCGACGGCATGGTCGATCTGCGCAATGCGCTGCTGAAGTATTCCGATCGATTCGTGCAGACGACGACCGAGAAGCTGATGACCTACGCGCTCGGGCGCGGCGTCGAGTACTACGACATGCCGACGGTGCGCGCCATTGCGCGCGGCGCCGCCAAGGACAACTATCGTTTCTCGAGCATCATTCTAGGCATCGTCGAGAGCGACGCGTTTCAGATGCGCGCGGCGGAGGAAGCGCCCGGTGCCACTGAAATCGTCGCCTCGAGTCATGAGTCCAATTAACGAGCGGAGCATCGCGATGTTCATCACGAAGCGACACTTGCCACGTAGAACGTTCTTGCGCGGGATCGGCGCGACGGTAGCGCTGCCGCTGCTCGACGCGATGGTGCCGGCGATGGCCGCGACACCGGCGCCACGCAGCCGCTATTCGTTCCTGCACGTGCCGCACGGCGCGTCGCCGGGCTACTGGCGGCCGACGGGCTCGGGCAAGAACTGGGAGCTATCGCGGATTTTGCAGCCGATCGCGCCGTTCAAGGATCGCATCACGGTCATCAGCGGCACCGATCACCGCATGGCGACTTCGCTCTCGCCCGAGGAAAGCGCCGGCGACCATTCGCGCACGGCGGCCGTCTACCTGACCGCCGCGCACCCGAAGCGCACGGAAGGCCAGGACATCTCGGCCGGCATCTCGATCGACCAGGTGCTCGCGAACAAGATTGGTCAGCAAAGCCCCCTGCCCTCGCTCGAGATGTGCATCGAGGACGTCGGCTCGCTCGGCGTCTGCGGCGTCGGCTACAGCTGCGCCTATACGAACTCGATCGCGTGGTCGTCGCCGACCTCGCCGCTCCCCATGGAGCGCAATCCGCAAGTCGTGTTCGAGCGCCTGTTCGGCGACGGCGGCACGCCCGAAGAGCGCGCGGCGCGCAAGCGCGAGGATCGCAGCATTCTCGACTCGGTGCTCGCGGACATGAACCGCTTGCAGCGCGGCCTCGGGGCGAGCGACCTCGCCCGCTTCAACGACTATCTCGACGACATTCGCGAGATCGAGCGGCGCATCGCGCTCGCCGAGAAGACGGCGGCCGTCGACTTCGCGCGCCCGGAGACGGCAGCGTTGCCGTTCGACGAGCACGTCAAGCTCATGCTCGACTTGCAGGTGCTCGCGTTCAAGGCCGATATCACGCGCGTCGCGACGATGATGTTCTCGCGCGACTTGAGCGCCAAGACGTATCCCGAGAGCGGCGTGCCGGACGCGTACCACGCGCTATCGCACCATCAGGACGACCCGGTCCGCATGGAACGCTACGCGAAGTTGAACGCGTATCACGTCAGCGTCGTCGGCTACTTCCTCGACAAGCTCAAGAGCACGCCCGAAGGCGACTCGAACCTGCTCGACCACTCGCTCGTGATGTTCGGCAGCCCCATGGGCAACTCGAACCTGCACGATCACAACAACCTGCCGGTGTTGATCGCGGGAACGGCCGCGGGCCGGTACCAGACCAACCGGCACGTCGAGAACCCGAAGGGCACACCGCTCGCGAACTTCTTCATGACGCTCGCGGCGAAGGAAGACATCGACCTGCCGAGCTTCGGCGACAGCACCGGCACGATGGAAGTCTGAGCGCTCCGGGCATAGTTGCCGGTAGCGCCATTCAGCAGCGCTTACACGGGCCGAGCACGAGCTTCAAAGTCGGTCACAAGGAAACCGAAAGAAAAGCGTCAGATCTTTTCCGGTAGCAACTGCTACTCCTGCAGAACCAGCCGCGGCACGAACCCACGTGACAGGCGCGAACTCGGGAGGACCGGATGCTCACCCACGCACGCACCGTTTCGAAGCGCCGGAGGGGTAGTCTCGTTCGGACTCTGACGGTCTGCTTACCGTTGGTGCTGAACGGCTGCTCGTATCTAGAGACGCAGTTCCAGCGCACGCCAGCCCCCGACGACCGGATCCAAATCGGATTACAAGAGCGGCGCCACCTCAGCCACCGCGAGATTCCGCAGTACAGGTGTGAGGCCGGCTATTTCTTGCGGTGCGAGCGTGCCGGCTCGATCACCCTCTCGTGCACCTGCGAGCTTCGCTAACTGCTCGGCACATCGGCTTGGCAATCGGCGGACCCGCCGCCGAGACGTTGGCTGGCAGGATCGGTCGCGCCCCATGACCGGTCCTGCCGGCCGCGTATTGCATCACCCACTCGCCACAGTCATGCTGCCTCCGCAACAATTCGAAACAAGCCCGATGACCCGCATTCGCATCGGCACGTGCACTGTCGATCCCACGCGCAACCTCCTCGAGCGCACCGATCAGTCGCTCAAGCTGGAACCGCGCGCTATGGACGTGCTCGTGTACCTGGCGAAAAGACCAGGCGAAGCCGTCTCAGCCGACGAGCTCTTGCGAGAGGTCTGGGCGGGCCGAGTGTTCGACGACGGAATCGTCTACACGAAAATCAATCAGCTGCGTAAAGCACTCGGCGATGACCCGCGTGCGCCGCGTTTCATCGAAACGATTCCGAAGCGCGGCTACCGCCTGATCGCCGCGGTCGACCTGAACGGCGCCGCCGAGGCGGCCACCGCAGGCGCAAACGGAACTCTGTCACCAGCTTCAGTGGTCACGACCGCCGCAGAACCTGCAGCGCTTTCAGAGCGGAGCCCATTCGCGAAGCAAGGCCGGCGCTGGCTTGCGCTCGGCGCGAGTCTGGTCATCGCGATCGTCGCGCTGATCTTGGTTACGTTGTGGCCGCTCGACGACCGTCCACAACTCACCGTCGCCGGACGGATGGTCAACCTCACCACGGAGCCGGGAGACGAGACGGATCCGTCCTTGAGTCCCGACGGATCACGCGTCGCGTTCGTGCACGCCAGCGGAGCCGGGCGTGCCGGCATCTACGTGATGGACATCGGCTCGACGCAACTCATGCCGTTGACGCCGTCGAGCACGGGAATCGAGCGCAGCCCACGCTGGTCACCGGTCAAGCCCGAGATCGCATTTCTGCGCCAACGACGCCCGGCGGTTTACGACCTCATCGTCGTGCCGGCGCTCGGGGGCGAGGAACGCAAGCTGGCAACCGTGGACATAGGCTTCACGTACATCGAGGCAACGCCGTTGCTCGCCTGGACGCCGGATGGCCGTCTGGTCTTCAACACGGTCAAGGACGCTGACGCCGCGGTCCCAGAGCATGCGTTGCACGTGTTGTCCCCGAGCACCGGAGCGATCGAAGAGCTCGGGGTCTCCGCGGGCGCAGACGACTACGACACATCGCCGGCCTTCTCCGCCGACGGCCGGCGCATGGCGTTCGTCCGCTACCATCGCCAGGAGCGGCAACCGCAGCTGATGGTGCAGGACATCGGTCCAGGCCTGAAACCGCTCGGTGCTCCGCAGCCCGTACCGATCGTTCCGCCCATTGGCATCGTGCGAGCGCCAAATTGGTCTCGCGATGGCGAGACACTGACGTTCATCATCGACCGAGAGATCTATGAGTGGCGTGTCGGCGGCACCGCGCGCGTCATCTACACCGCACCGCTGCTCGCGTTGGGCTTCGACATGTCTTGGCGCGAGCAAAGCGCCCGCGCCGTGATCTCGCTTTCGGCCGCGAATCTCGACATCTTTGCGCTGCCGCTCGACCCAGCCACACACGTCGCATCGCGCGGACTCGAGTCCGCAGTGCCGCTGATCCAATCCACGGCCGGCGAGCGCGGCCAAAAGTTCTCGCACGACGGGTCGAAGCTCGCCTACACCAGTGCAATCGGCGGCATCGAGCAAGTATGGATCTCGAATACGGATGGCAGCGAGCCGCGCCGGATCACGAACCTACCTTGGCCCGTCATGGCGAAAGCAGTCTGGTCGCCCGATGACCGGCAGATTGCGTTCCCAGTGGCGGATCCCGCCCGCAACCTGGTGACCTATCTCGTCGACGTCGAGGCCGGACCGCCGAGGGAATTGTTCGAGGGTTACCCGACTGATTGGTCCGAGGACGGACAGTTTCTTTATGCCTTCCGGCTCGGCAATCCCGAGACCGCCATTCGCGTTCGAGTGGCGGACACTCAGATCGAGGAGTTGTTCCATGGAGGCGGCATCGTCGAAACGACGGAGGCTGCCGATGTGCTCTACGCGAAAGCGAACAAGCCCGGCATTTTCGCGCGCGCGCTTGCCGGAGATCTCGCGTCCAACCCCGAGCGGATGCTAGTGGAGGACTACTATCCGGCGCGCGGAGACATAGTTCCCGTCGAGGGCGGGTTTTATTATGTCGGCCATTCCGACCAGAACACGCCACGCGCGTTTCGCTTCTACGATTACGCGGCGCGGACTGCGCACGACGTGGCCGCAGCGCCGAAGGGCCTAGACATCGGGATGACCGTGTCGTCCGACCGCACGAAGCTACTCTTCACGGCGCACGCGCCGGGCTCGAGCTTCGATCTGCGGATGCTCGACTTCGACACGCGCTGAGCGCACGCCGCGAGGGCTGGCGCAAGTTTCGCTATACTCGGCTCCGATATGGCGCCAAACAACAATAAACTCGGCGCAGCATCGCCGAGCGCCGACCTTAGCGCGGAAACCGTGCCGCTCATGAGCTTGCGCGAGCCGGAGCGCGCCGAACGAACCGTCGTCGATCACACGCTGACGGGCGTGCGGTCGTTGCGACAGGCCGTCGTCGATCTCGTTCCCGATGTGCGGCAGCGTGCCGACGCGGCCGAACGCGAGCGCAGATTGCCTGCCGAGACCATGGCGAGCCTTCGCAAAGCCGGACTCTTCCGCTCGTTCGTCCCACGCGTTTACGGAGGCGACGAGCGAACGCTCGCCGAGGTCCTCGATGCGGCGACCGAGCTCGCGGCCGCCTGTCCGTCCACGGCGTGGGTCGGCACGTTGTTCGCGATGCACAACATCGCCGCTTGCTGGCTCGAGAAACGCGGCCAGGATGAAATCTTTGCCGATGGCCCGGACGTGCTCGTCGCGTCGTCGGTCGCGCCGATGGGCAAGCTCGTGCGCGCGGACGGAGGTTATCGGCTCGCCGGCAAGTGGTCGTTCTCGAGCGGCGTCGAGCACGCGTCGTGGATCATGGTCGGCGCGACACTTGCACCCGAGTCCGCCGATGCGGCGCCCGACTACGTCTTCGCCTTCGTTCGTGCCTCGGACGTGACGGTGATCGATGACTGGCACGTCTCGGGTCTGCGCGCAACGGGAAGCAAGTCGATCGAGCTGAAAGACGTCTTCGTTCCGCGCCACCGCGTCGTGCTGCTGAAGACCGTGCAAGACGGAACGGCACCGGGGCTCGCCCTGCACAAGCAGCCGTTCTACCGCTTGCCGTGGTATCCGGTTTTCATCTGCGCATTCCCGGCGGCCGGCTTGGGAACGGCGATCGCAATGCTCGAAGGTTTTCGCGACTACATTCGCTCGCGCGTGGACGGCTTCTCGGGCGTCGCGTTCCAAACGACTTCCGGCTCCGCGGCACGAATGGCGGAAGCCGCGGCCGAGATCGACGCCGCGCGCTTGGTGTTTCGCCGCGACGTCGCTGCGCTCGATCGCGCGGCGCAGGAGGGCCGGCCGCTGCGTCCCGGAGAGAGCGAGCGCATCATGTACGACGCGCCGTTCATCATGGATGCCTGCAGCCGGGCCGTGGTTCGGCTGCTTCGCGGCAGCGGCGGCAAAGCTTTGTACGAAAGCAATCCGCTGCAGCGCCACTTCCGCGACATCCATGCGATGACTCAGCACGTCGCGATGGACTTCGACCGCGCCGGCGAAACGTACGGCCGGCTGCTGTTCCAAAACGCCGAGCTGGCGCTTGGCGCACGCGAACCCACTCACAAGAACTAACCGAGCAACTCATGCGCTACGAGCTCCCTGCCTCTCCGGATCGGGCCATCTGGGACATCTGGCTCTCGATGTACCGGCTCCCCGCGATGTCCGTGGCCGACGAGCTCGGCGTCTTCACGGCGCTCGCTACAGCGCCGGCAACGGCGGCCGAGACGGCGCAACGGCTCGGATTCAATCGCCGCGCGACCCACGTGCTTCTGTCGATGCTGTCGGCTCTCGGCCTCGTCGTGGTCCGCGACGGGCGCCACGAGCTCGCCGACGTCGCGCGCACCTATCTGCTGCCGCAGAGCCCCTACTATTGGGGTCCGCTCCTTCGCGTTCTCGGCGTGATGCCGCAGCATCACGCCGCGCTGATCGAAA
>Ga0315912_10004771_pt1 | contig 12660 bp, 9 predicted proteins | sample VfabasoilMG_FD_204469 | JGI IMG/M metagenome (GOLD analysis project Ga0315912, IMG submission 204469) | Garden soil microbial communities collected in Santa Monica, California, United States - V. faba soil | ecosystem: Environmental > Terrestrial > Soil > Garden | place: USA: California... | reverse complement strand
CGGCACGCGAGCGCTCGACTCGACCGACCGGCTCGTCGACGGGCTCGTCGGCTTCCGGTTCGCGCGCGAGCTGCCGCATGACTTCCACTACGAGATCCACGTCGACGTGAGCACCGGCGACACGGACCTGACCTGGAGCGCGGGACCGACGGTCGGCTACACGTTCGGCGACGGCGGCCGCTACGAAGTGACGGCCGGCTACCGCCGCATGGACATCGACTTCGAAACAGCGGAGCCCGTCGAGGCGGACATGTCGATGTCCGGCGTGTCGGTGGGATTCCGGATCAACTTCTGACACTTATTACAGGAGACACGAACATGAGCGAAGCAATCTTGAGCCCCCGCACTCGGCCCTGGGCCTTCGCCGGCGCCGCCGCCATCTTGGCGGCGGGCGTCGCCGCGATCCTGAACCCGGGCGTGCAGCAAGCGCTGTTCGACCGCGCCGCGAGCGAATTCACGGCCACCTCGAACGCCGCACCGCTCGCGGACGACGCCCTGCGCGTCGCCGTGTGCGGAACCTCGGCGCCGCTGCCGAGCACGGCGCGCGCCAAAGCGTGCGTCGCAGTGTTCGCGGGCGGCAAGTTCTACGTCGTCGACACGGGGCCCGAGTCGGTCGAGAACCTGATGCTCTGGAACGTGCCGCTGGCGGACATCGGCGGCGTGTTCCTCACGCACTTTCACTCCGACCACATCGGTGACCTCGGCGAGCTGCAACTGCAGACGTGGGCCGGGCGGCGGCCGCACAAGCTCGACGTGTATGCGGGCCCCGGCGTCGAGGACGTCGTCGCGGGCTTCAACGCCGCGTACGCGCACGACCAGACGTACCGCACCGAGCATCACGGCGAAGCGATCATGCCTTCGGCCGCCTGGGGTATGGTCGCGCACCCGATTCAGCTCGACGGCGAGCCGACTCCGGCGAAGGACCGCACCGGGATTGCCTACGACGACGGCGAGCTGCGCGTCACGGCGATCGAGGTCGATCACGCGCCGATCGAGCCGGCGTACGCATACCGATTCGACTACAAGGGCCGGTCCGTCGTGATCACGGGCGATTACAAGTATCACGAGCCGCTCGCGAAAGCGGCGGCGGGCGCCGATCTGCTCGTGTCCGAAGCGCTGTCGCGCTCGATGACGGCGTCGCTCGAGACTGCCGCGCGATCGTCGGGCCGCGGTCAGGTCGAGACAATCATGCACGACATCCAGGACTATCACATCTCGCCGGAAGAGGCCGCGACGATCGCGAACGACGCCGGCGTCGGATTGCTCGTGTATTACCACCTGAGCCCCGCGCCCGATAACTTCCTCGCGCGTCGTCTGTTCGCGAGCGGTGTCAACGGGGTCCGCAGCAAAGACTGGACGATCGCCGACGACGGCAGCCTCTACACGCTGCCACTCGACTCGAGCGAGATCGAGATCGGCCGCATCGATGATTGAGGAGCCGATGGGCCCTCCGCGGAGGGGTCTCCTGCGCTATCCCCCCAGTGCAAGATCCCTCCGCGGGGCGATGGGGCCGACGGCAGTGAGAGCGCGACGAGCTCCGCCGGATACTCCGTGCTGCCGACGGCGACGACGATGTACTGCTTGCCGTCGTGCTGATAGGTCATCGGCGTGCCGGTCTGCCGACGCCGAGATCGATCGACCACAGCTGCTTGCCCGTCGCCTTCCGCGATCCCTCCGCGGAGGGATCCTCGAATCTGCTTTAAGTACGTTCAGCTTGCCCGGTTCCCGTGGTCGGCCCAGGCACGACTCGGTATCCTTGCCCCTGCCTCGTCTAGCGGAGGAATTCCGATGCCGAGCCATCGCATGCTGGCCTTCATGCTCGCGTGTGCGGTCGCCTGCGGCGCCGCCTCGCAGCAGCCGCCCAATGTCGGCGCCTCGGCGGAGGCCTGGAGCGACTCCCTCAACGCGATGATCAACGCGACCGAGGAGCACGCCCACCTGTTCAATCTCAGCTCAAATGTCATTGGCGCGGCGTTGAATGGCGGCAAGGTGTGCGCGGCCGACTGGCCTCTGGTCCACCTGCGCCAGGAGGAGCTGGCCCGCGCGCTGGCCGAGGCCACCCCGGAGACCGGCCCGCTGGTACTCACTTTCGCGGTGACTGCGAACAGCCTGCCCGACGCTCGGCGGCTGCTCGAGGCCGGGGCGTCCCGCCAGGATCCTTGGGGCACGCCGCTGCACGTGGCAGCGCGATTCGCGGACCCGCCGATGCTCGAGTATCTCGTCGGGCAAGGATTCGGGATCGAGGACTGGGGCAACGCGGCGGCGCCGGCGTTGTTCGTGGCGGCGACGGAGAATCGCATGGACAACGTCGCGTGGCTCGTCGAGCACGGCGCCGACGTCAACGCGACCGCACGCGATGGCGGGCAACTGCTTCGGCACGCCCTCTTGTGCCACGATCAAAAGCTCATCGATTACCTGCTTGCGGCCGGCGCGAAGCCGAATTCGAAAACGCGCGAGGTCGCCGCGCGACTTGGCCTGTCCGTCGGCGACTGACTGCGGCCCGTTCGACTCGCGGGATTACCGCCCGCCCCCGCCGCCCCCACCACCGCCGCCGCCCGAAAAACCGCCGCCTCCTCCACCCGAGGAGCTGCCGGGCGGCGTCGCGGCGGAGGCGATCGACGAGCTCAGCCCGCTGCCCACCGCCTTGACGAGACCGCCGAGGTCGCCCGTGTGCGCGCCGTGATACCAAACCATGCGGGCCGTCGCCTCGGCTGCCGCCGCGGCGCCAACCGCCGCGGTGAACTTCCGCGTCCACGCTTCCTCTACGTCGAGCGCGACGGCATACGGCAGTAGCGCCTCGTAACGCCCGGCGTCGAGCGGCGGCGGCGCGCCGGGGCCTTGCATGGACTTCAGCTCATCGCGCTCGGCCACGCTGAGATACAGCTTCAACCCTTCGAGCTCGTCGAGCAGCTTGCGGCCTTCGGGCGTCGGCGCTTCGACGAGATAGCCGAACAGCACGACGACGATGACCGCCAGCACGCCGATCGCGATGATGAGCGGCACGCCGCCGCCACCCGAGATCGCGAGGGCAACGAGGACCGTCGCGACGCCCATGAGAACGGCGATGGCCACGCTGCCGAGGTTGCGCTTGAAGTGGCTGCCCTGTAGCCGCGCGCTCAGGGAACGGGCGTGCGATTGGCGCGCCGCCATGAGGCGCGCGGCGTTCTCCTTGGTGAGATCGATGGTACCCGCACCGCCCTTGAACAACGCCGCGATCAACGCGATCACCGACGGGAACCGCCCCACTCCGCCGCCCGCGACGCGCTCGATTTGCCAACGATCCCCGAGCAAGAACCGAGCCTCGCGCTCGATGCGCACGCCGCCCTCGACGGCCGAGCTCAACAGATCGCCCGTGAAGCAGCGCATGTCGTAGCGGCGCTTCTTCAAGTACCTGAGCTCGGCGGGCGAGCGGTCTTTCGGCGGCTCGTAGCGCGCGATCACGACACCGGGATCCGGGTCACGGCCCACCTTTCGCCAACGACGCACGACGTAGACGAGCAGCAACGCGAATCCCGCGAGCGCCACGAGCACGCCTCGATTGTCGGCGAGCACGTAGCCTGCGCGGTCGGCCTGCGTGGGCTCGGTGACGATGCCTTTCGGAAAGCTCAAGACGATCGTGAAGCCTTCGTGCGGCGCGAGCGGCGCGGCGAGCTCCCAGCGCGCGACGCCGGGCGCGGTCACCCTCGCCGAATAAGCCGAGCCCCGCGCGCCTTGCGCGCCCGTGTATCCCTCCGCGGTCATACGCTCCACGGGCACGGCCTCGGGCAGACGCACCTCGACGCTGCCGCGCTCGATCGCGAAGATCCAACCCGTGCCGATCGCGTTGAAGTAGAGCTCATCGTGGTCGGCGAAGAAGCCGATCTGCCGCGTCGTTCGATAACGCAGCGTGTAGCGATACTCCGCGGGCACCGGCAAGAAAACGTCGTTGCCAGTGTTGACGCGTACGCCGTTGTCGCGCCGCTCCGTGAACCACGGCTCGGTGATGCCGTTGCGCTCGACGCCTTGCACCTCGAAACCGACGACGACGTTGTTGCCGTAGCGATCGCGGTAGCGCGTCGGGAAGTCGCGATAGATGCCGCGGCGGATCCGGCTGCCTTCGGCGCGGACCGTGATCTGCTCGGCCACGTCGATGGCGCCTTCCGCGCCGACGTCCATCTCGATCGTGTAGTCGAGAATGCGCTCCTGCGCGTGCGCCGCGGATGCGGCCGCGATCAAGCAGAGAACGATCGACGATGCTCGCAGCGCGCGACTCACGGCATCTTCACCGCGACGCCAGCGCGCTGCTCCGCCTCGGCCTGGTAGAACTCGCCGCTCGTGAACGCGAACGCGCGTGCGACGGCGAGGTCCGGCACGCGTTGAACCGCATCGTTGTAGTCGCGCACGGCGCCATTGTAGAAGCGGCGCGCATACTGCAAATGATCCTCGACCTCGACGAGGTCACGTTGCAGCGCGAGGAAGTTGTCGCTCGCCTTCAAGTCCGGATACGCCTCTTGCAGCGCAAGCAGCCGGCCCGTCGCCTGCTCGAGCGCCGCCTCGACGGGGCCGAGCCGTGCTGGGCTCTTCTCCGCCATTGCCTGCGCGCGAAGCTGAGTTGCGGTCTCGAGCACCGTCTTCTCGTGGCTCGCGTAACCCTTCACGGCGGCCACGAGCTGCGGCACGAGGTCGTGCCGGCGCGTGAGCTGCACGTCGATGTCCGCCCATGCCGTTCGCACTTGATTGCGCAGCCGCACGAGCCGGTTGTAGGCGAGCACGGCCCACACCACGAGCGCCACGACGAGAGCCGGCACGAGCCAGAAACTCACGCTCGCTCCTATGGCAGCGCCAGCGCTACGAGCTCCGCCGGATAATCCGTGCTGCCGACCGCGACGACGACGTACTGCTTGCCGTCGTGCTGATAGGTCATCGGCGTGCCGTTCTGGCCGACGCCGAGATCGATCGACCACAACTGTTTGCCCGTCGCCTTGTCGAGCGCCATGAACTTCGTGCCGCCCACGTTCGCCGGCGAGCGCGGCGTGCTCTTGTCGGCCTGCGTCACGAACAGCAGCGTCTTCGTCGCGATGACGGCCGACGGCGTCGCGTCGCCGAGCGGCGGCAGGTTCAAGCCCGCGAGCGCGGGATGATTACGCGGCCCGTCGCCGTTCGGCACCATCCAAACTTGCTCGCCCTTGTTCAAGTCGTACGCCGTGATGCGGCCGTACGGTGGCTTCATGATCGGCAGCCCGCGCGGCCCGTTGAAGATCTCGCGCATGCCGGCGCGATAGCGCAGGTCCGAGCGCGCGGGATCCGGCGCGAATAAGTCCGCGACGAACGCGACCGAGCGCGAGCCGACATAGAACATGCCCGTCTCCGGATCGAACGCGCCTCCGTTCCAGTTCGCGCCGCCCGAGGCACCCGGGAGCTGAATCGTGCCCAGCTTCGCATTCGGCCCGTCCCCGATGACCGACGGCGGCGTGAACGCCGGGCCGATGACGTAGCGCTTCACGAGCTCGAGCGCTTCGGCGCGCAACTGCGGCGTGAAGTCGATGAGGTCGTTCTCGGTGAGCCCCTGGTGCTCGTACGGCGGCGGCTTCGTCGGATGCGGCTGTGTCGGCGAGGTCACTTCGCCCGGCACCGTCGACTTCGGCACGGGCCGCTCCTCGACGGGCCAGACGGGCACGCCGGTCGCGCGATCGAGCACGAACAAGAACCCGTGCTTCGTGACTTGCGCGAGCGCTTTGACCGGCCGCCCCGCGACGTTGATGTCGATCAAGATCGGCGCCGCCGGCAAGTCGTAGTCGAAGAGATCGTGATGCACCGTCTGGAAATGCCAGACGCGCTCGCCGGTCTTCGCGTTCAGCGCGACGACCGAGCTGCCGTACAAGTCGTTGCCGAGCCGGTGGCCGCCGTACATGTCGTTCGTGACGCCCGTCGCCGGCACGTAGACGAGGCCGAGCTCGTCGTCGGCGCTGAACGTCGACCAGACGTTGCCGGCGCCAGAGTAGCGCCAGCCTTCGTTCTCCCACGTCGCCGTCGCGGGATCGCCTTCGCGCGGCACCGGGCTCCACGTCCAGCGCTCCTTGCCCGTGCGCACGTCGAACGCGCGCACGTATCCCGGCGGGCCGTCCTTGTAGACGGCCGAGTCCTGCTCGAGCATCGACGAGCCGAGCACGACGACGTCGCCGGCGACGACCGGCACGCCGTTCCACTTGTAGCGAAACTCCTCGGTCGAGAGATCGATCTTGCCGCCGACGCCGAAGCTCGCGATCGGCTCGCCCGTCTTCGGGTTCAGCGCGAACAAGTGCTGCTGGCGAACGTGCAGAATGCGCGCGTCGGCGCCGCTGCCCCAGTAGGCGAGACCCTTGCTGATCATCAGCGACGGTAGCCCTTCGGGCGCGGCGACCAGGGGCTTCTGCGTCCACACCGTGCGGCCCGTCCTCGGATCGATGGCCTCCGCGAGGCCGAAGCCGTTCGGCACGTACAGCAGGCCGCCGACGTAGATCGGCGTGACCATGTAGCGGTTCGACACGCTGAAGTCGGGGTTCGCCGCAAGGATTGCGGGATCGACTTGCTTGTGGCGCCACACGACGCGCAGCCCGCTGACGTTCGACGCGTCGATTTGGGCGAGCGGCGAGTAGCGCGTCGCGCCCCTGCTCGCGGAGTAATACCCCCACTGGCTCGGGTCTTGCGCTTCGAGCGCCGCACAAGTCACGAGAGACAGCACACTCACTGACGCACGGAGTGCTAAGTACCGTCTGCGCATGCGTTCAGCCCCCTCAAGTCCTGCCTATGCGCGGTGCAGCGTAGCACGACGATCCCAGGCTTCCCGGCGAGAGGGCGCCAGACGCCGACATACCTCACCGGCCGGAGCACCGGCGTAGGTACTTCCGCCAATTGCCGAGGATCCGGTCCGCTGCGACACCATGGCGACCTTGATTGCACCTATCGAAGAAGCCGCTCGCCATGGATAACCCGCCCCCGGCCACCGTCCACTTGAAGGACTACGCTCCTCCGCCGTTCCTGATACCGGAAGTCGAGCTCGACATCGACTTCATCGATGAGCAACACGCCCTCGTGGTCGCGACGCTCCTCGTGAAGCGCAACCGGCAGGCAGCAAACGTTGCAAAGGAGCTGAAGCTCGACCTCGACGAGATCCGGGTCGAGTCGGTCGCAATCGACGGTCGTGACCTTGCACCCGGGCGCTTCACGGTCAACGAGCGGTATCTGACGCTCAAGGACGTGCCGGACGAGCTGACCCTGACCACGAGGAGCCGCATCAACCCGAAGCAAAACAGCAAGCTGATCGGTATCTACACCTCCAACGCCGGTTTCTTCAGCCTGTGCGAAGCAGAGGGCTTCCGCCGCATCACACCGTTCCTCGACCGGCCCGATGTGATGGCGAAGTACACCGTCACGATGCACGCGGACAAGGCTCGTTATCCCGTGCTCCTCGCCAACGGCAACCTCCTCGCGGAGGGCGACGAGGACGGTGGCAGGCACTGGGCGAAATGGGAGGATCCGTTTCCGAAGCCTTCGTATCTTTTTGCCGTCGTCGCCGCGAAGCTCGATAAGCGGCAGGACAGCTTCACGACGCGCTCCGGCCGCAACGCGCGGCTCCAGTTCTTCGTCGAGCCCGGCAAGCTCGATCAGGTCGACTTTGCTCTCACATCGCTGAAGCAGGCTATGAAGTGGGACGAAGTCACTTACGGCCGCGAGCTCGACCTCGACGAGTACAACGTCGTCGCAGTCGGCGACTTCAACGCAGGCGCGATGGAGAACAAGGGCCTGAACATCTTCAACACCAAGCTCGTCTTGGCCAGGCCCGACATCTCGACCGACTGGGACTTCGCGTTCATCGACCGTACGGTCGCGCACGAGTACTTCCACAACTGGACCGGCAATCGCGTCACCTGCCGCGACTGGTTCCAGCTCGCGCTAAAGGAAGGGCTCACGGTGTTCCGCGAGCAGCAGTACGCCGGCGACCGCTATTCTCGTGCAGTCACGCGCATCCAAGCCGTGCGCAATTTGCGCTCCGGCCAGTTCACGGAAGACGCCGGTCCAATGGCACACGCGGTGCGCCCCGACTCGTACGAGCAGATCAGCAACTTCTACACGGCGACCGTCTATCAGAAGGGCGCCGAGCTCGTGCGCATGATGCAGACGCTCGTCGGCGCGGAGGCGTTTCGCAAAGGTATCGACGTCTATTTCGAGCGGCACGACGGCCAAGCCGTCACCGTCGATCAGCTCGTAGCTGCGATCGAGGACGCAAGCGGCAGCGACCTCGCACAGTTCAGGCGTTGGTACGAGCAGGCGGGCACACCGCGGCTCGAAGTGCGCGCCCGTCATGACGCTGCAGCGAAGACTTACGAGCTGACGGTCATTCAGCGTTGCCCGCCGACTCCGGGACAGCCGAAAAAGCAGCCGCTGCACATGCCGCTCAAGGTGGGACTGATCGGAGCCGACGGCCGCGACTTGCCGCTGCGCCTCGAAGGCGAGACGACGGCCCGCGGCACGAGCGTCGTGCTCTCGTTGCGCAGGGACGTCGAGGTCTTCCGGTTCGTCGACGTGCCGGCGCCGCCTGTGCCTTCACTCGGACGAGGATTCTCAGCGCCGGTGATCATCGAGCACGAGTACGGCGATAGGGCCCTGCGGCACCTGCTGAGCTACGACAGCGACCCGTTCAACCGTTGGGAGGCGGGCCAGCGGCTCGCGACGCGCCTACTGTTGAAGGGCGTCGCGGCACACCGCACGAGTCGGCCGGCCAAATTCCCAGACTGGTTCGCGCAAGCTTTCGGCCGCGTGCTCGACGATGCGGCGCAGGATCCCGCATTCGCGGCGGAGGCGCTCGCGCTTCCGCTGGAAGTCGTCATCGCCGAGCAACTCGACGAGATCGACCCCGACGCAGTGCACAAGGTGCGTCTCGCGCTGCGCCGCTTCCTGGCCGAGCGGCTGCGCGGCAAGCTGCAGCGCAGCTACGAGTTCTTTGCGCCGGCCGGCCCCTACCGCCCCGACGCCGAGTCCATGGGCCGCCGCGCGCTGCGCAACCTGTGCCTGGCTTTCCTGATGGACCTCGCGGACGAGCCCGCCCGCCGACTGTGCATGGCGCAGCTCGAATCGGCCGACAACATGACCGATGCGATGGCCGCGCTGACGGCGCTCGCCAACTGCGATTGCCCCGAGCGCCGCCCAGCACTCGATGCCTTCTACGCGAAGTGGAAAGACGAGCCACTCGTCGTCGACAAGTGGCTCGGCGTCGAGGCGCTCTCGCGTCTGCCGGGGACTGTTGCGCGCGTGCAGGAGCTCACCGCACATCCGTCGTTCACGCTGAAGAATCCCAACAAGGTCTATGCGCTGCTCGGAAGTTTCGGCGCCAACCAGGTCAACTTCCATGCAGCCGACGGCTCGGGCTACGAGCTGATGGTCCGCCAAGCGATGGCACTCGATGCCATCAACCCGCAGGTCGCGTCGCGAATGGTGCGCAACTTCGAGCGCTACAAGCGCTACGAGCGGGGGCGTCGTGCATTGATGCGCAGCGCGCTCGAGAAGATCGCCGCGATGCCCGGCCTGTCGCCAGAGACGGCGGAAGTCGTCGGCAAGGCGCTCGCATGACGAGCAGAGACCCGGGGCATCCGCGATGAGCCAGGATGAAAACGTCTTCGTATCCACCGGCACACTGCCTTCGCGCGAAGCCGTGCGTGCGCTCGTCGAGACGGCCCACGAGCGCTTCCGCGGAATCGGCGAAGGCAAGCTGGCCGATTACATCCCTGCGCTCGCCGAAGCCGACGCAGCGTGGTTCGGGATCTGCGTGGCCGATACGAACGGCGATGCATTTGCCGTCGGCGATGCGGAGCAAACGTTTTCGATACAGAGCGTCTCCAAACCGTTCGTGTTCGCCCTGGTGTGCGACCGGCTTGGCGCACAGCAGGTCGCAAGCCGGCTCGGTGTCGACGCAACGGGGCTCGCCTTCAACTCGGTGATGGCGGTCGAGCTTCGACCCGGCCACACGAGCAACCCGCTCGTGAACTCGGGCGCGATCGCGACGACGAGCCTGGTGCCTGGAGCGAACGTGCCCGAACGCTGGGAGAACGTGCGCGAAGGGCTCTCGCGCTTCGCAGGCCGCAGGCTCGAGCTCGACCGGCGCGTCTACGAGTCCGAGGCCGCGCACAACGCGCGCAACTCCGGAATCGCTCACCTTCTACATGGCTACGGCCGAGTCTACTGCGACCCCGACGAGGCCACCGACGTCTACACGCGGCAGTGCTCGCTGCTGGTGTCGGCACGCGACCTTGCGATCATGGGCGCAACGCTGGCGGGCGGCGGCGTCAACCCGCTCACGCGCCAGCGCATCGTCTCCGCCGAGACGTGCCGGCGCGTGCTCGCGGTGATGGCGACCGCCGGCCTCTATGAGCGCTCGGGCGACTGGCTTTACGACGTGGGGTTACCCGGCAAGAGCGGCGTCAGCGGCGGCATCGTCACCGTGGCTCCCGGCAAAGGTGCGCTGGCGACATTCTCGCCACCCCTCGACGATGCGGGAAACAGCGTCCGCGGCCGCCTCGCGACGCGTTTCCTCTCGGAGCGAGCCGGATTGAACCTGTTTGCCTCCGCGCCGACGCCTGACAAGTCACGTTGACGGCAAGCTCTGCACTCGCGGCGCTGCTACGACGAAGGTCCGATAGGCAGCGTTCGCCCCGCGTCTGCATGCTGCACGCGGCATCGATGGCCGGCACCGCGCGTGGCAGCGCGTACCTTGGCTTGCGAACAACGTCCTCAATTTGAAAGCGCTCGGAACCTGCTATGGCCGTCGTCTACGATGTCGAGCACAGCACGACCTATACCTACAAGAGCGCCGTCACCTTCGCTCAACATCGCGCCATGTTTCTGCCGCGGGCAGGCCACGGCGGGCGGCTGGACACGTATTCGATAACCGCCAACGTCCCGACGTCGATTCGTTGGATCAGGGACGCGCAGTCCAACAGCGTCGCCCTGATCGATTTCACGCAGCCGACGGCGGAGCTGGTCGTCACGTTCAAGTTCCGCGTCGCGCACTACGGCGCCGACGGGATTGCGGAATGTCCGGTCGAGCCGCGAGGCCAACAGTTTCCGGTCCAATACACGCCCGACGAGTGGACGGATCTGGTCGGCTTCATGCGACCTCACACCGATGATGCCGACGGCAGCGTCGCTGCTTGGGCCCGAGGCTTCCTTCCTCCCGCCGGGAACGACACGGGGAAGGTGCTGCGCCAGATGATGGATACGATTCGCGACACGTTCCAATACCAGTCTCGAGAAGCCGAAGGCACCCAACGCCCCGGCGAAACGCTGAAACAGAAAGCGGGCACGTGCCGCGATTTTGCGTGGTTGATGATCGAGGCGCTGCGTGGGTTAGGACTCGCGTGCCGCTACGAGTCCGGCTATTTGTACGACTCGAAGCTTGACGGCGGCGATGTCGCAATGGCGGGCTCCGCTTCGACGCATGCATGGCTAACCGTCTACTTGCCGGGCGCGGGCTGGGTGCACTGCGACCCGACGAACCGGATCTCCGGCGGGTTCGAGCTGATCCCGGTCGCAACCGCGCGCCACCCCGCGCAGGCAATTCCGCTACAAGGATCCTGGTTCGGCGCGGCGAGCGACTACGTCGGGATGAACGTGAAGGTATCGATCAAGAGAGTTGCGAACCCGGTTGCCACTTCGGGCAACTGAGCTTCCTCGGCATTGGAGCGACGGCGATTCCTATGGGTATAGCGGCGGAGATTTTCACCTTTGTACTGAGCACGATGGGTGCCTTGATCCCGATCGTGAACCCATTCTCGACAGCGCCCTTGCTCGTGAGCCTGACGACGACGTTCACGCCGGAGGAGCGCCTGGATACCGTGCGGCGCGCGTGCCTCTACATGTTCTGCATTCTGACTGCATTCCTCGTCGCGGGCGGCGTCATCATGCAGTTCTTCGGGATCTCCATTCCGGGCTTGCGCATCGCCGGAGGAGTTGTCATCGCGTTCGTCGGCTTCCGCATGCTGTTTCCAACGCCGCCGCCGCCATCAACCGTCGATGCCGCGCCGCCGCAGCAACGCGACGTCGCGTTCACGCCGTTGGCGATACCGAGCCTCTCCGGCCCGGGCTCCATCGCCGTCGTGATCGGAATGTCATCGACGGCGCAGGCAGAAAGCTACGTGATCCTGCGCCACGTTTTGATCGGCGTCGGGATCGCGCTGACCGCGCTGTTCTGCTACTTCGTGCTGAAAGGTGCCACCGGGCTAGCGAAGCGGCTCGGCCCGAGCGGCGTCAGTGCCATGACGGGCATCATGGGCTTCCTGCTGATCTGCATCGGTATCCAGTTCATGATCAACGGCATCACGCAACTCGTTGGCGGCTGAGCCGCTGCCGGCCGTTGCCCATGAGCAGCTCGGCACGCTCCCAAGCCCGAGCCCCGTTTGACCTACAATCCGTGGGAAGGGGGGCTCATGACCACGACTTTCTCGAATCCCCGCGACGTGCACGCGCCAGTCGGGCCGTACTCGCATACGGCCGTCGTCCAAGGCGGCAGCGAGCTCGTGTTCGTCTCCGGGCAGGTCGGTATGCGCCCTGACGGGTCGATCCCGCCAAGCTTCGCGGAGCAAGTCGATCTCACGTTTCAGAACCTGCGCGCGTGTTTGGCGGCACACGGGCTCGGGGTCGACGCTGTCG
>Ga0315912_10004770_pt1 | contig 12663 bp, 12 predicted proteins | sample VfabasoilMG_FD_204469 | JGI IMG/M metagenome (GOLD analysis project Ga0315912, IMG submission 204469) | Garden soil microbial communities collected in Santa Monica, California, United States - V. faba soil | ecosystem: Environmental > Terrestrial > Soil > Garden | place: USA: California... | reverse complement strand
GGTCACGGTCGGGCTGAAGGATCAACGCGATCTGCGCGCCGGCATCCTGTCGCACGGCCAGAAGCAGTGGCTCGAGATCGGCATGCTGCTCATGCAGGATCCGCGCTTGCTGCTGGTGGATGAGCCGGTGGCGGGCATGACGCCACAGGAAGTGGAGCGCACCGCGGAACTGCTGCTGTCTCTGGCCGGGAAGCATTCGGTGGTGGTGGTCGAACACGACATGACGTTCGTGCGCTCGATCGCACGCACGGTGACCGTGCTGCACGAGGGCTCGGTGCTGGCCGAGGGCAGCATGGACGCGGTGCAGAACGACCCGAAAGTCATCGAGGTCTATCTCGGAGAAGCGCAGGACGCCGGAGCAGGCAAGTCCGCGGGTGGCCCGACGCGCGCGCCGGTGCCGGTGGGGAATAGCTAGTCGTGCTCGCGATATCCGCGCTCAACCAGTTCTACAGCGGCAGCCACATCCTCTGGGATGTGAATCTCGAGGTGCCGGAAGGTTCGTGCACTTGCCTCATGGGCCGCAACGGCATGGGCAAGACCACGCTGCTCAAGTGCATCATGGGTCTGCTCCCGATCGCCTCGGGCGCGATGAGCTACGGGCTCGGAACCGAGAGCACCGATCTTTCGAAGCTCGCGGCGGACCGAAGAGCGCGTCTGGGCATTGCCTACGTGCCGCAGGGCCGCGAGATCTTTTCGCAGCTCACCGTCGAGGAGAATCTCTGTGTCGGGTTCGGCGCCCGGCGCGGCAAGAAGATCAAGGAAGTGCCGGAACATATCTTCGAGTGGTTCCCGGTACTCAAGAAGATGCTCAAGCGGCGCGGAGGAGACCTGTCCGGCGGTCAGCAGCAACAGCTCGCCATCGGACGCGCGATGGTCCTCGATCCGAAGCTGCTGATTCTCGATGAGCCCGCCGAAGGCATTCAGCCCAACATCGTGCACGAGATCGGCGATATCATCATGCGCCTCAACCGCGAGGCGAAACTCACCGTGCTGTTAGTGGAACAGAAACTGCCGTTTGCGCGCCGCGTGGCGAGTGAGTTCCGAATCATCGACAAGGGCCGCATCGTCGGTGGCGGCGAAATCGCCGCGCTCACCGATGACCTGGTTCACGAACACCTCACGGTCTGACGCTCATGGACGCCGCTGCCGTTCGCAACACACCCGGATGGCAGGCCGAATTGCGGCTTCGTTTCGCGACAGGAACCGGGCCGGACGTACGCTCGCGCCTCGTCGAGCGCCATCACCGGGGCCCGCTCATCGTCCAGCGTCCGTTCTATCCCGAAGGCGATCCCTGCCATGTGTATCTCGTGCACCCGCCGGGCGGCGTCGTGGGTGGCGACGAGCTGCGCATCGACGTGCTGGTAGACGAGGGCGCCCATGCGCTGATCACCACGCCCGCGGCGACCAAGTTCTACCGCTGCGATCGTCGCTGCTCCTCACAGACGCAGGAGCTGCGCGCCGCGGGCGCCACGCTCGAATGGCTGCCGCAGGAAAACATCTTCTATCGCGGCGCCGACGTGCGAACCGCGACTCGCGTGCACGTCGATCCGGAATCGCGCTTCATCGGCTGGGAGATCAATTGCCTCGGACTTCCGGCACGAGGTGAGCATTTCGACGCGGGAGCGCTGCGACTGGACCTGGAGCTTTGGAAGGCGCAAGGCGTGGCCGCAGCTCCAATCAATGCCGGCGTGGAAATGTCCGCCGGCGCGCACTCCAACCCCATTTTTCTCGACCGGCTGCGGCTCGAGGGCGAATCGGCCGCGCGCGGCGCCCGCTGGGGACTCGCGGGTCAGGAAGCGGTGGGTACGTTGTTAGCCACGCCGGCCACTCGCGCGCAGGTTGAATCCATCCGCGAGCTCGTCGCCGATTCTCTTTATGCCGCCGTGTCCCTGGTGGATGGCGTGCTGGTGCTGCGCGCACTCGCGCCGCAGGCCGAGGCGGTGCGCAAACTATTCATCTCTGCGTGGCAACGGTTGCGTCCTGCGATCGTCGGCCGGGACGCCGTGCTGCCGCGCATCTGGAACACATGACATGGAACTGACTCCGCGCGAGAAAGACAAACTGTTGCTGTTCACCGCCGCTCTCGTCGCGGAACGCCGCAAGGCCCGCGGGCTCAAGCTCAATTACCCGGAAGCCGTGGCGCTGATATCCGCTGCCATCCTCGAGGGCGCGCGCGATGGACGGACGGTTGCCGATCTCATGAGCTTCGGCACCACGATCCTTTCCCGCGCGGACGTCATGGACGGCGTGCCGGAAATGATTCCCGAGGTGCAGGTCGAGGCCACGTTTCCTGACGGCACCAAGCTCGTGACCGTGCACCATCCCATTCCCTAGAAGGATCGCTCCGATGGCGCAATCAATCATCCCCGGGGAAATGTTCTGCGAAGCTGGCGACATCGAAATCAACGCCGGCCGCAAGACTCTGACAGTGAAAGTCGCCAACACCGGCGACCGGCCCATCCAGGTGGGCTCTCACTACCACTTCTTCGAGACCAACAAGGCGCTGCGTTTCGAGCGTGCTCCCACCAGGGGATTTCGCCTGAACATCGCCGCGGGCACGGCGGTGCGGTTCGAGCCCGGCCAGGAGCGTGAGGTCGAACTCGTGGAGTACGGCGGCGCGCGCGAGGTGTACGGCTTCGACGCGCAGATCATGGGAAGACTCCCATGACCCGCATCGATCGCCGCGCATACGCGGAAATGTATGGACCCACCGTCGGCGACCGCGTGCGGCTCGGCGACACCGAACTCATCATCGAAGTCGAGCGCGACCACACCATCTACGGCGAGGAAGTGAAGTTCGGCGGCGGGAAGGTGATCCGCGACGGCATGGGCCAGGGACAACGCGGCGCGAAAGATGTCGCCGATACCGTCATCACCAATGCGCTGATCGTCGACCATTGGGGCATCGTCAAGGCCGACATCGGACTCAAGGATGGCCGCATCGCCGGCATCGGCAAGGCCGGCAATCCCGACGTGCAGCCCGGGGTGGACATCGTCATTGGCGCAGGCACGGAGATCATCGCGGGCGAGGGACTCATCGCCACCGCCGGCGGCATCGACTCGCACATCCATTTCATCTGCCCGCAGCAGGTCGACGACGCCATGATGTCGGGCATCACCACGATGATCGGCGGCGGGACGGGCCCGGCGGCGGGCACGAGTGCCACCACGTGCACTCCGGGGCCCTGGTACATCGGGCGCATGTACCAGGCGCTCGAAGAGCTTCCCATCAATTTCGGTTTGTTAGGCAAGGGCAATGCGAGCCTGCCGCTGCCGCTGGAAGAGCAGGTCGAAGCGGGCGTGATGGGCATGAAGCTGCACGAGGACTGGGGCACCACTCCGGCTGCCATCGACAACTGCCTGAACGTCGCCGAGAAGTACGACATCCAGGTCGCGATCCACACCGACACATTAAATGAGTCCGGTTTCCTCGAGGACACCCTGGCTGCATTCAAGGGCCGCGCCATCCACACGTATCACACCGAGGGTGCCGGCGGCGGGCACGCACCCGACATCATCAAGGCAGTGGGACAGGCGAACGTGTTGCCGTCGTCCACCAATCCTACGCGTCCCTACACCGTGAACACCGTCGACGAACATCTCGACATGCTCATGGTGTGTCATCACCTCGACCCTGGCATCGCCGAAGACGTGGCCTTCGCCGAGTCGCGCATCCGCCGCGAGACCATCGCCGCCGAAGACATCCTGCACGACAAGGGCGCGATGTCGATGATGTCGTCCGATTCGCAGGCCATGGGCCGCATCGGTGAGGTCATCACGCGCACCTGGCAGACCGCACACAAGATGAAAGTGCAGCGCGGCGCACTTTCGCGAGACCCTTCGCGCAACGACAACTTCCGCGTGAAGCGCTACGTCGCCAAGTACACCATCAACCCTGCTATCACCCACGGCATCGCGCACGAAGTCGGCTCGATCGAGAAAGGCAAGCTCGCCGACATCGTGTTGTGGAAACCCGCGTTCTTCGGTGCCAAGACCGCGATGATCGTGAAGGGCGGCATGATCGTCGCCGCGCCCATGGGCGATCCCAACGCCTCCATCCCGACGCCGCAGCCCGTGCACTACCGTCCCATGTTCGGGGCACTGGCCGGCGCGCGCGAAGCGACCTGTGTGTCTTTCGTATCGCAGGCTGGCATCGACAACGGAATGGCCATGAAGCTGGGCCTTCGGAAGCGGCTGGTGGCGGTTCGCAATACACGCGCCATCCGCAAGAAGGATCTCGTTCACAACGACTATCAGCCGAAGATCGACGTGGATTCGCAAACCTACGAAGTGCGCGCCGACGGCGAACTGCTGCGCTGTGAGCCGGCGACGGTGCTGCCGCTGGCGCAAAGGTATTTTCTGTTCTGATGCTGAAGATCAATCTCAAGCTCGATCGGGGAACCGATCATCCGCGCGCCGCCGAGCGCACGCTCAGACTGCCGTTCAGCGAGCGATCCAAGAGCCGGTTGCGGGCGGTGCTCGACAACGGCGAAGAGGCGGGGTTGTTCCTCGAACGCGGCTCGGTGCTGCGTCATGGTGACTTGCTGCTCGCAGACGATGGCCGGGTCATCGAGGTGCAGGCTGCGAGCGAAACCGTGTCGACGGTACATGCAGGCGACCCCGTGATGCTGGCGCGCGCCAGCTATCACCTCGGCAACAGGCACGTGGCGTTGCAGATCGGCGCCGGTTGGCTGCGCTACCAGCACGATCACGTGCTCGACGACATGTTGCGGGGATTCGGCCTCGAAGTGCGTGTCGAAGAAGCTGCGTTCGAACCCGAGGGAGGCGCATATGTCACGGCTCCGCACGCACACTCGCACCCGCATTCACACGGCTGATCAGCCGGCGGCGATCACCGCCAGCGACGTCCCGCAGCTGCTCCGGCTGTTGCACCTCGCAAGTCCGGCGCTGCCCATCGGCGCGTTTCATTTTTCGCAAGGGCTGGAATTCGCCGTGGAATGTGGCTGGGTGAGGGACGAGGCGAGCGCGCTCGAGTGGATCGATGGCATCGCTTCGGGAAGCCTGGCGACGCTTGATCTGCCGGTGCTCGAGCGATTGCGAGCCGCGTGGCGTCGGGATGACGGCCTCGCGATCCGGAGCTGGAATGCCTTCCTGATCGCGTCGCGCGAAACGGAAGAGCTGCGCGCCGAAGATCGTCACTTGGGCAGCGCGTTACTGCGCGTCCTCGTGGAACTCGAGCTCACCACGGAGCTTTTTCCACTCGACGCACCAAACACTCCGTCTGGCGTGGCACACGCGAGCGCGTTCGCTTTCGCCTGCGCACGCTGGAATGTCGAGCCAGCGGCGTGCTCGCAGACGTATGCGTGGGCCTGGGTGGAGAACCAGGTGCTGGCGGCCGTGAAACTGGTGCCGCTCGGGCAGAGTGCCGCGCTGAGAATGCTGCACGCGCTCTGCGCGCGCATCCCTCTTTTGGTAGAGCGGGCACACAAACTCGCAGATTCCGACATCGGGATATCCACCGCGTTGTGTGCGGTGGCGAGCGGCAGACATGAAACGCAATACTCGCGACTCTTCCGGTCGTGAATGCGGGAATGCTGCGTTAGACTAGCGCCACTTCGCCGGCGGCACTGTCAACCTCCACCGGCCAAAAAACAAAATGCACTCACGTGTACAGCTGATTTGCGCGGCTGTTGCCGCTTTGTTTGTCACCGCTTGCGGAAAGCAGGCGCCGCCGCAGATGCCGCCGCCACCCGAGGTAGGGGTGCTCGTCGTGCGCGCGGGTCCCGTTCCGCTGGTACGCGAAGCCTCCGGCCGGCTCGCCCCGACCCGTGCCTCCGATGTGCGCGCGCGCGTCCCGGGCGTGCTCCTGAAGCGCCTATATAAAGAGGGCTCGATGGTCGAGGAGGGCCAGCCGCTGGTGCTCATCGACCCGGCTCCGTACCGCGCCCAGCTCGCCGCGGCCAGCGCGAATCTCGAACAGGCGGAAGCCTCCGCCACGAACGCCAGGGTGACGGCCAACCGCAATCGCGAACTGTCGAAGCAGCAGCTGGTATCGCGCATGCAGCTCGACGACTCCGAGGCGCTCGAACGTTCGACCGCCGCGCAGGTTTCCGCGGCGCGCGCGCAGGTGCAGACCGCGCGCATCAACCTGGGTTATGCCACGGTCACGGCGCCGATCTCCGGCCGCGCCGGCCGCATGCGCGTGCTCGAAGGCGCGCTCGTCGGACAGGGAGAAGCCACGCTGCTAACTACCGTCGAACAGGTGGACCTGCTCTTCGTGTTCTTCGATCAGCCGGCGTCGGATTTCGAGCGGCTGCAGCGCGCCCAGGCGGCGGGCGCCGTCACCATCTCGAAAGACAACCTCGCGAACCTGCAGCTGGTGCGGCCCGACGGCACCTTCTACGAAGAAAAAGGAACGCTCGATTTCTCCGACTACAGCGTGAATCCTGTGACGGGCGCGGTGGCGTTCCGCGGCAGGATCGCCAACCCGGAGCGGATTCTGCTTCCCGGCAGCTTCGTGAACGTGCGGCTCACGGCTGGCGTGCTCAACAAGGGTTTTCAGGTGCCGCAGCTGGCGATCCAGCGCGACGGGCAGGGCCCGTACGCGCTCGTCGTGGCCGCGGACGGCAAAGTCCTGCAGAAGCGCGTCGAAACTGTCGCGGTCGTCGACAACAACTGGGTGATCTCCAGCGGGCTCGACGATGGTGACCAGGTCGTGATCTCGGGCATTCCGAAGGCGCAGCCCGGCACCACCGTGAAGGCAGTACCGGCGGAAGTGCCGACCGGCGAACCCGCCGCTCCCGCGGCCCACGCCGCCGGTAGTTAGCAACGCATGTCGCAATTCTTCATCGACCGCCCGGTCTTCGCCTGGGTCATCGCCATCCTGATCACGCTCGGTGGCGGCCTGGCGATCATGGAGTTGCCCACAGCGGCCTATCCGAACATCGCGCCGCCGCAGGTGGGCATCAGCGCGGGGTATCCCGGCGCTGACGCGGAGACCATCGAACGCACGGTCACGCAGGTCATCGAACAGCAGCTCACGGGCATCGACAACGTCCTGTACTTCACGTCGTCGAGTTCCGCGGGCTCATCCAACATCACGCTGACCTTCGAGACCGGTACGGATCCCGACGTGGCCGCCGTGCAGACGCAGAACCGCGTCGCGCTCGCGACTCCGCGCCTTCCCGGTGAAGTCATCCAGCAGGGCATCACGGTCGCCAAGGCGAATTCGGATTTCCTGATGGCGATTTCGATCCGCTCGAAGGACAACCGCGTTCCGGCGCAGGAACTGCAGAACATCGTGGCCGCGCAGATCCTCGACGGCGTACAGCGCGTCAAGGGCGTCGGCGGCGCCACGCAATTCGGTTCGCCTTACGGCATGCGCATCTGGCTCGATCCCGACAAGCTGCGCGGTTACCGCATGTCGGCGGCCGAAGCGCTCGCCCGCGTTCGGGGTCAGAACGTGCAGTTCGCCACGGGTTCGCTGGGCTCGCGTCCTTCGGTGCCCGGCCAGCAGGTGACGGCGCAGGTGACCGCGGAGGGCCGCTTCACGTCGGTGGCCGAATTCGAAAACGTCATCCTGCGCACCGAGCCGAATGGCACCAGCATACGGCTCAAGGATGTCGCGCGCGTCGAACTCGGTTCCGCGAACTACGGATTCGACGTGCGCCTCAACAACGAGCCGGTCGCCGGTTTCGGCATCCTGTTGCAGCCGGGTGCGAATGCGCTCGAAGTGGCCGAAGCACTCAAGGTTCGCATGGATGAGCTGCAGCGCAGCTTCCCGGCGGGCGTCGAATGGTTCATTCCGTTCGATTCGACCAAGTTCATCACCACCGCCATCCACGAGGTCATCAAGACGCTCGCCATCGCCGTGGTGCTCGTCTTCATCGTGATGCTCGTGTTCCTGCAGAGCTTCCGCGCGACGCTGATTCCGACGCTGGTGGTGCCCGTGGCGCTCATGGGCGCGATGATCGGCATGTATCTCTCGGACTTCTCGATCAACCAGCTCACGCTGTTCGGCATGGTGCTCGCCATCGGCATCGTGGTGGACGACGCCATCGTGGTCATCGAGTCCGTCGAACGCATCATGCGCGAGGAGCATCTGCCGCCGAAGGAAGCGACGCGCAAGGCGATGTCGCAGATCACGAACCCCATCATCGCGATTTCGCTGGTGCTCGCGGCCGTGTTCATTCCGAGCGCGTTGCAATCGGGTTCGGTCGGCGTGATCTACCGGCAGTTCGGCCTCACCATCGCGATCTCCATGGCGTTCTCCGCGTTCCTCGCGCTGTCGCTGACGCCGGCGCTGTGCGCGACGATGCTGCGCCCCGAACACCTGAAGGAAAACACCATTTTCCGCTGGTTCAACCGCGGATACGGCAAGGCACAGGACTCCTACCTGCGAGCCGTGAAGTTCTCGCTGCGGCACCAGCGCTGGTGGCTCGCGGGATTCGCGGTGCTGCTGCTCATCGGTGGCGTCGCGTTCTGGCGCGTACCCAGCAGCTTCGTGCCCGATGAGGACCAGGGCTTCGCGCTCGGCCTCGTGCAGATGCCGGTGGGCTCCACGATGCCGCGCACGCGCGAGTTCATGGCGAAGGTCAGCGCCTCGATTCGAAAACACGAAGCGGTGGACTCGGTATTCGAGGTCACGGGCTTCAGCTTCCTCGGCAGCGGCGAGAGCGTGGGCATCTTCTTCATCCGGCTCAAGGACTGGGCGGATCGCAAGGCGACCGCCGCGGAGTTCGCGCAGTGGGCCTTCATGAACACGATGATGACCGAGCGCGACGGCATGGTGTTCTTCCTGAGCCTGCCGACGATTCGTGGCCTCGGTGCATTCGGCGGTTTCGATTTCTGGCTCGAGGATCGCACCGGTGTCGGCCGCCCGGCGCTTTATGGCGCGCTCGGCCAGCTCATGCAGAGCGCGTCGAAGAGTTCGATCATCACCAACGTGCGCCCCAACGAATTGCCGCCGGCGCCCACGCTCAAGCTCACGCTCGATCGCGCGCAGGCGCAATCGATGGGCCTCACCACGCAGGATGTGTACCAGACCATCCAGCTCATGCTGGCGCCCGTGTACGTCAACGACTTCTATTACGAAGGGCGCGTGCTGCGCGCGACGATGCAGGCCGATGCGCAGTTCCGCATGAACGAGAACTCGCTGCGGCATTTCTATCTGCCGGCGGGTACCTCGAGCACCACGAATTCCTTCGCGATATCGGGCGACGACGCGGGCGACAACATGGTGCCGCTCTCTTCCGTGTTGCAGACGTCCTGGAACGTCACCGCGCCGAGTCTCGCGCGCTACAACGGCTATGCCGCGATCAACATCAATGGCACCGCGACGCCGGGTCGCAGTTCGGGCGAGGCCATGGATGAGATGAGGCGCATCACGACCAACGATCTGCCGTCGGGGTTCGGCTACGCGTGGGCGACGCAGTCGTTCCAGGAACAGCTGGCCGGCGCCGAGGCGCCCGTGCTCTTTGCGTTGTCCATTCTCGTCGTGTTCCTGTGCCTCGCGGCCCTGTATGAAAGCTGGGCCACGCCGGTCGCGGTGCTGCTGATCGTGCCCGTCGGCCTCATCGGCGCCATCCTCGCGGCCTGGGCCACGGGGTTGCCCAACGACGTGTTCTTCAAGGTCGGCATCATCACCATCATCGGTCTCGCCGCCAAGAACGCGATCCTGATCGTCGAGTTCGCGCTCGAGGAACAGAAACGCGGCAAGACTTTGTACGACGCCGTGGTGGAGGGCGCCCGGTTGCGCCTGCGCCCCATCCTCATGACGTCGTTCGCCTTCATCCTGGGTGTCATGCCGCTGGTGGTCGCCACGGGCGCCGGCGCCAACGCGCGCCGCGCGATCGGCACCGGTGTGGCAGGCGGCATGTTGTCCGCGGCCATCCTCGGTGTGTTGCTGGCGCCCGTGTTCTACGTGGTCATTCGGCGCATGGTCGGCGACAAGCTGAACGAAAGGTGAACACGCGCTGACGAGACGATTAACCTGGCTCGAGGAACCTCCCGCCGCGGGAACTCCACTCACGTCATGTGAGTCGTAAATTGCAAGAGGTGTCTATGAAGAGTTCACTGGTCAAGAGCGCCAGCATCACTCTGGCAGCCACGGCGGTGTTGCTTGGCGGATGCGCCACCGGGCCGAAGCTGGACTACACCGACTACGCGGGCGAGCCGGTCAAATCCTTCTACATGAACACTTTCGACGGCTGGAACGTCATTTCAAAGGATCAGCTCGTGGTCTGGACCGGCTTCAACAAGGCCTACCTGCTGACGGTCACGGGTTATTGCCCCGACCTGCAGTTCGCCCAGACCATTGCCGTGACGTCGACGGGCAGTACGGTCGACCGGTTCGAGAAGGTTCTCGTCGGGCGCGATCGCTGCTTCATCCACGAGATCCGGCCGCTCGACACCAAGCAGATGAAAGAAGATCGCAAGCTGCTTCGCGAGCAGATGAAGAAGGCCCAGGATCCGGCGCCCGAGCCGGAACCGAAAGCTCCGGCTGAAGCGAAGACCTGATTCGCAAGCGCCAAGGTTGCTAGTGGTAGAGAGGCCTCGGGTTCGGTACGGACCCGGGGCCTCTCGTTTTTCGGTGCTTCAAATCCGGTCGACGAGCGGCACGATCATCATGACGAGGCCCACCCAGCCCGCCGCCCACACGAGCGTGCGAACCACGGCCACGCCGGACATGTAGATGACGACGTATACGGCGCGCGCGATGAGAACAATCGTGGCGCCGGTGACCGCGGTTCCCGCGGCCGTACCCACGATCATGTTCAACAGCGCGAGCGCGAGGAACACCGGCAGCGCTTCGTGCATGTTCTCGAGCGCACGCGACGCGCGGGCGCCGACCACCGTCAGCGGCCGCATGTGATCGCGATTGCCGAGATTCTCGATCAGTTTCCCCCGGGCCCCGTCCGCGGCGGGTTCACGGAACCGGCCGGGAAGCAAGGTCTGAATGACGAACAGCGCAAGCACTAACAGGACGATCAGGACCATAGGAAGGCTCCAGAGGTAGTCAGAGGTTTTAACTGCGTCGCAAATATATCTCCGATCAACCCGAAACATGGCCGACACCTTAGAATCGCCGGCCATGAAACTCCGCGTCGCCGTCGTCCTGTTGTCCGCTGCGCTCGGCTCCTGTGGGACGCCCGAAGAAGAGGGGAGCGCCGAGCGTGCCCGTCTCATCATCCATTCACACGTGACGTTCGTGGCCGCGGATGGCAAGACCCTGCGCGAGGCGCCGAAAGAGCCGCTTCGGCTGTGGATGCCGTTCGTGGTGGGAGATTTCTACGGCGCACCCAACGAGGGTGAGCTGGTTCCGGTCGAATTGCGGCCGGACATGAGTTTCTCGATGAATCTCAACGCGACGTTGCCGACGATCACGAAAGCGCTGGTCCCGACGGCGTTTTCGCAGAAGTGGATGGCCATCGAACCGGCGGCGGCGCGAGTTGCCCGGCTGTCGCCGTTCGTGCTGCCCGCCGAGGGCATCGTGCCCGTCGGCATGACCGAGTGGTTAGACGAAACCACCGGCGCGAAGCTCATGCTGATCTATGTCGACCGGCCCGCCCGGGTTCGCGGCGACATCATCTACGAGGGGCGCCGGCTGCAATTCGACATAGAGGCCAAGGAGGCCGGCTACCTGTGGATACAGCAGCCCGAGGGCAGCGGTACCTTCCGGGCGGCACCGCGTCCGGCCAAGGTAGTCCTCGCGGTAATGCCCAATAGTTGACGGATGGGGTCAGACCCCAATTCCCCGCTTCGCGGCAAGAGGGGTCAGGCTTTCTGAAGCCTGACCCCTTTTGCTAGGAATTGGGGTCTGACCCCATTCTTTGATAACTTCCGCGGCGCGGACCCATCCCTTACATGAGAGCGCGAACACTGCAACGACATATTCTCGTGGCAGCCACGAGTATTGCCACGTCTACCCTGTTTCTTGGCGCATGCGCCAAGAAAGAGCCCCCGCCGCCACCTCCACCTGTCGCCGAAGAAGCCAAGCCGGCCGCGCCAACGGGCGCCGACCCGGCCCAGTTCCTGACTCAGCCGCTGGTCTCCGAGATCTTCACGGCCGACCCGTCGGCGCACGTGTTCAACGGCAAGATCTATGTGTACCCGTCGCACGATTTCGATTCCGGCATCCCGAGCGATGACCTGGGTAACCAGTACGCCATGAAGGACTACCAGGTGCTGTCGATGGACAGCATCGGTGGGGCGGTCACGGTTCACCCCGTCGCGCTCGACATCAAGGACGTACCGTGGGCGAAGGAAAAGATGTGGGCTCCCGACGCTGCCGAGAAGAACGGCAAGTACTACCTGTACTTCCCCGTGCACGACAAACAAGACGTCTTCCGCATCGGCGTGGCCGTGGGCGATGCGCCCGAGGGCCCGTTCAAGGCGCAACCCGAGGCCATCAAGAACAGCTTCAGCATGGACCCGGCCGTGTTCAAGGACGACGACGGCAAGTACTACATGTACTTCGGCGGCCTCTGGGGCGGCCAGCTGCAGCACTGGAAGACCGGCAAACACACGCCGCAGGACGACACGCAGCCGGCGGATGACAAGCCCGCGTTGTTCCCGAAAGTCGCACGCATGGCCGACGACATGCTGGAGTTCGCCGAGAAGCCGAAGGACGTGAAGATCCTCGACGAGAACGGCAAGCCGCTGCTGTCCGGTGATCACAACCGCCGCTTCTTCGAGGCGTCG
>Ga0315912_10004769_pt1 | contig 12665 bp, 12 predicted proteins | sample VfabasoilMG_FD_204469 | JGI IMG/M metagenome (GOLD analysis project Ga0315912, IMG submission 204469) | Garden soil microbial communities collected in Santa Monica, California, United States - V. faba soil | ecosystem: Environmental > Terrestrial > Soil > Garden | place: USA: California... | reverse complement strand
GCTCCCGGGGCCAGTGTGTGCGCGAAATGAATTCAGCAGGCGACTGAAAGACCAGTGACAGGACAAACCGGACAGATCATGCGCTACACAAACCGGACAACTTAACTTGCTATCTACAGGAGTATTTTGTGGCGCTATGTAAACAGGAGGGAATCGAACTCATTCATGAAACCGTAGTAGAGCGGGGCAAAGTCCTTCAGACACTCCGGACTTGTTTCCTTCAAGCGCTGGAAAAAAAACACCTGCGCCCGCGGGTCGAGTTGTTCCAGAAGCTTGCTGAGCTCAGCCATGGAATAGCTTCCGGACGGCACACTGAGAATATAGTGAACGAGACGCTCAACGAATTGCTGAGCGACATATTCGCTGGTCAGATAACCATCAGGCAGTTTTCCAGATGCCAAGAACTCGGGAAATGGGACGGCTTGCGCTGCAAAGGGAATCGCTGGCTGCTGAGGGGAGTCCACGGGGAGGTCGCTCCATTTCTTGACGATAGGGAGTGTACCGTTGGAAATCTACTGGACCTCCCGATAACCGTCAAGTGCGCAGAAGCAGCAGTCCGTCCTGGGCCGAAAGACTGCTAGAACGTGAAAAGGCGGGGTCCCTTTGGGGAACCCCGCCCTTCCATATTCGACCTACGCGATCCGCTGTAGGGTGTGAGCGAACAGCTTCTGTTGGCTTTCCGCCCCCTGCACCGGCACTACGCTTTTACAGCCACGTCACGCGCTCCGCCGGCCTGATATAGATTGGCTCTTCGACCTGGATACGCGCCACTTCCTTGCCGGATTTGTTAAACCCGAGGACCGTGTCGTTGTACATCTCAAAGCGTTTCCCGTGGATCTGCGTCTCGAACACCTTGGGACCAGGGATCACATCGTAGCGGAACACGATCTGCTGGCTCGCTCTCCACAGCTGAAGCACCGCCAGCAATTCGCGGCTCGGCACCAGATATTTTTCGATGGCATTGTCCACGCCCGGACCGAACATCTGCCTGGCATAGCCGCGTGGGCTGTGCCGCGGCGGAATGTAAAACCCGTTTGGCTCGGTGCCCCACTGCGGATACAGCGGCAGCGCCACTTGCTCGACGCGGATGGTGTAGTAGAGCGGGTGCCACCGATCTTCAGCCCACAGACCGTCGTCCCCGATACGCATCAGACTTTGCATCCGGATCTTCCCGACGCAGGCCGCCATACAACGGGTTTCCATCGGTTCGCCGCCCGTCAATGGATCTTTGCCTTCGATGCGGGGATAACAGGCGATGCACTTCTCAGAGACACGCGTGGTCCCCCGATACATGGGCTTTTTGTACGGACACTGCTCGACACATTTCTTATAGCCACGACAGCGATTCTGGTCGATCAATACAATGCCGTCTTCCGGCCGTTTATAGATCGCTTTTCTGGGACAGGCCGCCAAACAGCCCGGATAGGTGCAGTGATTGCAAATACGCTGGAGATAGAAGAAGAAGGTTTCATGTTCCGGCAGGCTGCTGCCCGTCATCTTCCACGGTTCATCCCGCGAAAAGCCGGTCTTGTCGATCCCTTCGACCAGTGCGCGCATCGAGGTGGCCGTATCTTCGTAAATGTTCACGAAGCGCCACTCCTGGTCGGTCGGGATATATCCAATGGCCGCCTGGCCGACCTTGGCGCCCGCGTCGAAAATGGTCATTCCTTCGAACACGCCATAGGGGGCATGGTGCTTGCGACCGACGCGGACGTTCCACACCTGTCCACCCGGATTGACCTGTTCGATGAGCTGGGTGATTTTGACATCATAAAACTGCGGGTAGCCGCCGTACGGCTTGGTCTCGACGTTGTTCCACCACATGTACTCCTGGCCCTTGGAGAAGAGCCATGTCGACTTGTCTGCCATGGAACAGGTCTGGCAGGCTAAACACCGATTGATGTTGAAGACAAAGGCAAACTGCCACTTCGGATGGCGTTCCTCGTAGGGATACAGCATCTTCCGTCCCAGCTGCCAGTTATACACTTCAGGCATAGTTTCCTCCGTATTTCGTCATTCGTCGTTGGTCATTCGCAGCATCCCTCACGCAGCTCGTTTCTCGCGTGAGGGACTAGGGCTCACGAATAACGTCTTACACTTTGATCTTGATGTGTTCACCTTTCAGCCACTTGATCATAAATTCATTCTCTTGTCCCGGTGTGAACCCTGTGCGAACCGGTTCCCACGGACCGCGTGCTCCGATACCGCCGTCTTCCGCCTTGGTAATACGGATGAGACATTCTTTCGGTACCGTGTTGATCGCGTGGTGATCGACCTGGTAACCCCATTTAAACTTCCAGGCAATGGCATGCTTGCCGGGGAGCGAGTCGAGTTGGTGCATCGGCATCAGCCAGTTTCTCGTGAATGACTGCTGCGCTCCATAGCGGAAGTTCGATTGATATCCGGTATCGATCGCGATGGCGCGTCCGTCCGGCCGGGTTTCATGCCCCTTGACCGACTTTGGCGTCGCGACATACGGAGCATGTTTCGACATGGTGACGTGATACGGATACGCCGGATTGTACTTGGCGCGAATCATCAACCGGGCGACCTTGTAATACGGATCGGACGGCTTCCAGCCACGGTACGGCCGGTCAACCGGGTTACCATCCACATAGACGTAATCGCCGTCGTTGATGCCCCGGTCCTTGGCTGCTTGCGGGTTGATGTGCAACTGGTGCTCACCGACGCCCGGGGTCCGTTTATCCATGCGGTAGGGATCCCCGAAGTTCGACTCGTAAATTTGCACCCAGTCGTTCACCGACCATTGGCTGTGCACACGATGACGGGTTTTCGGCGTGACACAGTAGAATTGATAGCCCTTTTCCCAGAGCGGGTTGCTGTGGCGCTTGATTTCATGCCACGACAACTTGATGTTCCGGATGGTCTTGTCGTCATGGTGTTGCGCTGTGATCGGAATACCGTAGTCATCAGGACGAACATAGGGGTTCGTCGTGAAGATGGCATTCGGGAGGTACGGAGTCGCCTCCGGTCCCTCACGGTGCGAGATGAAGTTTTCACCGTACTCGATCGCTTCCGGCTCGACACGATAATTCTCATACCGGCCGCTGCGCGTCCACATGGGCTTGGATTCGTTGGTCTCTTCCCAGAATGGATGCCGGGGATAGGTGCGAACCATGACCATCCAGCCTTTTTCGGACTTTAACATCACGTCGGCTGAATAGCCGTAGAAGGTGCTGGATGCGTCGAGCATGCGCTGCGCATAGACGTCCACGCGATTGGCATAGACCATCGCGAAGTAGTCCTTCATACGCTTGTCGCCCGTCATGTCCGACAACTTCGCCGCGACGCCCGCGAACGTGTCGAGATCGTTTCGCGTGTCGTACAGCGGACGAATACCGCCCTTCCAAATCTGAACCCACGGATTGGACACCGTCACGGTCATTTCGGGATAGGTGAACTCCATCCAGGAGTTGCAGGCAAACGCGATATCGTTATGGTTCACGTCCGACGTCATTTCGATATCTTGCGTGATCAAGCACTCGATGTTCGGATCCACGTTGCGCACCATGTCGTAATGGTGCTTGGCATTATTGAGTACGTTCACATTGACCACCCAGCGGAACTTGCTGGGTGTCGGCATGTGGGTTTTTCCGGTGAACACCTTCCGTCCATACTTGGGAGTATTGACGATCAGAGCCGTATCACCGTGGTTCCAGTACCCGACTTCTTCTCCATAGTAGTACTGCTTGGTCTTGATTTCTTTTCCGTGCGCATTCGGGTCCAGGGTGATATTGAACGGATCTTCACCCGTATGCACGGAGAGACCGGCGCCGGACCAGGGCGTGGCCGTCCACGTACCGGCTTTGTAATTGCCAGCCCAGGTATGCTGACCGGTACCGAACTTCCCGACGTTACCGGTGATGATCAGGACCATGGCAGCGCCCCGGGCGTTGATGGTCTGATGGAAATAATGGCAGGTGCCTTCTCCGTTATGGATCGCAGCCGGCTTGATGGTGCCTGAATCGCGCGCCCACCGCACGATGAGATCTTTCGGCGTGCGGCAGATCTGATGCACTGTATCCAGATCGTAGTCCTGGAAATGCACCATATACATCTGCCAGATCGGCATCGCATCGATTTCACGGCCGTTGAGCAGCTTCACCCGATAGCTGCCGTTGAGCGCCGCATCGATACCGCTGTTCGTATAGTGCCATCCCACCTGTTCACGGTGCAGCGGCACCGCCTGTTTCTTATTGAGATCCCAGACCATCATGCCGCCGAGCCGCTCGATCTGCTCAGGCTTCAACGTTTGAATGCGCCCCGAGTAGCTCTTTGAGAAGTCCGGAAACTTATAGTCGGGGATGACATCGCGCGGATCAAGATACTGCAACGTATCCGTGCGCACCAGGATGGGCGCATCGGTGAATTGCTTCATGAAATCCGCATCGTGCATGTTTTCATCGACAATGATTTTCATCGCTCCGAGGAAGAGCGAGCCGTCAGACTCCGGGCGCAACGGCATCCAGTAATCGGCACGATAGGCCGTCGGATTGTATTCGGGCGTGATGACGACCACTCGGGCGCCGCGTTCGATACACTCCAGCTTCCAGTGGGCTTCCGGCATCTTGTTTTCGACAAAGTTCTTGCCCCAGCTGGTATTCAGCTTAGAGAACCGCATGTCGGACAGATCGATGTCGGATCCCTGCACACCGGACCAGAACGGATGGGCCGGGTTCTGGTCGCCATGCCACGTGTAGTTCGACCAATAACGGCCGCCCTGCGCTTGATCCGGGCTCACCTTGCGAATCCAGGTGTCCAGGAGGGCATTGATACCGCCGTTCATGCGGGTGTTGCCCATTTTGCCGATGATGCCAAGGACCGGCATGCCGGCGCGATGCTTGAAACATCTGGTACCGGCACCCTTCATCATTTCGATCATCTCAGGCGCATAACCCTGCTCTCGGAGGCGCCGCGCTCCGGCCTCGCCGCTGTACCGGGTCCCAATGATGATCATGGCCTTCGCCGCATAGGTGAAGGCGGTGTCCCAGGACACGCGCAACATGTCGTCCAGGAACCGGCTGTCAAACTTATATTTCCGCTTCGTCTCAGGGGTCAGCTCCGGTGAGCCGTCGTCCATCCACTGCTTCCACCCCTTCCGCATCAACGGGCCCTTCAAGCGATAGGGGCCATAGACGCGGCGATGGAAGGTGAAACCCTTCAAACACATACGAGGATTGTGCGCGAATGTGCCGCGGTTACCGTAGAGATCTTCATACGTCTGGTGGTCATAGTTCTGCTCGACACGCATCACGACGCCGTTACGCACAAACGCGCGAACGCGGCAGGCGTGGGTATCGTTCGGAGAGCAGACCCATGTAAAGGACGAATCGTACCGGTACTGGTCGTGATAGACACGCTCCCATGACCGGTCCGGATACTCACCCAACGGGTTCCCGACTTCAATGACCGGCTGAAGGGCGGTCAATGCCAGGACCTTATCAGCTACCGCGACTGCGGCAACCGTTCCCGCCGAGACTTTCAAAAACTGCCTACGTGACAAAAACATTGTGCTTACCTCCTAGAAGTTGAGGACGTCACTACTTCAAATCTCAAACATCAATCCCGTTTTTATAGATCTCGACCTAAAAATTCAATCGTTGTATCGCAATTGTCAGGCCACTTTTGGCACCAAGTTGGCTTGGGCCAGAGGCACTGACGAAAGAATTGAAATACCTCGATATTTATCGAAAAAAATACAAAGCCTACGAGTGATTTTTCAAATCCCGTTTCTACACGCTGAGTACTTCTCGTATCGATATCATCCAGTGAGCGTGGGGAATATAGCTCCGTAACACCTATTATTCAACTACTTAATTGATACCGACTGGACAATTCCATCGCGTTACCAGAACGTAGCATGTTTGTACCTGTTACCTCTGCTGTATGGTGATAGCCTTCGATCCTGATGACTTGACAGAGCGGTGAAGGCTCAGTAGAATTCGCTTCCTTTTCTCTCCGTCATGTTCATTTCAGTGAGCGGGAATAGCTCAGTGGTAGAGCATCGCCTTGCCAAGGCGAGGGTCGAGGGTTCAAATCCCTTTTCCCGCTCCAATTTTTCGGCCTGTTACACCCGGCATCTCGCCAGCCTTCTCTGCCTATAGGCGGTCTGGTCCTGACCAGGCCTTTAGTGCCGTTGCCTTTAGTGCCTTTCTCACGCAACGTTCCACAAGGATTGAGTCATCGTGCCTGGTGGAACCGGTTCCCACTTTCCTTTGATGGAATAGCTCGAGCGGATTGTGCCGCTTCCCATACTGCCGGAGAAACTCGCTGATGCCAGAGCCCGACGTCGCGCTGCCCTGCAGTCATATTCATCCTGCGACCGGGAAGACAAATACGACTTCTTCAGGACGGTTTGAGTCGTCTTGAAGTCGTGCAAATGCCACATCTTCGCCACATCACCTTTGCGCTGAATGGTAGCCGGATCGGCATAGACCGTCGCCTCGTCGGTGATGCCAATTTCCACCCACTCCGCATAGGCGACACGACTACTCAGCAGCTGGAGTGCGATGAACAGCGAAACATAGGCCACCGGCCAGGGACGACAGAAACGAATTGAGAAGGGCATAGAGGATCTCGCAAGGAGTCGTATTGTAGGAAAGGAGTGAGGAATCCGCAAGGCGCGGTCGTCCGGCGCGTCGACGGCTCAGTCCTTCAACGAGAACGGCGTGAAGTCCGTATGCCGGTCGTACCAGTCCTCGTTCTCGCGGCGCTTCAACCAGCCCACGATCGCATAGGTCACCGGCGTGAAGAGGATTTCGACGGAGACCTTGAACGCCCAGTTGAACGCAATAACTTTGATCATCGTCCCTGGCTGCCAGGTCCCGAGGAAAGCAATCGGATAGAAGAGGGCGCTGTCGACGAGCTGGCCTGCCGCGGTCGAACCGATCGTGCGGGTCCAGAGATGACGCCCCCCGGTCCAGACCTTCATCTTCGCCATGACATAGCTGTTCATGAAGTCGCCGCACCAGAAGGCGACCATCGACGCAACCACGACCCGCCACGTGCTCTCAAAAACGACCTCCAGGGCAGGCTGGATCACGGCATTGAAGGGCTCCTCCGGATCCGCCGGCATGTGGATCACGAAGAGCCCCATGATGGTCGCGAAGATCATCGCGGCGAAGCCGGCCCAGATGACTTTGCGCGTGCGCGCGTAGCCATAGACCTCGGTCAGCACGTCGCCGAAGATGTAGGAGATCGGGAAGAAGAGGTTCCCGGCGCCGAACGTCAGGCCGAAGAGGATGCACGTCTTGCCCGGCCCGATCAGGTTCGAGCAGAGCAGGACCGTCACGAAGGCCGCCATGACGAGGTCGTAGTAACGGTAGTGGCGCAGGTTCGAGACTGGTGTCGGCTCGGGCGGTTCGACGATGGCGGTCATCTGCGGGCCAGATCCCTCTCGGTCGGTGATTCGAGTACCCCGTGCCGGCGTCGCCCGTGACAAATGGATCAGCTACTCAGGAAGGAAGAGGCAATGGAAAAGGCCGGTTGGCCCGGCCACGAACGTACCAAAGGCCTCGTGACGGATCAATCCCCGGGCCCTGCCGGAAATCCGGGCTCCCTCACAACGACCCGACGGCGCAGACGACCTTGCGTTTCTCACATGAGGGCATGCCGCCTGCCAGACCCCGCTTCCCGATAGTTTCCGGATGCGTAGGCCCTCCATGCCTCCATACACGAACTCCCCTACCCCCGGAGGTGAATCCTGCCAACCGGCTTGACAAGCCGAGTAGCTCCAATGTAATTACAGCACCCTGCCCATCGGATTGAGATTGGAGCACGGATGAAAGCACGCGTGGTACGAATCGGGAATTCACAAGGCATCCGGATTCCGAAATCAGTCATTGAGCAATGCCACCTGCACGGAGCCGTCGATCTGGAAATCCAGCAGGGGCAACTGGTCATTCGCTCAGCATCCAAGCCCCGCGCCGGCTGGAATGAAGCCTTCGCGCAGATGCATCGCCACGGTGACGATCGCCTGACGGATCAGGAATCAGCCGTCCCATCCGCCTGGGACCGGAGTGAGTGGACGTGGTAGTGTCCCGCTTCGACGTCTATCTCATCCGCCTCGACCCCACCGAAGGCCGTGAAATCCGTAAGACCCGCCCCTGTCTCATCATCTCTCCTGACGAAATGAACCATCACATCGATACAGTCATCATCGCCCCCATGACACCGCGACTCACCCGCCCACCCCGGATGCGCCGAGACGCATCCTTACCCGGGAGCCTCCCTTACCCCACCCGCGTGCCGGTGCGATTCAAAGGAAAGTCGGGGCAGATCGTATTGGATCAGATCAGGACCGTGGACAAAAGCCGGTTGGTGAAGCGCATGGGAAAGATCGACGAACTGACAAGCACACAAGTTCTTACCCTGCTCGCCGAACTCTTCGCCCTATAATCTCTGCATAGCTCCCCATCCTTTCTCATGCGGACGGATCGCGGGGAAGCGGGATGGGAAAAGACTCCCGGTACTTGTTCTTTATCTCCGGCACCACGCGGCAACCTCCTCCGCAATGGGCGTGGAGAGTCTCTCGCGGTATTGCCCGTCCTGAAGTGCAACGGCATGAAAACCCTTCGTGGGCCCGCCGACATCAACTCCGACGACGATGGAACCGGGCTCGTGCTGATTCATACCGATTCAAGAGGAGGACTAGGCTCCAGGTACATGTTCTGCTTTGTGACCCATCTCAATGTTATGGCTTTTCAGCAACGACTTTGCCATTGCGCCAGACATAAATAGGCGTATGAAACACTCGTGCCGTTTTCCGAGCTTCCTTCGCCGCGCGCCGCAGTGCGCGACCGACGCTTTGTGTAAACAGTTTTGTCTCCGTCCGGCCGTTCGCTTTCATGGACCTTCCTCCAAGAGTCGTGGTATAGCCTCAGAATTGTCATACACGGCCCAGGTACTGGCCAAGGGACGATAGAGCCCGCAAAATTCTTCCAACTTCGCCCAAATCTCCGCAGAACATCAGCCCGCGGAACATCATGGCCCCCCTGTCGAACACGTGCCGCGTTGCGCTGAAGCGCAAGCTGAACGGATGGCAGCGATAAGAACACGATATCGATCCGATAGCCATCGGCCTTCCATCGATTAAGCAACCGCAGGTAGGTCCGACCACTCAAGGTGCTCTCGAAGGCAAAATCCTCCCGTCCCTTTACCAAGCGAGTGAGTTCAGTCAACACGAACCGCGCTGCCCGCCGCGCAGCTAGCTCCGGACGCAGTGGCGACAACCCGCCGGCAATTAAATCGGCATTCACAAAATGCACGACCCCTACTTCACGGAGCAAGAATTCTCTCGCAAACGTCGTTTTTCCTGCCCCATTGGGCCCGGCAATCACAATGCAGCGAGGAGACACGATTTTCATCGTGGCACCACCGCCACACACAGTCTCTTTCTGCAAGTTGGGTCGAACACCGTGGCCGTCACTGCCAATCCCATATCCCGCATGGCACACCAGCTCACCTGCCGGCATTGTAGCGGATATACAAAGGGAAGAACAGAACTGGGCCTGACCTGACGAGAGCGACCAGTGGGCGCAGTGCCCCTAGGTCTCGCCATGTTGGGACCGCCGTGCGTAGACACGGCGCCCGGTCCTTCTGCATCGGAACCACGTAGGTCGTCATGACCCTCTGGTACCGTCAGAGAATGGGATGCACGATTCACAATCCAACCCCATTAACGCTGCACAAGCTCAGCGAAGCGTGCGATACACGTCTCGTCGATGGCGGACAGAGTGAATCACCACAAGGGAGGCTGCGGAATCCACCTCATAGACAATCCGGCACTCTCCGACTCTGAGTCGATAGAGCCGTTCAGCGCCTTGCAGCTTGGCGGATTGCGGTGGAAATGGATCGGTCGGCAGGCGGTCTAGCGACCAAGGATACGAGCGACGATGGAACGAGGGATCGACTGCAGGTCTTTTTCAACGGAAGGCTTGAAACCCAGGCTCTACGAGGCCACGTTTCTGAAGCCGCTTTCTCATCTCGTCGGTACTCACGGACTTCTCAGGCCTTCGCTCCGCCACCACCGCAAGATCGTGCAGGTCTTCCATCAGACGTGAATACCGCCTGAGAGACAGCACCACTCCGGTTCGCTTCCCCGTGCGATTCGTCACATACCGTCCCCGGACGGTGGTCGCTTTCCGTGATCGTTTCGCCAACATGCCGATACTCCCTTACATTCAGACTCCGATACCGATCGGCTGCGCATAGCCTGCCATAACCACTCTGCGCCTGACAGCAGGGCCACCTCAACCTGACCCCAAACCTCGGGGAACGCAATGAGAAAAGACTCCCAGTTCTGTTTTTATGGTTCTGAGCGTGGGGAGCTACTCGCGGTAATGCCCGTCCTGGAGTCCAACGGCATGAAAACCCTTCTTAGGCCCGCCGACATCCACACCGACAACGATGGAACCAGGCTCATGGTGCTTCATGCCGATTCAAGAGCAAGAAAGGAGAGTCCTGGTACATGTTCCCTCTGTTGGCTTGGGGAATTACAGCCGTCCTTCTTCCCCGTCGTCGCGGAGGGCGTTACAGTAGCTCCAGAGCTTGAGGACGATTTGAGGAGCCTGAATACATATGTCGGTGAGCTGAAGTCGATGCTTCCCATGGAGAGAAGTACGGTGCGTCCCCGAAAGACCCTTGCGGTTACGCAGGTTGATAGTGCAACACAAGCAGCTGGCTGGATTTCAGTGAAAGCATGGCATACGTCCGGCCGTCATTGTCGGCAAATTCCACTTCAAACACACCAGGACCAAGCAATTCCACCACGGTCCCCACTTGTCCACGCAGCAGACCCCGATCGGGAATATCCTCGGTCAGCGCCACCACATCAAGTACGCAAATCTCTTGGTTCATGATGTCTGCTCCCTACTAAAGAACATAACACGAGGCAAATCGTGGGAAGTCTTCGCCGTAGCGAATGATCCACAGGCTCCGCACGGTCGCCACCCCACCAGTCCCCTGTGCGGAAAATTCTAGCGCATACCGCTGTCCATAGTCATCTGCACCGAGAAAACTCACATCTTCCATCAGGGCTGCCTCCAGGAGCCTGCGCCGGACATCCTCTGCCTGCTCGGCCGTCCAACCTAACGCGCTATTAAAGACACGGGCCTTGTGCTGACCACGAGGATGGTCGGCATTGAGACAGTACTGGCGAAGCTTGCGCACATCCACAACTGCCCGCTCAGCATTCGGAAGTTTCATGCGAATCGTTGAACCCACTCTATTTCACTGCCATCCGCTTCTAATGTGCGGCTCTTCGTCAACCCCTCGACACTATCCTGAGCACCGGCGAAAGATAGTCGCGAGCACTCATACCGCTTGCCTGAGCGAGACACGTAGACAGATCCTCGCACCGACCTGCGCCAAATCAGGCACGGCGGGCAGGGAGGACATTGCCATAATTCCAACGCTTTTGAAAGATTGAGGAAGCGGTGCCATTCCGCTACGTCCTCATGCGAATGGGTCGCGGTGGACGCGATGGGGAAAAGACTCCCGGTACATTTTCTTTATCTTAGGCCCGCCGACATCCACACCGACGACGACGGAACGGGGCTTGAGCTGATTCATACCGATTCAAGAGCAAGAAGAGACCCCCCGGTACATTTCCTACTTCACGCTACGTGTTCTGTTTCCCACGGATCATTTGCGGGCATAGCCGACGACGGAGCAGAGTCCATGCAGCACGGCTTGAATGGTTTGTGGCGATACTACGCCGAAGGTTTTGACGATGCTGCTTTCGGAAAGGGTAAAGACTTTGTCGAATCTGATCCAGCAGGGTTTGGGAAGTGCGCCTTGCACCAAGTGCGTCGGCCCGATTTGGACGGCAGCATTTTGTTGTTCGACCGAGGTGATGGCCAACCCGATGAAGTCGGCATGCCGATCCGGAGGGGTCAAGACCATGACGGGCCGTTTCTTGGCAGACTGGAGATCGGAGTAGGGAAACGGAATCAGGACCAGGTCGCCGGGCTTACACGCCATTCCAGACCTCATCGTCCTGGTTGTCCCATACATGACGCATGGCTGGCTCCTGCGCCTGCTTCAACTCTTCAGTAAGCCGGTCTCTCAGGCCATGCTTAATTTCAATATATTCGATGAAATCCAGCACTTCCTGCGCGAGTGTGTCTGGAAGCTTCTGCGCTTCTTTGAAAATTCGCTCAGCTGTCGACATCACATCCTCCCTGTTAGGCCACCAGCACCATAGTCGAAGGCTCCATTATGGTCTGAACACCCTCTGGAAACAACCGAGACATCATTCTGAGTCCGCTGTCTGGCGCATAGCAGGCTGCGGAAAAGCTCACAGGTGGCCTGGCTTTTCCAGGGGAGCAGCACGCGAATTCAAGTCATAAGTGCAATTTCTGCGGGCTGAATGAGCGGGATCGGTCGGCAGGCGGTCTATGCGACCAAGGATACGAGTGACGATGGAACGAGGGATCGACTGCAGGTCTTTCTCAACGGAATGCTTGAAACTCAGGCTCTACGAGGCCACGTTTCTGAAGCCGCTTTCTCATCTCGTCGGTACTCACGGATTTCTCAGTTCGGCGCTCCGCCACCACCGCAAGATCATGCAGGTCTTCCATCAGACGTGAATACCGCCTGAGAGACAGCACCACCCCGGTTCGCTTCCCCGTGCGATTCGTCAC
>Ga0315912_10004768_pt1 | contig 12667 bp, 11 predicted proteins | sample VfabasoilMG_FD_204469 | JGI IMG/M metagenome (GOLD analysis project Ga0315912, IMG submission 204469) | Garden soil microbial communities collected in Santa Monica, California, United States - V. faba soil | ecosystem: Environmental > Terrestrial > Soil > Garden | place: USA: California... | reverse complement strand
TCTGATGGAGGTATCGACGGCGGTAGGCCTCGCGACGCAGCTAGCGGCCGCGCTCGAAGCGGCGCACAAGAACGGCGTCGTTCACCGTGACCTCAAGCCCGACAACATCTACCTCGTGCCCGATGCATCGGTCGACGGCGGCCAGCGCGTGAAGATCCTCGACTTCGGCATCGCCAAGCTCGCGGACGCGGAGAATGGCTCGCGCTCGCTCACGCAGAGCGACACCGGCGCGACGGGCGTCCACACGCACTCGATGATGATGCTCGGTACGCCGCGCTACATGTCGCCGGAGCAGTGCAAGTCGAGCGCGCGCGTCGACCACCGCAGCGACATCTACACACTCGGCTGCATCCTGTTCGAGATGATCGCGGGGAAGTCGCCGTACGACGGCGATGCAGGCGAGCTGATCGCGAAGCACCAGCTCGCACCGGTGCCGCGGTTGCGTTCGATGCGGCCGGAAACGCCGGCATATCTCGACGTGCTCGTGTCGGCGATGCTCGCGAAGGATCCGGGCGATCGCCCGCAAACGATGGAGAAGGTCCGCGAGGCACTCGCGCGCAGCTCGTCGCCGTTCTCCGGTACCACGCAGCCTCAGATCGACACCACGCTCGGCAGTGCGGCCGGTGAGCCCAAGACCGTCGTCGAGGGCATGCCGGTCCGCAGCGGTCCGCCGCGCTGGTGGTTCGCTGCCGGCGGGGCTGCGGTCGTGCTTGCGGTGGTCGTCGGCGTGCTCCTCAACGGCGGCTCGCGCACCGAGCAAAAGGCGAAGGCGCCCATCGAACCAGCCGTCGTCGCGGCTCCCCCGCCGCCCGTCGACGCCGGTCCCGATCGCGCGGCCAAGGAGGTCGAGTGCCGTCAGCTCGCGAGCGAGCGCAAGTGGGACGACCTGCTCGTCTGCGTGGACGCGTTCGCCCGCATGGTGCCCCACGGCGATCCCACGGTGCGCGAGCTCACGACCATGAGCGTGATCGAAGCGCGCAACGCGACCGTGTTCGGCAAGTTTCAGGAAGCGGTCGGCCGCTCCGACATGACCGAGGCCTACCGGAGGCTCGATCGGATCGATGACGAGTCCGTTTACAAGGAGGCCGCGAACGAAGAGGTCGACAGGCTCGCCGCGAGCATGCCCGCCTCGACCGATCCGCGTGCCCGCGGCTGCAGCGCCGACAAGCTCACCCAGCGTGCACAGCAGCAGATCACGCAAGGTGCCTATACCCAGGCGCTCGCGCTGCTCGAGGCGTCGATGCGCTGCAAGCCCGATCCGACGCTGAACCGTGTCGCCCTGCTCGCGGCCTGTAATGCCGGAAATGCCGCAAAGGCCAAGCGCTATTTTGCGCGCATCCCGGCGAACCAGCAGGTGCCGATGGCCCAGCTGTGCCTGCGCAACAAGATCGCGTTACCCTGAAGGCTGGGGATGCAGCTCGAGCCCGGAGTCCGGATCGGCAAGTACGAGGTCGGCAAGAAGCTCGGCCAGGGCGGGTTCGGCGTCCTCTACACCGCCCGCGACACCAAGCTCGACCGCGACGTCGCGATCAAGATCCTGCGCCCCGAGCACGTGTTCAAGCCTCAGGTCGTGCAGCGCTTCCTGCAGGAAGCGAAAGCCGCCGCGCGCATCAATCACCCCGGCATCGTCACCGTGTTCGAGAGCGGCGAGGTCAGCGGCACGAACACCCTCGCCGACGGGACCGTCTACATCGCGATGGAGCTGCTCGCCGGCGACACATTGGCCCACCGCATCAAGCAGAACGGCCGTCTACCGTTCGGCATCGCGATCGGCTTCTGCCGTCAGATGGCCGATGCGCTCGCGGCCGCGCACATGGCGAACATAGTCCACCGCGACCTCAAGCCCGCGAACATCTTCCTCGTGCGCGATCCCGCCGTCGTCGGTGGCGAGCGCGTGAAGGTCCTCGACTTCGGCATCGCCAAGCTCGCCGACAACTTCGGCGGCAATGTCCAGACCCACTCGCTCGTGATGCTCGGCACGCCGATGTACATGTCGCCCGAGCAGTGCAAGTCGAGCGCGAAGGTCGACGCGCGCTCTGACATCTACACCCTGGGCTGCATCCTGTTCGAGATGCTGTGCGGCCGCACGCCCTTCGATGGTGACTCCGGCGAGCTGATCGCGAAGCACCAGCTCGTCGCTCCGCCGACCGCGCGCTCGTTGATGTCGGAGCTTCCCGACGACCTCGATCGCCTCATCTCCTCGATGCTCGCGAAGTCCGCCGACGAGCGCCCGCAGACCATGACGGCCGTGATCGACGTGCTCGACGCGATCGAGGACCGCTTCGCGCCCGAGCCCGAGATGACGAATCCCGAGCACGTCGCGCTCGACATCGCGAACATGACCACGGTCGCCAGCACGGCCCGCACGAAGGACTCGCTCGCGAGCAAGCTGCGCTCGCGCACGGGCATGATCGGCATCGCCGCCCTCGCGATCACACTCGGTGTCTGCGGCGGCGTCGTGGCGATGCGCGGGGGCGACAAGTCCGCCTCCGCAAAGACGACCGCGAAGGACGACTCGACGCCGGACAAGGGCAGTGCCGTTGCCGTCGAGACCGGCAGTAACGGCCAGCCAACAGAACCGCCTCCGCCGACCGTTGACCCGACCGCATCCGCGGAGCTCGACCAGCTCGTGATCGAGTGCCGCCGCTACGCGACCGAATCCAAGTGGACCGAGTGCAATGAGTGCGTCACCAAGGTCGCGAAGATCGATCGCGCGCGCGCAACGGATCTCGAGCCCGTGTGCGATGTCCCCGAGATCGATATGACCGACGACGTCATCGCGAGTCCCAACGGCGGTCCGAAGACCGGCACCAAGACGAAAACAGCAACCACGGCAACGACCGCCAAGAAGGACTCGGTCAAAGCGCCCGACAACTGCGACGCCGAGGCCGCCAAAGAGAAGGGCATGAACAACATCAACATGGGCCAGCACGCCGCCGCGCACGCCCAGTTCGAGGCGTCGCTGCGCTGCAAGGACGATCCGTACGTGCGCCAGCTCGCGTTCATGGAGGCATGCGCCTCGGGCAACTCGCCCAAAGCGAAGTACTACTACCCGCTGCTGACGAAGGGGCAGCAGGAGAAGTTCGGCCAGATCTGCGAGCGCCAGAAGCCGCCCGTTGACTACAAGGTCGCGTGCAACGCCGAGGTGTCCAAGGAGAAGGGCATGAGCTACATCAACATGGGTCAGCACGAGAACGCGTTTATCCAGTTCGAGACATCCCTCGCATGCAAGGACGATCCGTACGTGCGGCAGCTCGCGTTCATGGAAGCCTGCGCGTCGGGCAACGAGAAGAAGGCCAAGGCCTATTACAAGAAGCTAACGCCGGCGCAGCAGACCAAGTTCGCCCAGATCTGCATCCGCCAGAAACCGCCGGTCCCCTACGAATGAAGTCCCTACTCGCGCTCGTTCTCGTCGCCGCGTGCTCGCACAGCGGTAAGCCCACCGAGCCGCAACACGCGCTGCCGTGGCCGCGTGCGGTCGGGCCGATGCCAAACGACGACATGGCGCGCGTGCGCCTAGCTCCAGCGCCGCGCATCGATCCTTACGCGACCCAGATCGCGTTCATGGAGGCGTGCGCATCCGGCAACACGACCAGAGCAAGCACTCTCTACACGCAGCTTAGCCCGCGACTACAGAGTCGACTTGCGCGGATCTGTGTCCGTGCGGCCGGCGCCGAACCGGTCCGCGCGCAGAACAGCCCGCCCCAGTCGCCACCGATGCCGACGCCGATTCCACAGAACTGCGACTACGACGAGCTCTTCGCCGAGAGCCGCGAGGCATTCGACCAAGGAATGTTCGCCAAGTCACTCGCCAAGGCGGAGGCGGTGCTGCGCTGTAATCCCAAGCCCGAGGCGATCCTGCAGGCGGCGGTCGCGGCGTGCGAGCTCGGCAACATCCCGAAGCGGCGCTTCTACGTGAAGCGGCTGACTCGGTTCGTCGACCAAGCGCTGTTCCTGATTCGCACCAAGAACTGCACACTGACCGAGCCGGACGTCGATTAACCCCAGAGCTCGCCTGAGCCTGGATCGCGGAGCAGCTTGGGCGAGGCCGACGCACTCCTCGACGGAATGCGAGGACACGGCACTGGAGGCTTGCCAGCTTCGCTGGCGCCCCAGCTGGGATCGCGCAAGCTGCCGCCGCGAGACGGATCATCACAGGCGAGCTCTGGGGTTAGCTCACCAGACCTTCTGGGTCTGGGCGATGAACTCGTACGGATAGCCGAGGTCGAAGACCGAGGCCTTGTCGAGCATCTCGACGTGCTGCGGCGACAGCTGGAGATCGCCGGCGGGGAGGTTCGCGTCGAGCTGCTCGATGTTGCGCGCACCGAAGATCACACTCGAGACCTGCGGCTTCGCGAGGAGCCACGCGAGCGAGACAACGCTCGGGGTGGTGTTCGTTTCCGTGGCGACGGCACGCACGGCATCGAGGATCGTCCAGTTACGCTCCTTGTCGTAGCGCGCCATGCGCTCGGGCTTTGCGCCGAGACGAGCACCGGCGTCGGGCGCCTTGCCCTTTTCGAACTTGCCGGTGAGGAAGCCGCCTGCGAGCGGCGACCACGGCAGAATGCCGAGGCCCATGTCACGGCACAGCGGGACGTGCTCGCGCTCGACATCGCGAACGAGGAGCGAGTACTGCGCCTGGAACGTGACGAACTTGGATAGGTGGTGCGTGCGCGAGGTCCACAGGCTGTTCATCAGGCGATACGCGGCGTAGTTGGACGCGCCGATGTAGAGCACCTTGCCCGCTGTGACGAGGTCATCGAGCGCGCGGAGGGTCTCCTCCTCCGGCGTCGTCATGTCCTGCATGTGGATCTGATAGAGGTCGATCCGATCGGTGCGCAGGCGGCGCAGGGAATCTTCGCAGCACTTGATGATGCGGTAGCGCGAGGCGCCGGTGCGATTCGGACCGTCACCCATCGTGAAGCGGAACTTGGTCGCGAGCACGAGCTTGTCGCGTGCGCCACGTGCCGAGATCCAACCGCCGAGGACGCGCTCCGAGAGGCCGTCCTGGCCGTAGACGTCGGCGGTGTCGATGAAGTTGATGCCCGCAGCGATCGCGCGGTCGAGCACGGCATGGCTGGTCGCCTCGTCGGAGCCGACCTTGTGCATGAACGACTTCTCGTCGGCCTCGCCGAAGGTCATCGCGCCCAGGCACAGGGTCGAGACTTTGACGCCCGAGGCGCCAAGGTTGCGGTATTGCATGGCAAGCAACCTACCGTGACGGAATCATGACCGTCGACCGGGCGAGCACTTTCTATGCTTTTGGTTACGGTGTCCGCGCGTTATATGTCGGCCGTGGCAGAGCTGAATGCGGTTGAGCGAGCGCAGGCCAAGGGCTGGCGCAGCGTGTATTTCAACGCGCTCTCGATCCCGTTCTGGGGCGTGCACATCCTCGCGATCGTCGGCATCGCGATCACCGGGTTCTCGTGGCTGGGCCTTCTGTGGTGCGCGCTCATGTACTTCCCGCGCATGTTCTTCGTGACCGGCGCGTATCACCGCTACTTCTCGCACCGCAGCTACAAGACGTCGCGCCCGATGCAGTTCTTGATGGCGCTCGGTGCGACGTTCACGGCCCAGAAGGGACCGCTGTGGTGGGCCGCGCATCACCGCGTTCACCACAAGCTCTCGGACCAACCCGGCGATCTCCACTCGGTGATCCAGTCCGGCTTCTGGTGGTCGCACATGGGCTGGATCCTGTCGCGTGACCTCGAGGGCACGGACATGTCTCGCATCAAGGACTTCGCGAAGTACCCGGAGCTGCGCTGGCTCGACAAGTGGTGGCTGTTGCCGCCCGTCGCCGCCGGCACGATCGCCTTTTTCATCGGCGGCTTCTGGGCGCTGATCTGGGCGTTCGCGATTCCGCAAGTGCTGTGCTGGCACGGCACGTTCACGATCAACTCGCTCTCGCACCTGTGGGGCGGCCGCCGCTACAAGACCGAGGACGACTCGCGCAACAACCTCGTGCTCGCGCTGATCACGATGGGCGAGGGTTGGCACAACAACCACCACCACTATCAGGTGGCTGCTCGCCAGGGCTTCTTCTGGTGGGAGATCGACTGCACGTACTACGTGTTGCGTGCTCTGTCGCTCGTCGGCCTCGTGTGGGACCTGCACGGCGTGCCCGACCACATCAAAGCCCCGGCCACCGACGCTAGCGACGAAGTTCCTCCGCCCGCGATCGACTCCGCACCGCCTTCGGCGGCACTGCGCGACCCGGCAAAGCCGGGCCTTGCGATTGCCGAGCCAGTGGCATAGTCCACTCGCGTGAGACAACCGCCGGCAAATCTGCAGCTGCGACGAGCCCAGCTCGTCCTGATGCTCGCCGCGCTGGTTCCGACGATCCTGCTCACCGGCGTCGGCATCGTGCTGCTCGCACTGCACAGCTCGACGACGACCTTGGTCATCGGCATCCTCGTGCTCGCGCTGTGCATGTCGGTGATCACCGGCTACATCCTCGCGTCGATCTTTCTCGGCAAGGGCGCATCGCTTGCCCGTGTGCAGAACGACTTCGTGTCCGCCGTCTCGCACGAGCTGCGCACGCCGGTGACGTCGATCCGCCTGCTGATCGAATCGCTGCGCGACGACCGCCTCGCCGCCGCCGACCGTCTCCAGGTGCTCTCGCTACTCGGCCGCGAGACCGAGCGCCTCGAGGTGCTGGTCGGTCGCGTGCTCGAGCTGTCTAAGCTCGAATCGGGTGCGCACATTTACGCGCGCGAGCGCGTCGATGTGAAATCGCTCGTCGAGGAAGCGATCGCCGCGTTCGATGCGGTCACGCTCACGATGCCAACGCCGATCGAGACGCGCCTAGAGCCCGACCTCGTGATCATCGGCGACCGCCCGACGCTCGTACGTGCGCTGCTCAATCTGCTGACGAACGCATGGAAATACAGCCCCGAGCAGAAGCGCATCGCGATCGAAGCGCGCGGCGCCGGCCGCTGGATCGAGATCGTCGTGCGCGACAACGGCACCGGTATCGACGCCGAGGATGCGCGGTCGATCTACGAGCAATTCAAGCGTGGCCGTGCTGCGCACGAAACCGGCGCCCCCGGCGTCGGCCTCGGCCTCGCTTTCGTCCGCACGATCGTGCGTGGCCAGAAGGGCAAGCTCGACTTCGAGTCGCGCCCCGGCGACACCGCGTTCCGTTTGCGCCTGCGCGGCGCACGCGAGCCCGAAGCGCAGCCCGCGCGCATCGCGGAACGTGCGACCTCATGAGTACCGTCCTGATCGTCGAGGACGACGAAGCAATCGCGACCGGGCTCGCGCTCAACCTCAAGCTCGCAGGCCGCACGACCTCGATCGCGCGCGACGGTGACGACGCACTACGCCAGGCGACGACCGAAGACTTCGCCTTGATCCTGCTCGACATCAACCTGCCGAAGCGCAACGGCCTCGAGGTGCTGTCCGCCTTGCGCGCGACCGACAACCTCGTCCCCGTGATCGTGCTGTCCGCGCGCGACGGGGAGTTCGACAAGGTCGCCGCATTGCGCCTCGGCGCGGATGACTACGTCACGAAGCCGTTCGCCCTTGCCGAGTTACTCGCCCGCATCGATGCGGTCCTGCGTCGCACCAGCCCGGTCACCGCGACGCCAGTCGCACGCCCGGCGACCGACGCACTCACGTTTGGCGAAGGTAGCGAGCACGTCGCGATCGACACCGCCCAACGCACCGTCACGCGCGACGGTGAAGACGTCAAGCTCACGCACCTCGAGCTCGAGCTCTTGATCTTCTTCGTTCGCCACCCGCGCCAGGTGTTCTCGCGCACCCAGCTGTTTCAGCTCGTGTGGGGACAGAGCGCAGGTAGTGTCCGCACGGTCGACAACTTCGTCGGTCAGCTTCGCCGGCGTTTCGAAGCGGATCCCGACCAGCCACGGTTCCTCATCACCGTGCGCGGGTCCGGATACCGCTTCGACCCCTGAGCGGATCCGGACATTCGGATCCGGATCGGGTGGCAAAGGTCATTCTGGCGGTGGCCAAGTAGCCGAAACCCATTGGTCCAACCACTGGCATGTCCAGTGCTGAAGTGCACGGACATGAAGAGCTTTCTGCTAGCCAGCCTATCCCTGCCCCTGGTCGCTTGTTACGCAGGCGAGCGCCGCTCCACCGGCGAATGCCCTGCCGGGGAGACCTGCTCCGAGGTCACGCCCACCGGCCTCGACTTCGTGGGCAATCGCCTGCTCGACCAGCTGCTCATCTCCGGCCCGCTTCCCACCGCCGTCGGCGGCACGCAGCAGGTCGCGCTCGAGTACGACCGCGGCGACGGCGTCGATGTCGCGCTCGACATGCCGTACAGCGCCGATGATGACGGCGGTATCGGCATCAAGGTGCAGGGCATCAGCGGCTCGCAGGTGACGATCGTCGGCATGGGTAGCCGCACGAACTATCTCCGTATCCTCGATAGCGACGGCCTGCTCATGGACCGCAAGGAGCTCACCGGCGCCGCACTCAAGAGCATGGAGATCGTCGCCGACGACTACGAGACGATTCCCGCGAATCGCGACCTCGCGTTCAACATCGGCAAGCGCGAGATCGGTATCGCGCTGTTCGGCGACGTGCAGCACTCGAGTGGCCCGGCCTCGGAGCGCCTTGTCGACACGTCGATGGAGCTCGATCTTGCGGGCAGCGCGCGCAAGGCGTGGGACACGCTCGAGATCAACCACGCAACTGGAACGTATCCGCTCGTGGTCACCGCCGGTGACAAGCCGGCCGCCACGATCGACCTCGTGATCGCGGCGACCGCTGACTCGCTCGCCGTGCAGCCCTACGAGACAACGACGATCTCGCCAAACCAGTCGGAGAGCATCTGCTTCGAGGCGCTCACCGGCACCCGCTACCTCGCGGGCCTCACCTGGACGTTCAACGTCGACGGCAAGACCACCACGCAGGGTGACGGTGCGTTCAATCGCAACTGCATCTCGGCGAGCACCACGAAGACGAGCGGCACCGTCGTCGTCCAGGCCTCGGCGGGTGGCCAGTCGGCCACTGTCAACCTCACCGTCGCGTTGTCGCGGGAGCAGCGCCTGCCGGCGCCCGGTGCGCGCCGTCTGCCGAAGCACATCCCGACCGCCGGTGACCGCGCGAACATGTAACTGCGCTAGGCTCGGAGTCGTGCCCGAGACCGACACCATCTTTGCGAAGATCCTGCGCGGCGAGATTCCCTGCCACAAGGTGTACGAGGACGAGCACGTCCTCGCATTCCTCGACGTGAATCCAATCTCGCGCGGGCACACGCTGGTGATTCCACGCGAGCCCGCCGAGACGATCGACAAGCTCTCCGATGACGCGGCCGCTGCCATCGGCCGCGTCTTGCCGCGTATCAGCCGTGCCGTGCTCGCCGCGACCGGCGCCACCGCGTTCAACGTGCTGCAGAACAACGGCCCGATGGCACATCAGGCCGTATTCCACGTCCACTTCCACATCATCCCGAAGCTCGATGATGGCTCGGGCCTCGGCGTCGGCTGGAAGGCGAGCAAGCTCGAAGACGGCGCGACACTCGCGAAGGAAATCGCGGGCAAGCTGTGAGTCGCGCAGTCGCCGTTGCCCTCGCAGCGTTGGTCGCATCGACGAGCAGCGGCTGTCTGTACGTTCACTACGTCGCGCAAGCCGGCCACGGCCAGTTCGACCTGCTCGCGAAGGGCAAGAAGATCGAGGACGTCGTCAAGGATCCCGATACGCCGCTCCGCACCGCGATGCTGCTCGGCGAGATTCCCGCGATCAAGCAGTACGGCCGCAGCTACGGCCTCAAGATTCGCAAGAACTACGAGCGCTACTCGTCGCTCGGCCGGCCGGCCGCGGTGTGGTTCACCGCCGCTGCGGATCCGGTCGCGTTCAAGCCGCGCAAGTGGTGCTTTCCGATCGTCGGCTGCTTCGCCGGCCTCGGCTGGTTCGACGAGGACGAGGCGGTCAAGTTCAAGCTGAAGATGGAGGCCGAGGGCTTCGACGCGATCGTACGTCCCGCATCCGCCTACTCCACCGGCGGCTGGTTCCCCGATCCCGTGCTCTCGACCATGCTCGGCGGCGGCGATGACGCACTGCCCGAGCTCGCCAACGTCATCCTGCACGAATCCGTGCACGCGACCGTGCTCGTGAAGGACCAGCCGTTCTTCAACGAATCGCTCGCGTCGTACGTGGCCGACGCGCTCACCGATGCGTGGATCCAGATCCGCTTCGGCCCCGGCTCGCCCGAGGATATCGCGTGGACGCTCGGCCAGGCGCTGCACTTGCCACGCGTTGCCCGTCTGCTCGTGACGTACAAGGACCTCAAGGCCGTCTACGACTCGAACCGGACCCGCGAACAGAAGCTGACGGAAAAGGCGAAGATCATCGACGCCCTGGTCGCTGATCTGAGGATGCGCAAGCGTCCGAATAACGCGTCACTTACAGAAGTGCGCGTCTACAACGGCGGCGCCGCACCACTGCTCGTCGCCCACCGCGTGTGCGGCGACCTGCGCTCGCTCATCGACGCTGCGAAGACGCTCAAGCGCTCCGACTTCAAGAAGCCGCTCGAGGATGACCTCACCGCGATCGGTCAGCTTCTCGGCCAGCGCTGCCAGGCCGCCAAGAGTGCGAAGTAAAAACTGGATCGGCCGCGCAAGAGTGGCCACGATCAAATTCGATGCGGTCCCTCGTCGTTGCCATCGGTTTGCTCGCTTTCGCCGCCGCCCCTGCCGCCGCCGCGAAGAAGAGTAAATCAAGGACGAAGGCTGCATCGGTCAGCAAATCGAAACCGAAATCCGACGCCAAGCGAGTCGCGACTGCCGATGGCTCGACGCGCAAGCCAAGTACGCGCGACGCCAAGCGCGGCGGCAAGGTCGCCAAGGGCAAAGGCAAGGGCAAGAAGGTCGCGATGGCAAAGCGCTCGCGCCGCTACGTGATGCCGCGCGGCCCGATCGATGGCCAATCGCTCGGCGCTCCGTGGGCGGGCGCGCTTCACGAGCCCGCGATGCTCGAGCCCGGTGAGGGCTACGTCATCCGCCGTCCGTGGCGCGCGTACGGAACGTCGACCATGGTCGATATCGTCGAGCGTGTGGTGACGGACGTTGCCGATCGCTTCTACGACACGCACGCGATCGCGATCGGCGACCTGTCCGCCGAATCCGGTGGCCGTATCACCGACCACTCCTCGCACCAGTCCGGTCGCGACGTCGACATCGGCCTCATCTTCAAGACGAAGCCCGTCGGCTATCCCGAGTCGTTCGTCGTCGGCAACTCCGAGAACCTCGACCTCGAGGCGACGTTCGTCCTCGTCGAAGAATTCGCGAAGACCGCCGGCGATGCGGGCGGTGTGCAGGTCATGTTCCTCGACTTCAAGCTGCAGGGCCTGCTCTACGACTGGGCGCTCGAGAACGGCGAGAACCCGGACTACCTGGAGAAGCTGTTCCAGTACCCGCATGGTCGCGGCAGCTGCGCCGGCCTCGTCCGCCACGAACCAAACCACGCCGATCACGTGCACGTTCGCTTCCAGTGTCCTTCCGGCGACTCGCTCTGCCGCTAAACTAGCTGGATGCGGTGGGGCGTCGCTGTTGTTGCCGTATGCGCCACCGCATGCGGCCGCGTCGGCTTTGACGCGACCACCATCGACGCACAGCCGCCACGTCAGCTCGCGCTGAGCGTCACGGGCCCGGTCACTGGCCCGCTCGCAGACTTTCCGCTGCCGGTGTTCCTCGACAGTTTGCGCATCGATCGGTCGCGCGTACGGGTCGACGCGACCGACCTGTGGTTCGAAGCCGCGAACGGCACGCTGCTCCCCCACGAGATCGAATCGCTCGGTGAGCCGCTCGTCGCGTGGGTGCGAATTCCTGCGCTCACGACGGGCGTGACGCTGACGGTGCACTATGGCGACAGCTCCCCTGCCCCGGGTCCGGCTTCGGTGTGGAGCTCTGACTTCGTCGGCGTCTGGCACCTCGACGACGCACACGACAGCACACCGAATGCGCTCGTGCCGCAGCTGCTCGGGACGTCACCGAGCCCGGGCCTCGTCGGTCCTGCCCGACTCTTCGACGGCATCGACGACGCGATCCTCATCGCCGATGCACCTGTGCTCGGCGTCGATCACTTCACGATCTCGGGCTGGGTGAACCTCGCGTCCGATCCGATGAACTACATGGCGCTCATCGGTCGCCAGGCCGGCACCACCATCTTCAACGACCTCAACATCAACGCGTACCTCGGCGGGACGGCCACCTCATCGATGGAGACCGACCAAAACGGCGCGGCGCTCACGAACGGGTCTTTCGCAATCGGAAGCTGGGCGTACCTCGCGTGCGCCTATGACGGCAGCGCGTTCTCGATGTACGTCGACGGCGCGCTCGTCGATCAAACACCGATGACCGGCATCACCGTACACAGCTCGAATCCCATGATGATCGGCGCCGACCGCAACTCCGGCGCTCTGCCGCTCATGCCCGAGAACGACTTTCTGCACGGTCTCATCGACGAGGTGCGCGTCGAGGCTGTCGGGCGCGATGCCAACTGGCAGGCCGCCACGGTGCGTGCGATGCGCGACCAGCTGCTGACGTACGGCCCTTGAGCGTTACTTCGGACGGGCCGGAAACGCCGCGCTCGTCTTGCCGACGTAATACACGCCGTCGTGTGACTCGTCCTTGGCCGGTCCGAGCGTCCACGGCGTGCCGCTCGTCGGATCTTCGCGCATCTTCTGCTCGCCGCATGT
>Ga0315912_10004767_pt1 | contig 12668 bp, 5 predicted proteins | sample VfabasoilMG_FD_204469 | JGI IMG/M metagenome (GOLD analysis project Ga0315912, IMG submission 204469) | Garden soil microbial communities collected in Santa Monica, California, United States - V. faba soil | ecosystem: Environmental > Terrestrial > Soil > Garden | place: USA: California... | reverse complement strand
CTCCGTATCCGCAGTGGTTCACTGCTCGCGTCGTGGACAGCAAGGTCTACGATGCGCTCGGCATACCGCTCGCGACGCGGCCCCTGCGCTAGTCCGTGCGCAGCGCGGTCAGGGGATCGATGCGTGTGGCGCGCCAGGCCGGCGCCGCACACGCCACGATCGACACGACGATCAAAACGAGCGGCACGACGATGAAGCTGAGCGCGTCGCGCGTCGAGATCCCGTAAATCAGCGTCGAGAGCGACTGCGAGAGGAAGAACGCCGCCGCGAGACCCGCAATCACGCCGCTGAGCGTGATCGCGAACGCCTCCTGCCCCACGAGAGCGAACACGTCGCGGCGCGTGGCCCCCAGCGCAGAACGCAGTCCGATCTCGCGCGTCCGCTGCGACGTCGTATACGACAGCACGCCAAACAATCCGACGCCGGCGATGGCCAGCGCACACAACGCAAATCCGACGAGAAACACAGCATAGCTGCGCGGGCCCGCCAGGCTCGCCGCGACGCGGTCCTCCATCGTGAGGATCGAGTCAACCGGGAGCGTCGGTTCTTCTTCGCGGACGATGGCACGGGCCGCCGCGGCCAGCAACGCAGGATCGTCAGAGGTGCGTATCACCACGATGACGTCGTCGATCGGAAACGGCCACTGGCGATGCGAGACGAAGATCTCCGGCATTGGCGAATCGAGAACGCCACCGAACATCGACGTCTCGTTACCGGTGCTGCCAAGACGCATGTCGTCAACGACCCCGACGACTTCGCTCTCGGGGACATTCGCAAGCCCGAGATCCAGCCTCTGGCCGATAGGCCGGTCTCCGAGATAGCGAGAGGCGAACGTGCGGTTCACCACGATCGGCGTCGTCGCGGTCGCGTCCGATGCCTGGAATGTCCGTCCCTCGGTTAGCCGCAGGCGCATCGCACGAAAATACTCAGGCGTTACGACGTGCATCGCCGATTGCACCTGCGCCTTGGTGGCAGGATCGCGAGGGAGATACATGTCCATTCCGCGAAAACCGCCGGACGACACGAATGGCAGCGTGTTGCCGAACGCGACGTCAGTCACCGTGGGCAACCCACCCAGTCGCTCGTAAAGCCGTTCGACCAGCGTCATTCGCTGAGCGAATGTCGTCTTCGGCGGCTGCGGCAGGCGCATCGTCAGCAAGCCGCGCGGATCGAATCCACGATCGACGTCGATGAGCGCGGTGAAGCTCCGCGCGAGCAGCGATGCACCGACGAGCAGGATGCATGCGACCGCAACTTGTCCGACCATGAAGGCGCTTCGGAGCCGGGCGGCGGTCGTGCGAGTCACTGATGGCGTGGATGCGGCTCCTTCACCGAGATCAGCCGTGATTCTGTCCCGCCGCGCTCGGAACGCGGGCACCATTCCACACGCAAGGCTGACGAGCATCGCGACGACGCACGCAAACATGGCGACGCGCCAGTCGAGCCGCACATCGTCTACTCGCGGAAAGCCCGCAGGCAGCACTCCAGGTAATCCGCGATGGAGCACCATCGCCATCAGGAGTCCCGACGTCGCGCCGATCGTGCCGAGCAACGTGCTCTCGACGAGCCACTGCCGCACCAGTCGCGAGTGCCCGGCTCCAATTGCCGTCCGAACCGCTATCTCACGGGCTCGCCTCGCAACGCGCGACAACTGCAGGACCACCAGACTCGCGGTCGACGTGAGAAAGAGCAGTCCGACAGCAGCAAGAAGAATCAGGAGTGCCGGACGCACCTCTCTGGTCATCACGTCGATGGCTGGCAGCGCGGTTATTCCCGCAGGACCGTTGTTGCCAAATAGCGCGATTGCCGTCTGCTTCAGATCCGGCGCACCGCGTGTTCGTGCGGTTCCCTCCGCACTGGCCTGCTCTGGTGTCACGCCCGGGCGCAGGCGCGCGACCGCAGAGAAGATCATCAGGCTGATGGAGCCGTCAGGACGGTTCACGGGCACCACGACCTGTCGCGTCCACGCCTGCGTCTCTCGATCGGGAAACGCGAACCCCTCCGGCATGACGCCGATGACTGTGTACGGCCGATCGTCCAAACGCAGGATCCGGCCGATAACGTCACGATTCGATCCGAAGCGGCGCTGCCACAGGTCGAATCCAAGAACGATCGGGTTTGGCGAACCGGGGGCGTCGTCGCTCTCGAGCAGCGTGCGACCGAGCAGAGGACGAGCTCGCAAAACGCGCATCAGGCTCGTCGTCACAGCGCGGACGAGAAACCGCTCGGGCTCGCCTTCGGAGCTGAGGGTCATCGGCCGGCTTCCGAACCATCCGCCAATGTCCTCGATGGTTTGAGGCTGCTCACGCCAGGCCAGATACGCGGCGTTTGAGATCGTCCAGGGCAGGCGCGGCACCTGGCCGCCGCGCGTCTCCTGAAGGCGCACGAGGCGATCGGACTCCGGCCATGGCAGCGGACGCATTAGCACGCCATACGCGAGACTGAACAGCGTCGTCGTCGCGCCGATGCTGAGCGCCATCGTGAGTATGACCACTGCCGCAAATCCCGGACTGCGGACGAGCATCCGCGCCGCGAACCGCACGTCTTGCCGGGCATCGTCGAGCCGTGCGAACGATCGCGCGTCGCGATGCAAGTCCTTCGCAAGCGCCACGCTTCCCATCGCGCGCCGGGCCGCAAGGCGCGCATCATCGCGCGTCATGCCGCGACGAATGTGCTCGTCTTCGAGGAGGGCGAGATGCGCATCCATCTCGCGCGCGAGCTCTCGCTCGGCGGGATGACGTCGGAATACGTTTAGGAAACGAAGCAAGAGTCGCCTCATTGTTTATTCCGCCCGCAACGCCACCAGCGGATCGACGCCGGTCGCGCGACGCACCGGTCCCGAGGCTGCGGCCAGCGCGACCACCGCAAAAAGAACAGTCGCAGTCGCGAATGTGATCGGGTCCAGCGGCGTGACGCCGAAGAGCAATCCTTCGAGATAGCGGGACAGCATCGCGGCACCCGAGAGCCCCGCCACGATTCCGACCACTGTCAACAGCGCGCTGTGTCCGAGGACAAGCGCGATCACCTGGCCTCGCCTTGCGCCAAGCGCGACGCGAATTCCGATCTCACGCGTTCGTTGCGCGACGGAGTAGCTCATCACACCGTAGATGCCAATGACCGCGAGGCCGAGGCCAACCATCGAGAAGATGCCGAGCAATGTGGCATAGAGCCGCGGCCGCGAGATCGTGCTCGCGACTACCTGTTCCATCGGTGCGACGTAGTAGAGGGATGCCTGCGCGTCCATTTGCCGGACGATGGCGCGGACGGCCGGAACGATCGACCCAGAATCACGACTCGTGCGGATTGCGTAGTACGCGCCCGCAGGGAAGACCAGAACATCGACGTCGGTCCACTGCCTCATGTCCACGAAGAACTGCGGCTGTGGATCGATATCGAGGCCGAACTGACGGACGTCGGCGATGACGCCAATGATCTGCCAGGGCTGCGGGAAGAAGTTGATGAAGACCGTCTCGCCGATCGGGTTGCGATTCGGAAAATCACGCCGGGCGAGCGATTCGTTAATCAGCATCACGCGCGGTGCACCGGCACCATCGCTCTCGACAAAGCCCCGCCCTGACAGTACGCGGATACCCATCGCCTTGACGTAGTCATAGCTCACGAGACGAATGTCCGCCGTGCCCTCCGGTCGCGGTTCGGGCGGCCGGCCGGGTTGCGGCCGAGGCAGCGGGCGTGTTCCGAGCGGATAGCGGTTCACGAGACTGATCATCGGAAGCTGATTGGCGTACGCCGCGCTCTCCACGTCCGGAAGCGACCGGACTCGTGCAACCAGTTCTTCCGCGAAGGCTTTCGACCGTGCGGTTGGATAGCGATCTGTCGGGACCGCTATTTGAAACGTGATGACATTCGCTGGGTCGTAGCCAGCTTCGACGTGCGACAACTCGACAAAACTGCGGATCAGCAGGCCTCCGCCCGCAAGCAGCACCATCGCAAGGGCGATTTCCGTCACCACGAGAGTGCTACGCAGGCTGACGTATTTACCGGCGCGGAAGCCTTCGGCTGTCGACCTCGCGCCGTCACGCAGCGCAACCGAGTCGCCCCGGCGCGCGTATCGGAGCGCGGGCGCCAGACCGAACAAGATGCCCGAAACGATCGAGACGGCGAGCAGGAACGCGAGCACCGTGACGTCGACACCGACTTCGCCGATGCGCGGGATGCTCAACTGGTCGCCGAGATCGACGCGCTCGAGTGTGGTCGCCAACGAGCGCAACGTCCGGACACCGCCGAAGGCGAGCACGGCACCGACGAGCCCTCCAGATAGCCCAAGCGTCATGCTCTCGGCGAGGAAATAGCGAACCAGGCGTCCTTTGCCAGCGCCAAGGGCACCTCGAATCGCGATCTCGCGCTTGCGCGATGCCGTGCGCGCGAGCACCAGGTTCGCCACGTTGACGCAGGCCAGAAGGAGGACGAATCCGACGGCTACGGTGAGCACGATGAGCGCCGGCCTGACCGGCCGCACAAGCTCCTGCTGGATGCCAACGAGCTCGTACTGGGTGGTCTTGTCGTCGGGAAACGACGTACGAATCTGGCGGACGAACGGCAGGATTTCTGATTCCGCCGCCGCGAGCGACACGCCATCAACGAGTCGGGCGAGCATCGCGCCGCGGGGAACACCGCGAGGGCCGGCCGTGGCGAGGCGCGGTGGTATCCACACCCCAGCCTCGCTGTTCGGGAACCGAAAGTCTTCGGACATCACGCCGATCACGGTGTAATCGGTCGGGGCACGTGGACCGAGGACGGGATCGAATGTGACCGTCCGACCAACGATCTGCGGGTCGCCGCCGAAGTGGCGGCGCCACGTGCTGGAGCTGAGAAGAATCACCAGCGGAGCATCGGGAGCCTCGTCAGCAGCGGTGAACGCCCGGCCGAGGAGGGGTCGCGCACGCAGCAACTCGAAGAACTCGCTCGAGACAATGGCGCCCTGCATCCGAGGGTCTCGCCCTCTGAGGTTCATCAGGGTGGGCTCGACGACGCCAACCGTCGAGAGGGAGCGGACGCCCGTTCGCAGCTGATCGAGCTCCGCCGCGCTGATTCGCAGCGGGTCACGCCGTTCGGTCGAACCCGTCGTTTGCGCCGGCACCGTCATCACGACGCGCACGAGGCGATCGCTCTGCCCGAACGGGAGCGGCCGCAGCAACACGGCGTTGACGACGCTGAAGATCGCGGTGTTGGCTCCGATGCCGAGCGCGAGCGTCAGGACTGCGATCGCGGTAAACGCAGGAGAGCGACGCAAGGCTCTGAACGCGTACTTGACGTCGGCTATCCCATCCTCGAGCCAACCGAACGAGCGTGCGTCGCGATGGAGATCTTTCGCCAGCGCCACGCTTCCAATCGCGCGCCGTGCCGCACGGCGCGCGTCTTCGCGTGTCATGCCGCGACGAACGTGGTCGTCCTCGAGCAGTGCGATGTGCGCATCCATCTCGCGCGCGAGGTCACGCTCGGCAGGATTGCCTCGAAAGACAGTAAGGAGTCGAAAGATGAAGCGTCGCATCTACGTTGATCGCAGTGTTTCGACCGGGTCGAGCGTCGTCGCACGGCGAATCGGGACCAGGCAGGCGACGACTGCGACGATGACAATCGACACGATGATCAGCGCCAGCGCACTCGGATCGATCATCGTGATGGGTCTCTCAGACTGCGCAACCGGCTGATTGAAAGTCCTGTCGAAAGCAATCGCACCGGCAACGCCGGCGACGAGGCCGAGGCTCAGCTGCGTCAGCACTCGTCGAAGCACGAGCCATCCAATCTGACTCGACTTCGCCCCAAGCGCGATCCGCAAGCCGAGCTCACGCGTCCACCGTTCGACCGTGTGTCCGGTCACGGCGTAGAGACCAATCACCGCCAGAAGCAGAGCAACCACGGCGACGCTCCGGACGAGCGTGTCGCTCAGTCGTGAATTCCACAGCGCGTTTCGTTCTGCCTGCTCGAACGACATCACGCGATAGAGCGGCAGGTTGGCATCGAGGCGCTCGACCTCGCTGCGAAGCAGCGGGATGGCCGTGGCCGCGTCCTGTTTCGTACGCACGACGATGACGCTCGTCGCCGACGAGGCCGTGCGAAACGGAAGGAATACGACGGGGTCCGGTTCGAGGGCCATGATTTGCTGCTGTCGCACGGTCGTCGCAACACCGACGATCGCGATCCACGGCGTGTCGCCCTTACCCAGGCGAATGCGTGCGCCAATCGGCTCCTGGTCAGCAAGAAACATCTTCACGAATCGTTGGTTGACGATCGCGGCCTCACGACCGGGTAGGCCGTCAACCGCGGTAAACGGGCGGCCACTCAGGAGCGGAATGCCCAGCACGCGAAAGTAGCCCTCGCTTGCCGCGACGACGTGCGCAGTTGGTAAGTTGTCGACCGGCTCCCGACCGGCTATCTCCAGCGGCTGCTGTAGTCCGCCGCTGTACGGCAACACGCTCGTCAGCGCAGACGATTCGATCGCCGGCGACGAATCGATGCGTTCGGTGAGGCGATCGAAAAATGCCGTCCGCGCCTCCGTGCCTTTGTACGATTCGACGGGCAACGTGACCCACAGGGTCAGGAGCGACGTCGGGTCGATCTGGAACTCACTTCGACGAGTATTGGCGGTCGAACGAGCGGACATGACGGCCATTGCCACGAGCACGAACGTCACGGCAAATTCAGCCGCAAGCAACGCGGCGATCCACCGGCGCGTTGGGCGGGCGACGGTTGTCGTCGTACCGGTCTCGGTGAGCGTGTCCCGCAGATCCACCTTCGTGACGTGCAGCGCTGAGGGCAGCCCACACACAAAGATGCTGGCAACGCACACGGCGATCAGCACTGCGAGCACACGACTATCGATCGTGAAGGCCATCCAATACGGCATCGTCTCGGGCGGAATGATCGCGGACATTGCCTGGAGGCCGGCCCAGGCGACGAAGACGCCGAACACGCCGGCTGGCGCGGCCAGCGTGGCGCTCTCAACGAGCAACTGGCCAACGACCCGCGCGCGCGTGGCCCCCATCGATGTGCGGATCGCCATCTCGCGACCGCGTGTCGCCGCGCGCATCAGCATCAAGTTCGCAACGTTGGCACATGCCACGAGCAGGACCAGGGCACCGGCGGTGATGAACGCGATCCACGCGCGCTGTGCCACACTCGGATTGAGCTGCTCGTTGATTGGCACCACCCGCATCCGTAAACCCCGGTTCGTCGCGGGGAATTCGCGCGCCCACGTCTCACCCATCGCGGACGTATCCGCTCGCGCCTGATCCTCCGTTGCATCAGGGGCCAATCGGGCAAACACCGCGAGCCGCCGTTCTGCCCGTGACTCGCGCACGTTCGCAGGCAAATTGGCCATCGGCCGCCACAGATCGGCGTTCGCCGGGAACATGAAGCCTCGCGGCATCACGCCGATGACCGTCGAGGGCACACCGTTGACGGTTATGGACTGCCCAACGATGCTCGGGTCTGACGCGTAGCGCGAGCTCCAGAGATCTCCTCCGAGGACGACGACCGGCAGGCTCCCTGGACGATCCTCATCGGCGCGGAATCCGCGGCCGAGGACCGGCCGGTCGCCGAGCAACTCGAACGCGCCTGCTGACAGATACGCTGCCGACACTCGCGCCGGCGGCTGTCGCGGGTCTGCCACCACGGCAACCGTGATCGTGTATGCCGCGACCTGCTCGAACGCCGCCGTTCGGGAACGGAGCTCGTCGAACTCCAGGTACGAGAGGTTTGCGGGTCGGTCCTGGGCATCCCGACCCGACACGTACATGACACGTTCAGGCGATTCGATCGGCAGTCCCCGCAGGCAGATGGCGTCGACGATGGTGAAGAACGCGGTGTTCACGCCGATGCCGAGTCCGAGCGCGAACACGGCGATGAAAGTGAATCCCGGAGCCCGCCGCAGGGTCCGCACGGCATGGCGGAAGTCGCGACCGAGATCCTCGAGCCGCACGAATGACCGCGCATCCCGGTGGAGGTCCTTCACGAGCGCGGTACTGCCCATTGCACGCCGTGCCGCGAGGCGCGCGTGCTCTGGTGACATTCCGCGCCGGAGATGCTCTTCTTCCAGCAGCGCCAGATGCGATGCGACCTCGCGATCGAGCTCGCGGGCGGCGGTGTCACGGCGAAAGACGTTGATCAGCCGATGAACGAATCGCTTCATTTCTTTTCCCGTAGGCCGGGTCTTGTTCTTCAGACCCGGCATCGTCTGGCGGTCTAAAACTAGGACCCGCCCTACGGCGTTACTCCGCTCTCAACGCCACCAACGGATCGACCTGCGTCGCTCGTCGCGCCGGGCCATACGCCGCCGCCAGCGCCACGAGTGCGAACACGACTCCGGCGATGACAAACGTCAGCGTGTCGAGCGGCGTCACACCAAAGAGCAGCGCCTCGAGATAGCGCGAGAGCATCGCCGCCCCACCAAGACCAGCGAAAACGCCGACCACGATCTGCACGGCACTCTGCCGCACCACCAGCGATACGACAGCCGCCGGGCGCGCGCCGAGCGCCATGCGAATGCCGATCTCGCGAGTCCGATGCGTGACGATGAACGCGAGCACGCCGTAGATGCCTATTGCGGCAAGCGCGACGGCCACAGACGCAAAGGCTCCGAGCACCACCGCATACAGCCACGCACCCGACACCGCGTTCGACACGATCTGCTCCATCGTCGCGATGTTGTCCACAGTTGCTGCGGGATCGATCTGACGAACGATCGAGCGAACCTCGGCGCTGATGGCCATCGGCGCACCCGAAGTACGAACGGCGAAGTACGTCCCACCGAAGCCCGGCGGCGCCGTGATGAAGTCGACAACGAACATCTCGGAGCCCGGCGGCTGATCGAGCTGGAACTGGCGAACGTCCTCGACGATGCCGACGACTTCCCAGGAAGTGTTCCCTGTATAGATCTGCCGCCCGAGAGCAGGTCCATCGAAGAAGCCACTGTTGGCGAAGGTGCGACTGACCAGCGCTTCGCGTCGCGCAGGTTCACCGCTGCTGAACGTACGCCCCTGGGCGATGCGCACCCCCATCGCTTCGACGAAGCCTGGGCTCACGGCGTGCAGGCTCGGATACGGGCGCGGTGCACGCTCGCCGGGAGATAGAGGACGTGAGCTGACATCACGAGCAAACCCCTGCTGAATCAGCGGGAGATTGTTCGAATAGCCAGCCGCCGTGACACCGGGTACACCTGCCAGTCGTGCCACGAGTCGATCGGCGAAGGACTGCCCTTCGGCACGCGACCGGCCCAGCGGCGCTGCTTGAAACGTCAGGACGTTCGTCGGGTTGTATCCACGCTCGACATTCGACAGCCGGAGAAAGCTGTGAATGAGCAGCGCGCCGCCAACCAGCAGCATCACGGCCATCGCGATCTCGGCCACCACGAGCGTCCCGCGAATGCGATGACTCACGTGCTTCTCGCGAAGGATGTCCGTGTCGCACATGCGCGACTGCCGGATGGCCGGAATCAACCCGAAGAGCAGACCGGCGACGAGCGCCACTCCGACCGTGAACGTGAGTACAGACCCGTCGATGGCAATCTGGTCGAGGCGCGGCAGGTTCGCGCCGCGCGCCAGGTCGCGCCGATTGAGGCTGGTCGCGAGCACGCGAAGCAGGGCCACACCGCCGAATGCGATCGCCGTTCCGAGCAATCCTCCGAGAATAGAGAGCAAGGCGCTCTCGGTGAGCAGCTGTCGAATCAGACGGCTGCGTGATGCACCGACGGCGCGGCGAATCGCGATCTCGCGTTCACGCGTCGCCATCCGAGCGAGCAGCAGATTGGCGACATTGACGCAGGCGATCAGCAACACCAGGCCGACCGCCGCCGCGAGCAGCAGGAGCGCCGGCCTCACGGGCCGCACGATCTCGTCGTGCACACGTGAGAGCTCGATTCGGCCCTGAGTCAAGTCGCTGACTGCCGTGTTACTGATGCCTTCAGCAACAGGCAGCGAGACTCCTGGAGCCAGCCTGGCCATGACCGCCACGTTCAACCGGTTGCGACTGTCTGGCGCCGGCGGTACGTAGGGCACCCAGAACTGCGCTTGAGGATCGGGAAAGTGCATCCCCATTTGCGCAAACCCGGCCGGCATGACACCAACTACCGCGCGGCCCCGATCGTCGAGGTCGATCACCTTGCCGATCACTGCGGGATCGGCATTGAAATACCGTCGCCACGTGGCTTCGCCGAGGACGATGACCGCATCTGCGCCGACCGCTTGCGCACTCGGCTCGAACGGGCGCCCGAGGAGTGGCGCAACGCCGAGCATGGGAAACGCAGACGCGGACACCTGCGAGCCGACGAGCCGAACCGCATCACCCTGCCCCGTCAACGTCGCAGTGGTCGGCATGTATCCGGCGACGTGAGAGAACGCACCCTCAGTCGAGCGCAGCCGCTCGAAGGTCTGTGACGGCAGATCGACCATCCGCGTGGGCCGGCCGTCGATGCCCGCAGCGGTCGGCGTTGGACCGAACACGCGGACCAGGCGATCGGGCTCGGGATATGGCAGCGGCCTCAGGAGCACGCCGTTGATGACGCTGTAGACGGCGCTGGTTGCACCGATGCCGAGCGCGAGCGTGAGGAGAGCGACCGCGGTGAACCCGGGCGCGCGCGCGAGCATGCGCGAGGCATGCCGCAGATCGCGCAGCAGATCGTCGAGCCACGCGAACGAGCGCGAGTCGCGATGCAGATCTTTGGCGTGCGCAACGCTGCCCATCGCCCGGCGCGCGGCCAGTTGCGCCGCTTCCGGGGTGAGGCCGCGGCGGCGATGCTCGTCTTCGAGCAGCGCGAGGTGAGCAGCGATCTCGCGATCGAGTTCGCGATCGGCGATCCCGCGTCGAAAGACGTTGAGAAATCGAAGAATGATTCGTCGCATCTTGTCATCCGTAGGCCGGGTCTTGCTTTTTGGGACCCGGCGGGTCCGAAGAGCAGGACCCGCCCTACGACTCGTTGAGCAGCAGCTTGTCGACCAGGCCCGCCAATCGACGCCACCGCTCCGCCTGCTTGTCGAGCGCGCGCGTACCCGCCTTGGTGATGGCGTAATACTTCGCCTCGCGGTTGCTTTCTGTCCGCTGCCAGCTGCCTTTGATCCAGCCCTTCTGATCGAGCCGCACGAGCGCGGGATAGAGCGTGCCCTGATTCAGCATGAGCGGATGTTCGGCGACCTGCTCGAGGCGCGAGGCCAGCCCGTAAGCATGTTGCGGGCCCATGGTGGACAAGGCCCGCAGGACGATCAGATCGAGCGTGCCCTGGAGCAATTCGACGCGTTCAGTCATTCCACTACCCATCCAAGTGAAGTGGCGGCGAGCGTCGCATGTTCTCTACTTGGCTGTCAAGTGTAGTAGGCCGTAGGCAGTATGCGGAACGCAGCAAGATTCAACGTTCGCGGCCTACTGCCTACTGCTTACCGTCTACTTCTTGAGGAGCACAAATCCCAGTGGTGGAATGACGAGGCTGAGTGATTGCGGATAGCCGTGCGCAGGCTGCGATTCGGTGTGGACGCCGCCGCTGTTGCCCAGATTGCTGCCGCCGTACAAAGCGGCGTCGCTGTTCAGGACCTCGCGATACCAGCCGCCTTCGGGTACACCGATGCGGTAGTTCGGGCGCGGCACGGGGGTGAAATTCACCACGATCACCGTGAAGTCGCGCGGATCGTGCGCGCGGCGGATCATCGAGATGACGCTGTTCTCGTTATCCTGACAATCGATCCAACTGAAGCCCTGCCCGTCGAAGTCCACTTCATGCAGCGAGCGCTCGCGCCGGTAGGTGGCGTTCAGGTCGCGCACCCAGCGCCGCAGGCCTTCGTGCAGTGGATCGCCCAGCAGGTGCCAGTCGAGACTCGAGTCGTGATCCCACTCGCGCCACTGGCCGAACTCGGATCCCATGAACATCAGTTTCTTGCCAGGGTGACCGAACATGTAGCCGTAGAGCGCGCGCAGCGTCGCGTGCTTCTGCCAGACATCGCCCGGCATCTTGTCGAGCATCGCCCGCTTGCCGTGGACGACTTCGTCGTGGGAGAACGGCAGCACGAAGTTCTCCGTGAACGAATAGAGCATCGAGAACGTGATCTGGTTGTGATGCCAGCGACGGTGGACCGGGTCCTGCCGCACGTACTCGAGCATGTCGTGCATCCAGCCCATGTTCCATTTGAAGGTGAACCCAAGCCCGCCGACGTACGTCGGGCGACTCACCGCCGGCCACGCCGTGGACTCCTCCGCGACAGTGATCGTGCCAGGCATGCGGCCGTGCGTTACCGTGTTGAGCCGCTGCAGGAAGTCAACCGCTTCGAGATTCTCACGTCCGCCATACTGATTCGGAATCCACTCGCCATGCGACCGCGAGTAATCGAGGTAGAGCATCGACGCCACAGCGTCCACGCGAAGACCGTCGATGTGAAACTCCTGCAGCCAGTAGAGCGCGCTGCTCAGCAGAAACGAACGCACCTCTGTGCGGCCGTAGTTGAAGATCAGCGTGCCCCAGTCTCTGTGCTCGCCCTGACGCGGGTCGTCGTGCTCGTAGAGCGCTGTTCCGTCGAATCTCGCGAGGCCGTGCAGGTCTTTTGGAAAGTGACCCGGCACCCAGTCGAGGATCACGCCGATACCGAGGCGGTGGCATTCGTCCACGAAGTAGCGGAAATCGTCGGGCGTCCCGAATCGGCTGGTGGGCGCAAAGAAGCCGATCACCTGAT
>Ga0315912_10004766_pt1 | contig 12670 bp, 7 predicted proteins | sample VfabasoilMG_FD_204469 | JGI IMG/M metagenome (GOLD analysis project Ga0315912, IMG submission 204469) | Garden soil microbial communities collected in Santa Monica, California, United States - V. faba soil | ecosystem: Environmental > Terrestrial > Soil > Garden | place: USA: California... | reverse complement strand
TCACCGAAGGTCACTCGACACTGCAAGCCTCGGAAGTGCCCGGCGACTACGCTGTCCTCGCGGAGTACGCCGGACGCGGAGCCACCAAGAAGCCCATTCTGATCGGCGTGTCGGAAGGCGCTGGATTGTCGGTGCTGGCGGCGAGTGACCCGGTTGCCAAACACGCCATCGCCGGTGTGATCGGGCTCGGCCTGCCCGAAACCAACGAGCTCGGATGGCGCTGGAAAGACTCGCTGATCTATGTGACCCACGGCGTTCCGAATGAGCCGACGTTCAGCGTCTCGGCGCTGGTGGGGAAGGTCGCACCGATCCCGCTCGCCGCGATTCACTCAACCAATGACGAGTTCGTGCCAGTCGGCGAGGCCCAGAAGATCTTCGAGCGGGCAGGGCAACCCAATCGGCTGTGGGTCGTGCCGGCCGTCGATCATCGCTTCAGCAATAACCTTCCCGAGTTCGATGATCATCTGCTCGAAGCCGTGACGTGGATCCGGCAGCACCAGCCGCAGTGACGATTGGGGATTGTGACTATGCGTTCGCTGTCTGCGACGTGAGCTCCTCGTACGTGCCCTTGAAGTCAACGATGCGCCCGTCTTCGAAGTGCCAGACGCGCGTGCCGACTTCTTCGAGCAGATCCTGGTCGTGCGTCACGAGCAGCACGGTCCCCTCGTACTTCTGGAGCGCCACGTTCAGCGCGTTAATCGATTCGAGATCCAGGTGGTTCGTCGGCTCGTCGAGCAGAAGCACGTTGGGCTTCTCGAGCATGATGCGGCAGAACAGCAACCGCGCCGTCTCGCCGCCCGAGAGCGCCTCCGTCGGTTTGAGTCCTTCTTCACCGCTGAAGAGCATCTGACCGAGCAGGCCGTGAATCTCCTGGCGCGACGCCTCTGGATCGAAGCGGTGCAACCATTCGACCGCCGTCAGACCCTTCTCGATGACGCCCGTCGCATCCTGTGGGAAGTAGCCGATCGAGACCTCGTGTCCCCACTTCAGCGTTCCGGCATCGACATCACCCGGTGACGCAGGCAGGCCTGGCGCATCCGCCAGCAGCGCCTTCAGCATCGTCGTCTTGCCGACGCCGTTGCGTCCGACGAGGACGATCCGGTCGCCGCGATTGACGACGGCGTTGAACTTCGAGATCACCTTCTGATCGCCGAAGGCCTTGGAGAGCCCTTCGAACTCCAGCGGCACCTTGCCCGATGGCCGCTTCGTCTTGAACCTGATGTAGGGACGCTGAATGTTGGACCGCGCCAGATCCGTCGTTGCCAACCGCTCGACTTCCTTGCGACGCGACTGCACCTGGCTGGATCGCGTGCCGGCAGAGAAGCGGGCGATGAAGTCGTTCAGCTGCGCGATTTTTTTCTCGCGCTGCTCGTTCTGAGCCTCGATGGTCACGCGCGCCTGTGTCTTGGCGAGGACCATGTCGTCGTAGCCGCCCGTATACGTGATGATCGTCTCGTAGTCGATGTCGGCGATGTGCGTGCAGACGTTGTTCAGGAAGTGCCGATCGTGCGAGATGACGATCAGCGTGCCGTCGTAGCGATTGAGAAATTCTTCGAGCCAGTGGATTGAGTCCAGGTCCAGGTGGTTCGTCGGCTCGTCGAGCAACAGCGCGGCCGGATGGCCGAAGAGCGCTTGTGCGAGCAGCACGCGCACCTTCTGTCCGCCCTGCAACTCCGCCATCGTTCTTTCGTGGAGCGCGTTTGGAATGTCGAGCCCCTGCAGGAGGATCGCGGCGTCGCTCTCAGCTGTGTATCCGTCTTCCTCGCCGACGATGCCCTCGAGCTCACCGAGGCGCATGCCGTCCTCGTTGGACATGTCCGTGCGGGTGTAGAGCTCGTCGCGCTCCTGAAGCGCGTTCCAGAGCCGCCGGTTACCCATGATCACCGTGTCGATCACGCGGAACGTGTCGAAGGCGTACTGGTCCTGTCGCAGGACGCCGAGTTTCGGAGGACGAGCAACCGTTCCACGCTGTGGCGGCTGATCGCCCGTCATCAGCTTCATAAAGGTGGACTTTCCCGCGCCGTTGGGCCCTGTGAGGCCGTAACGCCGGCCCGGGGAAAACGTCGTGGACACGTCCTCGAAGAGCACCTTCGAGCCGAACCGCATGGAGACAGCGCTAACCGAAATCATGGAAACACGCCTTTACGGGGAAATTGTGCGGGTGAAGAACTACTTATTATAACAGGAGTTATCGGCTCAGCCGGTTCCGGGCATGATGTGAGGATGGCCCTCGGCGCAACCATCTACAACTTCGACATCGAGCTCGCAGACAGCGACCGGCAGGTCTATGAGTCGCTCGCGCTGCGGGTGGCGCAGCACCCCTCCGAGTCCGACGAGTATCTGATCGCCCGTGTCCTTGCGTATCTGCTGGAGTTTGCGGAGGGAATCGAGTTTTCGCGCGGGGTGTCGGACCCTGATGAGCCGACCATCGCCATCCGGGATCCCACCGGCACGATCACCACATGGATCGACGTGGGGACGCCCGATGCAGCGCGGCTGCACAAGGCGTCGAAGGCCTCCGGCCGCGTTGCCGTATACACGCACAAGGATCCGGCACAGTTCCTGAAACAGCTTGCCGGCCAGAAGATTCATCGCGCCGAGGCGCTGGAGCTCTATGCCATCGATCGCGCGTTCGTCAGCGCTCTCGTGGAGCGTCTCGAGCGGCGCGTGACGTTCAGCGTGTCCGTTACCGATCGCGAGCTCTATCTTTCGATCGGATCGGACACGCTTACGGGCGCCGTCTCGCGTTTGAGCCGGGATTAACTACTTCGAGGTCGGCAACTCCGGAGGGGCCGTATACACACGCCGGGCGCGCACTCTGACTCCTCGTCCCGGCACTTGCACCCGGATCTGATGATCGCGCCCGTCGCGATCAGGCTCGAAGCCCAGCGTGTACTGGTTGATCAAATCTTCAACGACCTTCGCGAACGACTCGGTCAACTCGTCACTCTTCTCGGCGAACAACACTCGGCCGCCGCTGGCATCGGCAAGCGACTCCAGCTTCTCCTTCAGATCGTTCACGGTGGAGCCACGGCCCAACCCCACGGCCATCAGCATCGCGTCGCTGTCGGCGACGAGCTTTCGAACCTGATCGAGCGTGGCCTGACTGGCACTGTCGTCGCCATCGCTGAAGATGACCAGAGCATGTTTTCCCGGTTGCCGCGACAGCAGTTGTAGCGATCGCACGATGACGTCGTAGAGCGCGGTCGAGCCCCACGCGGTCAACTTGTTCAGTGCCGGCAGCGCGTCTGCGCCAGGCACGCCTCGCGACAGGGTGAACAGCGCGTTGTTGAAGGCGACAAGGGTCACACGGTCCTGAGGCCTCAACGCACGAAGGAAACCCTGGGCAGCCTCTTTGACATCGGCCAGTGCGGTGCTCATGCTCGCGCTCACGTCGAGCGCCAGCACCACTTCAAGCGGAGCGTCGTCCGATTGAAAGCTCGTGACCGGACGCTCCCTGCCATCGTCGAAGATCTTGAAATCCTTGCTGGTGAGTCCCTTGACGAAACGACCGCCCTCGGTCACGACGGCGTTGGCGAGCACCACGTCAACCGACACCGCCTCGACATACCCCGCGTCCTTCGTGCGCACGTTGGCGATCAGACGTCCTCCGGCCTTGAGCCGTGCGACTGCGCGAAATGCATGCTCGGCGAGCTGAGGCCCCGCGTCCCATTTGCATTGCGGTGTCGATCCGGGGACGACACATACCTGGCGACCGTCGGCAAAGAACGTGACGTCCTCGACGAGCGATGACGTCGACTCGCCGTCGATGACCACCCTGAGGACGACAGGACCGCTTACGTAAGTGTCCTCGGTTGGCGAGGCGAAACGCAGAGTCAGGTCGGATTGGGTCTCCCCGCGCAACAGGAAGGTCAGCGTGAACAGCGCGGTGATGAACAGCAGGCGCCTCACCGCTGTGCCCCTCGCGCCGCCGGTCGCACGGGACCTGCCGCGACGAGCGCCGCAACATAGTCTTGAACCGTTTCGCGCGTCACGTGACCCGCATACCCGACGATGCCGAGCCAGTCGTCGTCGTAGATCGGTGGCGCGTCGTCGATGAAGTCCTGAGTGGCCATTGCCATCACACCGGGAAACAGCGCGACTGGAACCTTCAACGCGGCCATGTGCTCGGCTACGCGCAGTGTCAGGTCCGGCACAGAAGCGCCAAGCAATCGTCCTCCAAGACGTCCAGCAACACGATCCCAAGTTCCGATCGTCGGAAAGCGAAGGCAATAACAGCCTGATTGCGGCTCGAACGACGTGCCCCATGAGTCCAGCCGCTCGAAAGGATGATCATTGACCCCGAGCCAGAACATTTCGGCGGTCGAGAAGATCGTTGGCACACGTGTGGGCTCCTGTTGCAGCGCCCAGCCAACAAGCTGGCGACGAGTTTCGCTCATCGACACGCGCGCCGCAAGGTGATCGAGTGCGGCTGCGTCGGTGGCGGCTTGCACTTGCTCGCGCCCGCTCGCGATCGCGCGTTCGATCGATGACAGGTCGTCGCTCAAGAGGCTTTTGGGTGTCAGGAGCGCCAGGACGTCAACGAACGCGGAGCTGTCGTTCGAGCTCAAACGCGGAGGATGGGGAAGCCCGTCGAGCGCGAGTCGCCGAAGGCGCTTCGTCGACAACGTCAGGTCCAGCCCAAAGAGCGAGCCAGCAACGGCCAGCCCGGCATTCTCTGACTTGTCCATAGCGGGTCGTTGCCAGGCCCGGCGCTCCCCGGCAGGGGCGCCCGGCTTTGATTTCAACCCGAAGTTGTGGCGATGGGACAAGTCAGTCTCGGGGCCAAGCAGCTCACGCGGGTCCCCCAGGTAAGGCGCATAGGCCAACGCCACAATCGTCTCGCCGAGCAGATAGTCTTGCAGCCCGACGAGCGGCGCCACGATGCGCGAGGCCTTCGAGACGTCTTTGGGCTTTGTGATCTTGCTCAGATCTCGGGCGGCACGCTCGACGACCTTCTTCACGTCGGGGACGTCGTCCGCCATGTCGGGCCAGGCGCGCGCAGCGACCAGACGATCGCCTGCGGCCTTGAGAGAAGTGGTGTGGGTCTTCAGCGCGTCGAGCGTGAGGCCGTTCTGCAGCAACGGCCGCAGCGCACGCGACAGTGCGATTACCGCGTCCAGGCTATTGCCACCTTGCTTTGTTCGGATGGCGCCGAGATCGCGGAGCGACATCGCGCTGACATCAGTGATGTACTTCGCGCCCTCCCACTCGAAGGGCGCGCTCGTTTCGACCGTCTCCGCAAGTGCTCGAAGGAAACCTGTCTCAAGGGGACGATCGGAGTCGCCGGACGGTGGCGGAAGCGCGGGGAGCAATACCGTCTCGATCCACGCGGCGAGGCCGCCGTCGTAGCGGCCGCCACTCATCTCCAATGTGCACAACGACGAGACGAGCCCGTCAATCCCGGAGGGCGGAATCGCGCCGGTGCGCGACATGCGCTCGAGCAGAAGCAGCGCACCCTGAAACTGCGCGAGCAACGTGACCCCCTGTGCGGGATCTCCAACGTCCTCGATTGCGCGTGCGCGTCGCGCGGCGGCGGCGTATGTGGCTGGTCGCCGCACACCCGCGCGGTCGAGCGTCATCACGAGCGCGGGAAATCTCCCGCACGCGCGTATGGCGACGAGCGCGTCTTCGAGTTCCTCTGCGCCCGCCGACCCAAGTGCCCGTTGACCGAACGCGAAGCATCCGAGGCGTGCCTGCCGTTCAGGGGAAAGCCCTTGCAGCACGTGCTCGGCGATCCACGCCGCGTCAACGACACCGTCCTCGAAGACGTCCTTCAACTCGCGCGTTCCCGCGCTGGGTACATCGATGCCGGTGAGCGCGCGATCCCAGAAACGCCTGTAGACGGGAGCTGCCGGCTCACCCAGTGGGCCGACGGCCACGAGGGCGACCATGGTTGACGGATCGTTCAAAGGCCTCGCAAACGGTCGCTCCAGCGTCTTCCATGCCGGATCGATCTCGGCGAACGCGCGATACAGCGCCCGAAAGCGCTCGAGCCGCACGCCGCGATCCTTGATCCACGTGCCGAGCGCGAAGCGTTGATGCGGCGCGTCGAGGTGGGCGATGGTGTCGAACAAATACGCGAGCCGTCCGTCGCTTCGACTGAAGATGGCGTGCGCAAACTGGTCGGCTGGCTCCAGGCGCTCGCCTGCGAGCGCTTCCCACAGATCCACCGCCTCGGCGCCTCCAGGCACAACGACGCGACCGTCTTCGCCGATGCGGAAGGAACCGCCAAACGCCGCCACCGGACCGGGTACATCTCGATAGAGACGTCGCACCAACTGTCGGTCCTTCGCGAGGAAGGCCCTGGTCTCAGGCGACATCGATAGCAGGCCATAAAACAGGAGAGAAGCTCGCCGGTCGCGAGCGATGGCACTGAAGAGAGAGCGCGGCGGGATCGAGCGCTCGAAGATCGCGCTTTCCCAAACGTCGTGTGGCAGTGGTGATGGGAGCACCGTCACATTGGGCGACGGTACGACCGTCTCACCGTCATTCAGGGCTTTGATGATCGCGCTCGTGTCGATGCCTGCGGTATCGAGCCGCTTCCGGATCTTCGCGGCGTCGCCGTCCTGGTTTGGCTCAATGGAGTACGTGCCGCGGCGTTCGCGCAGGCGAATGCCCATCACCTCGAGCGTGTCCCTGAGCACATCCCGCTCTGATGAGTTCTTCGCCATCTCGAGGCGCAGACCTCGCGCACCGGCGCGCAGTGACTCCCTCTCGACGGCATCCAGGTCCGTCAGGAGTTGTTCGAGCTCGAGGAGGGGCCCTACCAACTCCCCCTCCCGAGGGTTGGTGTGCAGCACCCGGATGGCACGCGGCGCAGCCAGAGCCCGGCCTTCATCCAGGCTGACGTCGATCCGGGTCAGTGCCGCGGTTGGCACCGGCAGGTCGAACCATCCGGATTGCGCAGAGACAGGCGCGGCGGTGCAGACGACAACGACTAGGAGGCCCAATACCCGCATGTAAACCCAACGAAGAGTTGGATTTTACATGCTACGCACGTCGATCAGGTCACCGGATCCGCCCGTCGAACGATGGGCTACTATGCCTAGGTTGTGAAGCACGTATGAAGAAACTGTTCGCCGTAATTTCGTGCGTCGTGGCCGCGCTGGCGCTCGTCGCGGCGCAAGAGCCACCGATCCAGGGCCCCACGTTCCGCACTGGTGTCGATCTCGTCGCTGTTGATATCTCGGTCGTGGACAAGAACGGCCGGCCGGTGGACGATTTGCTCCCGCCGGACTTCGTCGTGAAGATCGACGGAACCACGCGACGCGTGGTCTCCGCAGATCTCGTCAAGGTCGATGTCGAGTACGGGCGAAAGCCACGCGTCGACAAGGCCGAAAGCCCCAGCCTTTATACCAGTAACCTGACGCCTCCGACTGGGAGACGGATCGTGTTGGCGATCGATCAGGTGAAAATCGGACCGGGCACGCTCCGCCCGGTGCTCGATGCGGCGTCCTCGTTTCTCGATCGCCTCACCCCGCTCGATCAAGTGTCGCTCGTCGCATTTCCTGATCCCGGTGTGCGTGTGGACTTCACGAACGACAAGGTCCGCTTGCGCCGTGGGCTGCAGCGCCTTGTTGGGCACGCGCCCCGATCCCGCATGGGACGTCACGCCATCAGCCTGTCGGAAGCGATCGCGATCCAGGAGCGAGGGGACGTTCGCACGTTCACTGATGTCGTGGCGCGCGAATGTCAGGCATCGAGAGACGAGCGCGACAACGACCGGTGTACCCGGGAGATCGACCTGGAGTCCATGGAGGTGCTGCAGGCGGCACAGGACGACTCCGAGATGTCGCGACGCGGGCTGGAGCTCCTGCTTCAGCAGTTGGCGAAGGTCGAAGGCCCGAAGCTGATGATTCTTCTCTCGGAAGGGTTCCTGGCCGACGAGCTCGAACAGCAGTCGCTCGTGACGCTGGCAGGGGAGGCGCGGACATCCATCAATGTGATGCTCGTCGATTTGCGCCAGGCGGATGTGACCAGCAATACACGGCGGCCGAACGAGGCCCAGGATCGACGGCTCAACGTGCAGAGCCTCGAAGGCGTCGCAGCGATGTCGCGCGGAAGCCTGTTCCGCATCGCGGGCTCCGGCGAGCCGACGTTCGATCGTCTCGCGTCCGAAATCTCCGCGTACTACATCCTTGGCGTCGAGCAGCAACCGAGCGACAGCGCCGGTAACCGTCACCGGATCGACGTCGAGGTCCGTCGCAAGGACGTCACCATCAGATCACGTCAGGCGTTCGTCCTGTCTCCAGCGCGCCTCGCCACGCGTGCCCGCGAGAAGCCAGAGGAGTCGTTGCGAGAGGTGCTCGCGTCTCCCTTTGCCGTCTCCGGTCTGCCGCTGCGCGCGACGACGTTCGCGCAGCAAGACCCGCAAGACGGCAAGGTGCGACTCGTCGTGGCGGCGCAGGTGGGTGAGCCCGGTGCAGAGCCTGGCGAGTTCACAGTCGGCTTCATCGTGATGAACAACGAGGGCAGGGTCGCCGCGTCGTTCCTGGAGCCGAAGATGGCGCTCTCGTCCGGCTCGGGCAGCCCGAATGAGCCGCTCAGATTCGTCGGCGGTGTCGTGGTGGACCCGGGCACGTACTCGCTGCGACTCGCCGCCATCGACAGGGAGGGCCGTCGCGGCAGCATCGTACGCGATGTCACAGCCTGGAAGTTGGCTGGTGAATCGTTCGCGATGGGCGACCTCGTCGTGGGCTCGGTGCCCCCGCAGGGCAAAGGCATTGCGGTGGAGGTTGAACCATACGTCGGAACCGGCGGCGTGGCTGCGTACCTGGAGCTCTATTCAGCGACCGACGCGAGTTGGCAAGACACCACCGTCGCGTTCGAGGTAGCCGACAACGAGGATGCGCCCGCTCTGACGTCTGTTGACGCGACTGTCGTACCAGGCCGGCAACCGACGTGGCGCGCCGCAACCGGCGTCGTGCCGGCACAGGCGCTCCCGCCGGGACGCTACGTGGCCCGGGCAAAGATTGCCCGTGGCGGAAAAGCGGTGGGCGTACTCGTCAGGCCCTTTGTCCTCGAGCGCGATGAGCGTGCGAATGCGGCTCCAGCGGCGGCAGGTATTGGCGTCGCGCCGTCTGCGGTGATCGCTCCATTGCCGAAGTTCGATCGAGCGATTCCCCTCGAGCGGAACTTCCTCGATTCCATGCTGACCATGGTCGAGCGGCACTCGCCCGAGCTCAAGACGGCGATGATCGAGGCGCGAGCCGGCCGTTACGATGCGGCCGCGCGCGAGGCATTCAACAGCGGCGACCTGATCGTGGGCGCCTTCTGGAGCGGCGTCGATCTGTTCTCGAAAGGCGAGCTCGATGAAGCGGCCGCGCAACTTCAGGCGGCTGCCGGCCCGCGACGCGAGTTCTTCCCAGCTGCCTTCTTTCTCGGCGCCTGTTATGCCGCCGTTGGTCGCGATCAGGACGCGGCTGGCGTGTGGCAACTCGCGCTCGGCAAAGACCCGCGCCTGCCAGTGGCCTACACGGTGGCCGCGGATGCGCGCATGCGCATCGGTCAGTCGCAGTCGGCGATCGACATCCTCAAGCCGGCTTACGATCGCGACCCCACACAGGACGAGATCGCGCGCCGGCTGGCCGTGGCCTACACCATGACGAATCGCCACGCCGAGGCCGTGACTGTGCTCGAGGCGTACTTGCGGCGTCATCCCGACGATCAGGACATGCTCTTTGCCGCGATCTCGTCGCAGTACGAAGTCGTGCGTGGCGGGCAGATTCTGTCGAACATCGAACGGGACAAGGTCCGCGAGTATGCCGCGGCGTATCAAGGACCAAACCGGACGCTCGTCGATAAGTACCTGGAAACGATGAAATAACCGCTGCGCAATCATTCCGGTCACAACCGTACGTACCGACGAGTCGTGTCAGGTGGTCCTCGCTATCACCACTATCAGAACGTGCAGGCGGGATTGCGTTCCGCGTCGATGCGTCTCGTCGCACCTGCCGGAATGAGTTGGACCGCCACCGTCCTCGCTTCGACAGTGTCTTCGTTCCGAATGACGTGCACGTGATTGCCCCCCTCATCCACGAAGCCTTGCCCAACCGTATAGACATGCGGCGTGCACGACGGATCGTGGCCCTCGTACGTCGTCACTGTGCCGGCGGTGACGATGATCAAACTGTGACCGGGATGTGTGTGCCAGCCCGTCGTGCCGCCGGGTTGCCACACGTTGTTCTGCACGTAGAGGTCGGACGCCCCCTTCGTCTTCTGGAACGAGAGCCAGACATTGGCCGGTAGCCGGTCCCTCCGCTCGCCTGGCTGGACGAGTGAATTGCTCGCCTCGATGTCGCCGAACCGGGCCGCCGCGATCGTGGTGCCCACGAATCCAGACTGAGGCGTTGCCTGGACCTTGCTCACGTAGCCAGCGGCGCCGACGATCGCCGTTCCCAATACCACCCATAACAGTTTTGTGCGCATCTCGTGCTCCTTTTGAAGTGCTCCGGTGTGGAGCTGCTGGGCGCACGATAGGGAGCCGCACGTGGGCCGGCAACCCGCAAGGTGCAGCACGGGCTGCAATCGCGGTGCGTGCCGTAAAATGCCGTCGATTGCCGTGGCTCACGAACACCCCTCAGACGATCGTCTGCACTCCTGGAAGGAGATCGCCGCCTACCTCAAGCGGGATGTGACGACGGTGCAGCGCTGGGAGAAGCGCGAAGGCATGCCCGTGCACCGTCATGTGCACGACAAGATGGGGTCCGTCTATGCCTTCAAAACGGAGCTCGGCGAGTGGGCACGAACACGCAGCCCGGCTCTCGCCGCCGAGCCCGAGGTTGAATCAGTCACGACGACGCCAACTGAGGTTGGTTCCACAGGCGATTCACGGCGCTGGAGGAACGTGTGGCGCGTGAGCGCAGCCGGAGTCGCCGTGGTGGCGGTCATCGCAGTGTGGCTGCTAATGAGACGTGACGCTCTTCCCGACAATCCTCTGACCGACGCGCACTTCTCGTCGTTGACCGACTTCGACGGGATCGAGCAGGCGGCCGCCGTCTCGCGTGACGGGAAATTCGTCGCATTCCTCTCAGATCGCGACGGGCAGATGGACGTGTGGGTGACGCAGGTCGGCGTGGGGCAGTTCTACAACCTGACACGCGGCAGTCATGTGGAGCTCGTCAACCCATCGGTCCGCACACTGGGTTTCTCGCCTGATGGGACTCTGGTCACGTTCTGGGCGCGGCGTCCAGACGCGTCGAACCAATCGGCTATCAGCGTCTGGGCGGTGCCGGTGCTCGGCGGACAGCCGCGGCCGTACCTCGAAGGCGCCGCGGAGTTTGACTGGTCCGGCGACGGCAAGCGCCTCGTGTATCACACCCCCGGTCCGGGCGATCCGATGTTCGTGCGTGGGTCGGACAGCACATCCGAACCGCACGAGATCTTTTCGGCGCCCTCGGGCCTGCACAGTCACTTCGTCGTGTGGTCTCCCGATCAACGGTTCATCTATTTCGTGCAGGGATCGGTGCCGGATCACATGGACATCTGGCGCATTCCACCCACTGGTGGGACGGCGGAGCGGATCACGAATCACGACTCGCGCGTCAGTCATCCCGTCTTCGTGAACTCTCGGACGCTCTTGTATCTCGCAAGCGATCCTGATGGATCGGGCGAGTGGATCTACAGCGTCGATGTGGAGGGGCGTAGCCCTCGACGCGTGAGCTTCGGCATCGACTCGTATACCTCGCTCGCGGCAAGCGCCGACGGCCGGCGCGTGGTCGCGACGATGGCAAGCCCCAAGGGCACGCTCTGGCGACTGCCGATCGCCGGTGCACACGCCGAGACGTCGAGCGGCAATCGCATTCCGCTGACCACAGGCAATGGATCCCAGCCACGGCTTGGTGCGCGCTATCTGCTCTATGTCTCTTCGAGAGGGAGCGGCGACAGCATCTGGAAACTGCAGGACAGCGAGGCCACTGAGTTGTGGAGTGCGCCGGACGCTCGCCTGATTGGCGGCCCTGCGATCGCCCGTGATGGCGGTCGCATTGCCTTTTCGATCAGGCAGCGTGGCGACACGCTGTTGTACGTCGCCAACGCCGATGGCACAGCCGCACGAGTCGTGACGAAATCACTCGCGCTTCAGGGCGCGCCGGCCTGGACGCCTGACGGTCAGGCCATCACGGTTGCTGCCAACATCGACGGCGTTCCGCGTCTCTTTACTGTGCCGCTCGACGGCGGCTCACCGGTGCCACTGGTCCGTGAGTACTCCGTCGATCCAGTGTGGTCACCTGATGGGGAGTTCGTCGTGTTTTCGGGGCCCGACATCGGGACGACATTCGAGGTCAAAGCGGTGAAGGCCGACGGCGGGGCATATCAGCTGCCCAAGCTCACGCTAACGAGAGGTGAGCGACATCTGGCCATCATCGAGGGGCAACGTCTCGTGGTGCTGCGTGGAGAGATCCAGCACAAGAATCTCTGGCTGGTCGATCTGAAGACGGGCACAGAGCAGCAACTGACCGACCTCGCTCCAGACTTCGCCGTGCGTGACTTCGACGTGTCAGCCGACGGGCGCGAGGTCGTCCTCGAGCAGGTGCAAGAACACTCCGACATCGTGTTGCTCGACGTGCCATAGCGCGCGCGGGCATACCGACCCGGCGGTTGGCCGATTCCGCACGCCGGGAAAGCTCGCTCCTCTCTTACCCTGTCGGTCTCACCGCGAGCATCGCTC
>Ga0315912_10004765_pt1 | contig 12672 bp, 5 predicted proteins | sample VfabasoilMG_FD_204469 | JGI IMG/M metagenome (GOLD analysis project Ga0315912, IMG submission 204469) | Garden soil microbial communities collected in Santa Monica, California, United States - V. faba soil | ecosystem: Environmental > Terrestrial > Soil > Garden | place: USA: California... | reverse complement strand
CGGAACGCGCGCGCTCCAACTACCTCTATGCTCGGGCGCTCGTGGGCCGCGACTATGCGATGCCGAAAGTCTTGCAGACCGTACCCGATGCGCTGCGGGCAAGCACTGCCCTTGTGCCAGGTCACCAAATGCTTGGTGCATTCTCGTCTTGCGCCTAGGTCGGCCGAACTCAGCCCCGCTGATCGGGCACCCGTTGGCAGGCGTTGTGCAGGAACAGAAAGCTGTTGAGGTTTTCGACAGCACCCAGTGCACGCCGGCGCGACCTGATAGGTTTTAGGGGACCTGAAGGCGCAGCAGTTCGTTGCAGGAACACTGCTTGCCATCGCCATCTTCGCGCGCTGGGTTTGGGCTTGGCGCAGGATCAGCGTGGGTGTATACGCACCTGGACAAATGCCCCGAACGTTTAGCCTTGCCCTGAAGCGTTGGCGCGACACCTGGTGGCCGCTGGAGACGGGCAGCAGCACCAACGATGAAGCACCGCTGCGCGCGTCGTTGTTCAGCAGTGACCAGATGGTGGCGCACGGCCGGCAGCTGGCGTCTGCCCACCGGCTGGCGCAGCGGCATGCTCCCGACGGCCTGCTGGCCCGACTGAGCGCCAACGAAAGGGAACTCAACACCACCTGGCGCTTGCTATCTGCCGCGGCGGCGGCAGGACAGCCGGTCGCGCCGGCGGCCGAGTGGTTGCTCGACAACCAGTACCTGATTGTCGAAGAGATCCGCATTGCGCGACGCCATCTGCCCAAGGGCTACAGCCGCGAACTGCCGCGGCTGGCTTCGGGCGGCCCCGGGCGCGCCAGCGGTTCGCTGCCTCGCGTCTATGACCTGGCGCTGCAGGCCATCTCGCATTGCGACGGCCGACTCAACCGCGGCACGCTCAGCCGCTTCGTCTCGGCCTACCAGAGCGAACAAGCCTTGAACATCGGTGAGCTGTGGGCTTTTCCGATCATGCTGCGTCTGGCGCTGATCGAAAACCTGCGTCGCGTCAGCGTGCGCGTTGCGGCCGACCGCGCGGACCAGGAAGCCGCCACGGTCTGGGCAGCGCGCATGGCGCAGGCCGCCGAGGATCGGCCCAGCGACCTGATCCTCGAGATCGCCGACATGGCACGCTCGGGGCCTTCGATGTCCAGCGCCTTCGTGGCCGAGTTCACACGCCGCTTGCAGGGCCAGGGCGCGGCCCTGGCGCTGGCGTTGACCTGGATCGAACAGTATCTGGCCGAGGGCGGGCAGACCATCGAGCAGCTGGTGCAGCTGGAAAGCCAGCACCAGGCGACGGCGCAGGTGTCGGTGGCCAACAGCATCGGCAGCCTGCGGCTGCTGGCCGGCACCGACTGGCGCGAGTTCGTCGAAACGCTGAGCAGCGTCGAGCAGATGCTGCGTGCCGACCCGGCCGACGCTTATGGCCGCATGGACTTCGCCAGCCGCGATGCCTACCGGCATGCAGTCGAGCGCTTCGCACGCCGCGCCGGTCGCGCCGAAACGGCGGTCGCGCGCCAGGTGCTGGACATGGCCGAGCAAGCGGCGCTGCGCGCGGGCAGCGGCGGCGGCCGCGAGCGCCTGGCGCATGTGGGCTACTACCTGCTGGGCAGCGGGCGCACCGCGCTGGAGGACGCGCTCGGTCTGCGCCGCCGCTGGCCGCTGCGCGGGGCCCTGCCCTTGCCCCTGTACCTGGGGCTCGCGCTGGCCGGCAGCGTGACCTTGGCAGCGGGCCCGTTGAGCTACAGCCTGCAGGTGCTGCAGCTGCCGGCTGCGGCCGCGGTCGCGCTGGCGCTGCTGATGCTGCTGTGCACGCTGCATCTTGCGCTGACGACGCTGAACTGGCTGGTCACGCTGCTCGTGCCGCCGCAGGCCATACCGCGCCTGGACTATTCGCATGGCATTCCCAGTGAATCGCGCACGCTGGTCGTCGTGCCCACGCTGCTCGGCGGCGCCGAGGCGGTGGAATCGATGGTCGACGCGCTGGAACTGCGCTTTTTGGCAAACCGCGATGCCAATCTGCAGTTCGCGCTGCTGACCGACCTGCACGACGCGAGCAGCGAAGTGTTGCCCGAGGACGAGGCGCTCATCACGCTGGCCAGCCGGCGCATTGCAGAACTGAACCACAAGTACCGGCATGCGCTCAGCGAGCCCGCCGACGACAACGATGTCGACCCCTTCCTGCTGTTGCACCGTCCACGCCGCTGGAATGCACGCGAAGGCGTCTGGATGGGTCACGAGCGCAAGCGCGGCAAGCTCGCCGACCTGAATGCGCTGCTGCGCGGCCACGCCGGCACAGGGCCTGGCGAACGCTTCTCGGTCATCGTCGGAGACACCCGTGCGCTGGCCGGCGTGCGCTATGTCATCACGCTCGATGCCGACACGCAGCTGCCGCGCGAAAGCGCAGCGCAGATGGTGGCAGCGATGGCGCACCCGCTGAACCGCCCGCGCTTTGGCGACGGTCCGCGCTCTGGTGTGGTGGTCGAGGGCCACGGCATCCTGCAGCCGCGCGTGGGCCTGAACCTGCCGAGCACCGCCATGTCCGGCTATGCCCGGCTGTTCGGCGGCGAGCCGGGCATCGACCCGTATACGCGCACCGTCTCCGACGTCTACCAGGACCTGTATGGCGAAGGCTCGTTCATCGGCAAGGGCATCTACGACGTCGATGCCTTCGAGCGCGCACTGAAGGATCGCTTCCCGGAGAACCGCATCCTCAGCCACGACCTGATCGAAGGCTGCCACGTCCGCTCGGGACTGCTCAGCGATGTCGAGCTGCTCGAAGACGCGCCGGCGCGCTACGGTGCCGACGCGGCGCGACGGCACCGTTGGATCCGCGGCGACTGGCAGCTGCTGGGCTGGCTGCGTGCCCGTGTGCACACGCTGCCCGGCTCGCCGCGGAACCCGCTGTCGCCGCTGTCGCGCTGGAAGTTGTTGGACAACCTGCGCCGCAGCCTGACTCCCATCGCGCTGCTGGCACTGCTGCTGCTGGCCTGGCTGCTGTTGCCTGACCCAGGCATGTGGACGCTGCGCGTGCTGACCATCATCGGCCTCGTGCCGGTGGCCGCGCAGGCCCTGGAATGGCTGCGCACCCCGATCCTGCGGTGGCGCGCAACGCAAGCCAGAGCGCGCACCCCCCCGGTCGGGCGCCAGCTGCTGCAATTGCTGCACGGCCTGGCCTGCCTGCCTTACGAGGCGATGCTCAACAGCGACGCCATCCTGCGCAGCCTTTGGCGCCAGAACGTCAGCAAACGGCGGCTGCTCGAATGGACCGCCAGCGCCGATCTCGCCATTCCCAAGGAGCATGACGAGCGGGCCCGGCTGAAGGCCACGGCGCGCATGCTGTGGGGCGGCCCGCTGCTGGCCGTGGCAATGGCAGGCATGTTGTCGTGGTGGCGACCCGAAGCGCTGGCCAGCGCCGCTCCGGTGCTGCTGCTGTGGCTGTCCTCGCCCTTGCTCGTGTGGTGGGTCGATCGCCCGCTGCAGCCTGTGCTGGAAGCGCTGGACGCGACTCAGCAGCGCTTCCTGCGTCAGCAGGCGCGGCGCACCTGGGCGTTCTTCGAAAGTTTCGTCAGCACCGAAGACCATCATCTGCCGCCCGACAACGTGCAGGAGCAGCCGGTGGTGCGCGTGGCGCACCGAACCTCGCCCAGCAACATCGGCTTTGCGCTGCTGGCCAACCTTGCCGCGCACGAACTGCGCTGGCTGACGCAGGCTGAACTGGTGCAGCGCACGCAGGACACACTGTCCACGCTGGAACGGCTGGAACGCTATCGCGGGCACTTCTTCAACTGGTACGACACCCAGAGCCTGCAGCCGCTGCGGCCGCGCTACCTGTCCAGCGTCGACAGCGGCAACCTCGCCGCCGCGCTGGTGACGCTGCGCGCGGCGCTGTCGAACCTGGCCGACGAGCCGCTGCTGCCGGCCGATTGGCCGCAAGGGGTGCAGGACACGGTCGAGCTGCTGCGTCAGACCGCGGCCACGCTGCAGTGGCCGCTGCCTGAACCCCTGCTGTCGGCCGAAGGGGCAACGCGCGATGCGCTGGGTTCGCTGCAGCAGACAGCGGCCGATGCGCTGCAGGCTGCGCCGCCGGGCATGCTGCCGCATTGGCTGAAGTCGCTGCAGCGCCAGACGGCGGCATGGCGCGACGAGATCTCGCTGCTCGGCGATGCGGGCAACGACGCGGCGCAGCCGAGCCTGCGCCAGCTGGCGCAGAGCGACGCCGCCGCGCAAGCGCGGCTGGCGGCCATCGAACAGCTGTGCGAACGGCTGGACCGGCTGACGCCGATGGACCCCGGGCTGCTCTACGACAGCGGCCGGCACCTGCTGGCCATCGGCTACAACCTGGACGAGCGTCGCGCCGACGAGGGCCACTACGACCTGCTGGCCTCCGAAGCGCGGCTGGCCGTGCTGGTGGCCATCGCACTGGGCCAGTTGCCGCAGCGCAGCTGGTTCGCGCTCGGCCGGCTGCTCGGCACGGTGGACGGCGAGTCGGTGCTGATGTCGTGGAGCGGCTCGATGTTCGAGTACCTGATGCCGCTGCTGCTGGCGCCGCAGTACCCGAACACGCTGCTCGAACAGACCTGCCGCGTCGCCGTGCACCGCCAGATCGCCTATGGCAAGGAGCGGGGCGTGCCCTGGGGCGTGTCGGAGTCGGGCTACTACGCCACCGACACGGCACTGAACTACCAGTACCGCGCCTTCGGCGTGCCGGGCCTGGGGCTGAAGCGCGGGCTGGGCGAGGACCTGGTGGTGGCGCCCTATGCGTCGATGCTGGCGCTGATGGTCGAGCCGGTGCAGGCCTGCGAGAACCTGCAGCGCCTGGCGGGCGCGGGGGCGGCGGGCGCCTACGGCTTTCACGAAGCGGTGGACTACACCCGCTCGCGGCTGCCCACGGGCCAGACACACGCGGTCGTGCGCTCCTTCATGGCCCACCACCAGGGCATGGGCCTGATCGCATTGCTGCACGTGCTGCGCGGCCCGCGCATGCAGCAGCACTTCGCCAGCGACCCGCGCATCCGTGCCAGCCTGCTGCTGCTGCAGGAACGGGTGCCGAAGGAGAGCCCGCCGAAGGCGCCGGACGAGCACGCCAGCTGGCGATTGCTGAGCAGCGAGCCGGGCACGCCGGTGCGCAGCTTCAGCGAACCCGACACACCGACGCCCGAGGTGCAGCTGCTGTCCAACGGCAGCTACCACGTGATGGTGACGCAGGCGGGCGGCGGCTACAGCCGCTGGAAGGACCTGGCCGTGACGCGCTGGCACGAGGACCCGACCTGCGATGCGATGGGCAGCTTCTGCTACGTGCGCGACATCGACAGCGGCGAGTTCTGGACCACGTCCTTCCAGCCGGCGCGGCACGTCGCGTCGCGGCACCAGGCCGTGCTGTCCGAAGGCAAGGCCGAGTTTCTGTGCAGCAACGAAGGCATTCGCACGCAGCTGGAGATCTCTGTCTCGCCGGAAGACCAGGTCGAGCTGCGCCGGCTGCACATTCGCAACACGAGCCGCAGCGCGCGGCGTATCGAACTCACCAGCTACGCCGAGGTGGTGCTGGCACCGGCGGCCGCCGATGCACAGCACCCGGCCTTCAGCAAGCTGTTCGTGCACACCGAGATCCTGGACGACGCGGCTGCATTGTTGTGCCAGCGGCGCGCGCGCGGGCCCGCCGATGCGTCGCCCTGGCTGTTCCATCTGCTGGCGCCGCACCGGCCGCAGGGTGTCAGCCTGCTGGGCACGGTCAGCTACGAAAGCGACCGCGCGCGCTTCATCGGGCGCGGCGGCACGCTCGCGGCTCCGGCCGCGCTGCGCGGCGACGCACCGCTGTCCGGCACGGCCGGCCCGGTGCTCGACCCGGTGGCCGCCGGACGCTGCACGCTGCGCATCGAGCCCGACCGGACGGCGGTGGTCGACTTCGTCACCGGCGTCGGCGACGATCGTGCCAGCTGCCTGACGATGATCGAGAAGTACCGCGACCGGCAGCTGGCCGAACGGGTCTTCGAGCTGGCCTGGACCCACGGCCAGGTGCTGCTGCGTCAGCTGAACGCCCATGAGCGCGAGGCGCAGATGTTCGCGCGCATGGCCGGCGCGATCCTGTACCACCACAGCGGGCTGCGTGCCGAGCCGGCGCTGATCGTGCAGAACCGGCGCAGCCAGTCGGGGCTATGGGGCTACGCGATCTCGGGCGATCTGCCGATCGTGCTGCTGCAGATCGCCGAAGCGGCCCACATGGATCTGGTGCGCCAGCTCGTCGTCGCGCATGCCTGGTGGCGCATGAAGGGCCTCGCGGTGGACCTGGTGATCTGGAACGAGGAGCGCGACACCTACCGCCAGCGCCTGCACGAGCAGATCCTCGGGCTGATCGCCGCCGGCATCGAAGCGCATGTGGTCGATCGGCCCGGTGGCATCTTCGTGCGCCATGCCGACCAGATTCCGCACGAGGACCGCGTGCTGCTGATGGCGGTGGCGCGCATCGTGCTCAGCGACCGGCGCGGCAGCTTGAGCGAACAGCTCGAACGGCGGCCCGTGCCGGAGCGGCGACGCGTCGTGCACGGTGTGCCGCGCGGTGAGCTCGAGCGCCGCAGCGCCGCTTTCGTGCCCAGGCGCACGTCACGCAGCGACGAGCCGACCGAGGCCGCACCGCAGGCGCTGCTGCACTTCAACGGCTTCGGCGGCTTCAATGCCGATGCCACCGAGTACGTGATCGCGCCGGCCGAAGGCCGGCCCACGCCGGCGCCCTGGGCCAACGTCGTAGCCAACCCGCATTTCGGCAGCGTGATGTCCGAAACCGGCATGGGCTACACGTGGTTCGAGAACGCGCACGAATACCGGCTCACGCCCTGGCACAACGACCCGGTGATGGACCCGAGCGGCGAGCAGATCTACCTGCGCGACGAGGACAGCGGCCGCTTCTGGTGCGCCACCCCGCAGCCGGCGCGGCCGGCAGAGCCAGCGCGCTGTCGTGTGCGCCACGGCTTCGGCTACTCGGTGTTCGAACAATCCGCGCAGGGCATCCGCAGCAGCCTGCAGGTCTACGTGGCGCTCGACGCCAACCTCAAGTTCATGCGGCTGCGGCTGGACAACCACTCGGGTCGTGCGCGCCGCATCTCGGCCACGGCCTATGTCGAATGGGTGCTGGGCGACATGCGCTCGAAGACCGCACCGCACATCGTCACCGAGCGTTCGTCGGGCAGCGGCGCCTTGCTCGCGCACAACACCTTCGGCAGCGATTTCGCCGAGTGGGTGGCCTTCTTCGACGTCGACGAGCCGCACCAAGCGAGGGCCGGTTTCACCTGCGACCGCACCGAGTTCGTCGGCCGGCATCGCAGCCTGCGCGAGCCGCGCGCGATGGCGCGCGCCGGCCTGTCGGGGCGCAGCGGCGCGGCGCTCGATCCCTGCTCGGCCTGGCAGGTGCCGCTGGAACTGGCGGAGGGAGAGTCGATCGAACTGGTGTTCCGGCTCGGTGCGGCCAGCCGGCGCGAAGACGCCGAGCTGCTGATCCAGCAAGGCCGCAACGACAAGGCCGCTGCGCAGGCGCTGGAAGCGGTGCAGCGCCACTGGCAACGCACGCTGGGCGCGGTGCAGATCCGTACGCCCGACCCCGCCCTCGACGCCCTGGCAAACGGCTGGCTGCTGTACCAGACCATCGCCTGCCGGCTGTGGGCGCGCAGCGGCTACTACCAGTCGGGCGGCGCCTTCGGCTTCCGCGATCAGCTGCAGGACACGATGGCACTGGTGCACACACGCCCCGAGCTGCTGCGCGAGCAGCTGCTGCTGTGCGCCAGCCGGCAGTTCGTCGAAGGGGACGTGCAGCACTGGTGGCATCCGCCCACGGGTCGTGGCGTGCGCACCCACATCAGCGACGATCTGCTGTGGCTGCCGCTGGCGCTGTGCCGCTATGTACGCTGCACCGGCGACAGCGCGGTGCTGTCCGAAAGCGTCAGCTTCATCGAGGGGCGGGCGCTGGAGCCAGGCGCCGAGTCGTACTTCGACATGCCCTCGATTTCGCCGCAATCGGCCACGCTGTACGAGCATGCCCTGCGCGCCACGCGGCGCGCGCTGCGGTTCGGACCGCATGGCCTGCCCCTGATGGGCGGGGGCGACTGGAACGACGGCATGAACCTGGTCGGCCACGGCGGGCGCGGCGAAAGTGTCTGGCTCGGCTTTTTCCTGTGCGAGCTGCTGCGCCAGCTGGTGCCGCTGGCGCGATCGCTGGGCGACGAGGACAGTGCCGTGTCGCTGCAGGCCTCGCGCAGCGAGCTGATGCAGCGGCTGGAGACATTTGCCTGGGACGGCAGCTGGTACCGGCGCGCCTATTTCGACGACGGCACTGCGCTGGGCTCGGCCGGCAGTCCGGAATGCCGCATCGACTCGATCGCCCAGAGCTGGTCGGTGCTGTCGGGCGTAGCGCCGCAGGACCGTGCCAGCCAGGCGATGCAGGCCGTGCTGACGGAGCTGTGGCAGCCCGAACACCGGCTGCTGCGCCTGCTCGACCCGCCCTTCGACGGCAAGGGCCCGAACCCGGGCTACATCAGCGGCTACTTGCCTGGCGTGCGCGAGAACGGCGGGCAGTACACGCATGCCGCGATCTGGGCGGCGATGGCCTTCGCGCAGCGCGGCGAGGCGTCGCGCGCCTGGATGCTGCTCGACGCGATCAACCCGATGAACCATGCACGCGACGCGGCCGAAGCGCAGGTCTACCGCAACGAGCCCTACGTGATGGCAGCCGACGTGTATGCGCTTGCGCCACATGCAGGGCGCGCGGGCTGGAGCTGGTACACCGGCTCGGCGGGCTGGATGTACCAGCTGATCGTCGAATCGCTGCTCGGCCTGCAGCGCGAACACCGCGCGGGCCACGCCTGGCTGCTGCTGCACCCGTCGATGCCGGCGCACTGGCCCGGCTTCGAGATCAGCTACCGCTTCGGCAATACGCCGTACTACATCCGCGTGCGTCGCGACGCCGCGCTGGCGGCGGACACGGCGGTCCTCGATGGCGAGCCGATGGCGCGCGGCGAACTGCCGCTGCGCGACGACGGCCGGCCGCACGAAGTGGCGCTGACCCTCGCGGGCGCGCCCGCTGCCGAGTCGCTCGGCACGGCTGCAGCGCAGCGCCGCAGCGCCGCGCCCTAGAGTTGCAACTCAATGCCCTGTTCAGATGCGCATCAACGGAAGAAGAACCACAACACGAGCAGCACCAGGCCGGGTACGCCCAGCAGCCAAGCCAGAAAATATTTGCCCATCCCGCACTCCTGAAAGATCCGTGGTTCCGTCGAAGAGCAATTGCGGTGCCCAGGTCTGGCGTCAACTGAATCGCGATGCTGCGCCGAACCCCGGGCCGCCGGCAGTGCGCCGCCATGCTGAGCTCGCGCGGGCGCTCCGCTTGCCCTCCTGGCCGCATGCCACGCCCCATCTGGAAAGGTGCCATCAGCTTCGGGCTCGTCCACGTGCCGGTCGCGCTGTACCCGGCCTCCAGCGAAAGCGGCATCGATTTCGACTGGCTTGACAAGCGCTCGATGGACCCGGTGGGCTACAAGCGCATCAACAAGCGCACCGGCAAGGAGGTGCCGTCCGCGCAGATCGTGCGCGGTGTCAAGGTCGACAGCGGCGACTACGTGGTGCTGGGCGAAGAAGAGATCCGTGCCGCCTATCCGAAGACCACACAGACTATCGAGATCGAGCACTTCGTCGCACCCACGCAATTGCCCTTCACGCTGCTCGAAAAGCCTTATTACCTGGAGCCGCTGGCGCGCGGCGAGAAGGTCTATGCGCTGCTGCGCGAGTCCATGCGCATTGCCGGCGTGGTGGGTGTGGCGCGGGTCGTGCTGCACACCAAGGAGCACCTGGCGGTGCTGGTGCCGGTGGGCCCGGCGCTGATGCTCGACACGCTGCGCTGGGCCCACGACGTGCGGCCGTGGAATGAACTCAAGCTGCCCGCCGAGAGCAGCAAGGCGGCGCAGCTGAAGGAGGCCGAGCTGAAGATGGCCGGGCAACTTATCGCCGACATGACCGAAGACTGGCTGGGCGAACGCTACCAGGACCACTTCACGCAGGCGGTGATGACGCTGGTCGAGCAGCGGGCCGCGGCGGGCCGGACCGAGCAGGTGCAGCCCCTGGAGGCTGCCGCCGAAGCCGGGCCGAGCAACATCATCGACCTGAGCGAGCTGCTGAAGCGCAGCCTGGGCCGACGCAAGACCGCGCCTCCTGCGCCGAAGGCGAAGAAGGCGGCGCTAGCGCGACGTGGCGCGGCCAAGCAGCGCGCCTGAGGAGCCGTCGGTGCCAGAAACCGCGAAGACGGCCACGTCGCTGCAGCGCTACCACGGCAAGCGCGATTTCGGGCGCACGCCCGAGCCCGGCCCCACGGCGCCAAGGCGGCGCGGCAAGCAGCGGGCCTTCGTGGTGCACGCTGTTGCAGCGGGCGTGCGCCGCAGGCCGCGAGGGCCTGATCGCCAAGCGCGACGACGCGCCGTACCGCGGCGAGCGCGGCAGCAGCTGGCTCAAGCTGAAGTGTCAGCGCCGGCAGGAATTCGTGGTCTTCGGCTACACCCTGCGCAGCGACGACGCCCAGGCCGTCGGCAGCCTGGTGCTGGGCGTGCACGATGCTGCCGGCAAGTTGCAGCCTGCGGGCAGCGTCGGCACCGGCTGGGACCGCGCCGCGGCGCACGAGCTGCTGCAGCGACTGCGCAAGCTCGACCGCGCGACGCCGCCCTTCGACGGCGGCGCGCCCGGGCCGGGCTGCTGGCCGCGTGGGGCGAAGCGCGAGCACTCGGTGCGGCCGCGGCTGGTGGTCGAGGTGGCCTTCGGCGATTGGACGCCGGCCGGCCTCATCCGCCATGCGTCCTTCGTGGCCGTGCGCGGCGACAAGCCGGCGCGCGCCATCGTGCGCGAACAGGCGCTGGCGCCGGACGAGATCGCCACGGACAGTTCCGCCGCTGAACGCCGGCGCCGGCCGGCGGCTGACGCCGCGACGACCGGCCGCACCGGCGTCAGGCTGACACATGCCGAGCGAGTGATCGACGCCGCCACCGGGCTGACCAAGCGCGATCTGGCACGCTACTACGACAGCATGGCCGAGTTCCTGCTGCCGCAGCTGAAGGGCGGCCGGTGGCGCTGCTGCGCGCGCCGCAAGGGGTGGACGGGCCGCTGTTCTTCCAGAAGCACGGTGGTGCGGGCATCGCCGGCATCCGCGAGCTCGACGCCACACTTTGGCCCGGCCATGAGCCGCTGCTGGAGGTGGCCACGCACCAGGCGCTGCTGGGGGCGGCGCAGATGAACGTCATCGAGTTCCATACCTGGAACGCCACGACGCGCCAGCTGGAGCGCCCGAACCGCATGGTCTTCAACCTGGACCCCGGCGAAGGCGTGGCCTGGCCGGCGATCCGCGAAACCGCGCTGCTGCTACGCACGCTGCTGCAGGAACTGAGCCTGCAGAGCTGGCTCAAGACCAGCGGCGGCAAGGGCCTGCATCTGGTGGTGCCAATCGTCGCGCGCTGGCGGCACGACGTGGTCAAGGGGCTGTCGCAGGCGGTGGTGCAGCGTCTGGCGCGTACCCTCCCGTCGCGTTTCGTCGCCAAGAGCGGGCCGGCCAACCGGGTCGGCCGCATCTTCGTCGATTACCTGCGCAACGGAGAAGGCGCCACCACCGTGGCCGCCTTCTCCGCGCGGGCGCGGCCGGGGCTGGGCGTGTCGATGCCGCTGGACTGGGAGGAATTGCGCGGGCTGAAGAGTTCGGCTCAGTGGACCATCGCCAATACCCGCGAGCGGCCGTCCGTGCATGCGGCGCAGCCCTGGGCCGGGTTACGGCCGCAGAGCCTGAACGCGGCGATGAAGGCGCTGGGTCATAGAGCCGAACCTGTTGTCCCCACCGTGGCCAGAACACGCGCGGGCCGGCGTTGAACGCGCGGCCCGCCGCACAACATGGCCTCAGTGGTCGTCGGGCCGATCGCGGCTGTCGCACAGCTTCTGCTACGCATCGCCCACCGCCTTCTGCGCCTTGCCTTCGGCTTGACCGGCCGCGCCCTCGACGAGCTCGTGTCGGCGCGCCCCTGGAGCAGGCGCGGCCGAGGCCCACTGGCCGACACGACGCGGGCATGCGGCAAGGCTGCGCTCCAGCTGCAGCAGGTCCGCAGCGATGCGATCGATGCGCGTACCGTCCCACGGTTGCTGCGCATAGGCGGCATCGAGTTCGCGGCGCAGTTGCTGGTAGAGCATCTGCAGATCGTCATATCGCATTTCGTTGACTTCTCGCTGGTACGAGGGGTGGTTTCACGGGCAAGGCCCGTGCCCATGCAGGCATGGCCACTTCGAAGGCCGGCGCTAGGCGCCGCGCGCCGCGTCGCTCTCGCCTTGTGCCAGTCGCGCCAGCGCGCTCACCAGTGCCGACGGCGCCACCGGTTTGGCCAGGTGCATCTGGAAGCCGCTGGACAGAGCGCGCTCGCGGTCCTCGGGCCGGGTGTAGGCGGTGAAGGCGGCAGCCGGCGTCTCGCCCCCTTCGGACGCGGGCAGGTCGCGCACGCGGCGGATCAGATCATAGCCATCGGCCACAGGCATGCCGATGTCGCTGAGGAGCACCTTCGGACGGCGCTCGCGCAGCAGGTTCAGCCCTTCGTCGGCGCTCGCGGCCAGCATCACCTCGGCACCGGCGTTCTGCAGCACCTGCTGCGTGACGGAGCGCACGTCGGGTGCGTCGTCCACCAGCAGCACCGTCACTCC
>Ga0315912_10004764_pt1 | contig 12674 bp, 13 predicted proteins | sample VfabasoilMG_FD_204469 | JGI IMG/M metagenome (GOLD analysis project Ga0315912, IMG submission 204469) | Garden soil microbial communities collected in Santa Monica, California, United States - V. faba soil | ecosystem: Environmental > Terrestrial > Soil > Garden | place: USA: California... | reverse complement strand
GCCGGAACACGACCTGGTGGCCATCGGCTCCGGCGGACCGTTCGCGCAGGCCGCGGCGCGTGCGCTGGCCGAGAACACCGAACTCTCCGCGCGCGAGATCGTCGAAAAGGGACTGAACATCGCCGCGGACATCTGCATCTACACCAATCGCAACCTCGTCATCGAAGAGCTGAAGGGTTGAGCCAGGAAATTAGAGGAGAAAGGCCTTCAAGATCATGACCCCGCAACAAATCGTCGCAGAGCTCGACAAACACATCGTCGGCCAGGGCAACGCCAAGCGTGCCGTGGCCATCGCCCTGCGCAATCGCTGGCGCCGCATGCAGATCCAGGATCCGCTGCGCCAGGAAATCACGCCGAAGAACATCCTGATGATCGGTCCCACCGGCTGCGGCAAGACCGAGATCGCGCGCCGGCTCGCGAAGCTCGCCAACGCGCCTTTCGTGAAGGTGGAAGCCACCAAGTTCACCGAGGTCGGTTACGTCGGCCGAGACGTCGACTCCATCGTCAAGGACCTCGCCGAGGTCGCGGTGAAGATGGCGCGGGACGAGGAAATCTCCAAGGTGCGCGAGCGTGCCCGTGACGCCGCCGAGGAGCGCATCCTCGACGCGTTGCTGCCCGCGCCCAAGATGATGGGTTTCTCCACCGACCCGGAACCCACCGCGCGCGATTCGGAGACCCGCCAGAAATTCCGCAAGATGCTGCGCGAAGGCCAGCTGGGCGACCGTGAGATCGAGATCGACCTGCGCGCCATCCCGCCCGGCGTGCAGATCATGGCGCCGCCCGGCATGGAAGAAATGCAGGAACAGCTGCAGAACATGTTCGCCAACATGGGCGGACAGCGCACCAAGCCGCGCAAGCTCAAGGTCAGGGAAGCGCAGAAGCTGCTGGTCGAGGAAGAGGCCGGCAAACTCGTGAACGAGGAAGAGCTGCGCGCGCGTGCGCTGCAGAACGCCGAGCAGAACGGCATCGTATTCATCGACGAGATCGACAAGGTCGCCCGCCGCCAGGACAGTTATGGCGCGGACGTGTCACGCGAAGGCGTGCAGCGCGACCTGTTGCCGCTGGTCGAGGGCAGCACCGTGTCCACGAAGTACGGGCAGATCAAGACCGATCACATCCTGTTCATCGCCTCGGGCGCGTTCCACACGTCGAAGCCTTCGGATCTCATTCCGGAGCTGCAGGGCCGTTTCCCGATCCGCGTCGAGCTGGATTCGCTCAAGGTCGACGACTTCGTGCGCATCCTCACCGAGCCCGATGCCTCGTTGACGACCCAGTACAAGGCGCTGATGGGCACCGAGAACGTGGACGTGAAGTTCGCGCAGGATGGCGTGCGCCGTCTCGCCGAGATCGCCTTCAGCGTCAACGAGAAGACCGAGAACATCGGCGCGCGCCGGCTGCACACGGTCATGGAACGCCTGCTCGAGAGCGTGTCGTTCGACGCCGCGGAGAAGGGTGGCTCGGCCATCGAGATCGACGCGAAATACGTCGACGATCACCTGGGCAACCTGGCCAAGGATGAGGACCTGAGCCGCTACATCCTGTAAGGTGGCGGTGTGAAAATCGCCAAGCCCATGTTGTTAGTCCTCACGCCCATCGGCGTGGCGTGGGGACTGGTCGAGGCCTGGCGCTTTCATCCGGCGCTGGCCTTTCTCATGGTGCTGCTGCTGTCGGTGATCAGCCTGTTCATGTGGATGACGGTGCGGCGCATCCGCGCCGAGCGCGATTCGTCGTGACCAACGAACTGCTGACGTCCGCGGCCGCCGAGCGCAACAAGGATCCCATCCTGACGGTTCTCGAGACCGTGCTGCCCGCCACGGGCAGCGTGCTCGAGATCGCCTCCGGCACCGGTCAACACGTGTGTTTCTTCGCCACGCATCTGCCCGGCATCCGCTGGCAACCCACCGAGCCGGACGAGCCACACCTGGATGCCATCGCCGCGCGCATCCGCGAATCGGGCCTCACCAACATCGAAACCCCGATCGCGCTCGACGTGCACGAACCGCGCTGGCCGGTTGCCAGGACCTACGATGCGGTGTTGTGCATCAACATGGTCCACATCTCGCCATGGTCTTCGACCAATGCCCTGTGCCTGGGTGCCGCGCGTCACCTGCGCACCCATGGGCACCTGGTGGTGTACGGGCCCTACCTCGAGAACGGCACCGCGGTGCAGTCCAACCTGGACTTCGACAGCACGCTCAAGCGGCGCAATCTCGAATGGGGACTGCGTGACCTCGAGGAAGTGACACGCGTCGCCACGTTGCACGGGCTGCACCGCAAGCAGGTGGTGCGTATGCCGGCGAACAACCTGACGCTGGTTTTCAGCAAGACCCTGTAGAACGCTTCAGGGATTGCGGATCCGCACCTGCGGCTGGTGCGACCAGTCATTGTGACCGCTGGTGAACTCGTGATACTTCGCCTGCGGCAGGCTCGCCGCCAGCTTGCGCGCGTGGTCGACCGGGATGATCTGGTCGTGCGCGGCGCCGTACACCTCGACGGCCCCTGCGTAACCGGACATTGCCTCGACGTTGTTCCAGCTGCCGCCCAGCATCATCCCCACCAGGAAGCTGGGCGCATGGTCGCGCGCCACGGATTTCAGATCATCGAACGGCACCAGGAACACGAACTTGTCGGGCGGCTGCGTGGCGCGCGCCAGCATCGAGGCGGGTCCTGATCCGATGGATTCCGCGGCCACGCATACCGGCTTGCCGGGAAACTGCGCGCGCAATGCTTCGTAGGCGACGAACGCCGCGTCGTCGAAGGCCTTGCGCGATGGCTTGCCGGGACGCGTGCCGTAACCCGGATACTCCATGATGTACACGGCATCCCGATCGGAAAATCGTTCGAGCGCGTAGACGCGGTCGGCCGCCTGGCCGCCATTGCCGTGCAGCAGCAGCCAGACGTTCTCCGCATCGGGAACGGTGCGCGCAAATCCGATCAGCACGCCTTCGTGGGTCCAGTGCGCCAGGCCGTTGTCGCCTGCGGCGTGCGTCGGATGGAAAAGCGCCTGGCGCACCATTGCCTGGCAGCCGATCAGCAGCACGCTGGCCAGCACGACGACGGTGATCGCGATGTTCCGCAACTTCCTGATCCCGGGGCTCACGTGTCCGGCGATCGCGTCGCGGTGCATTGCCAGCCGTCGTAACGGCCCTGGTGTTCGCGCGCCAGTCGTGCCAGCTCGATGGTGATGCCATTGATGGTGTGGGAATCGACGGTGTCGGCACGCGACACCACCAGCGCGAACGGCAGCGGTTCGTTCTCATCGTCGTGGTGGCTTTCGTCCTCGACGGCGAACTCGATCGCCGTGAGCGTTTCGCGGCAGGCAGTGCGCGTGCCCTCATCCGCGAATGCGAACCAGTGGTCCACCTTGCGCGGCAGCTCGTGCACGTCGCCTTCCGCGGCCAGCGATTCGAGCAGGCGGCGGTTGTGCATGCGCTCGAGGTTGCTGTCCGAGGGATAAAGCACGAAATACTGGTCCCAGTCGGGCTGGAAAGTGCTGCCGCACTCGTGTTTGTAGGCCGCGAAGTTCGACATGACGGAGGCCACCGCGGCGGTCAGCTCGCCCGGCTCCGCCGCGTAGAAATAGAACTCGCGCCGGCCGTTGCCGGTCACGCGTCCGACGAGTTGCGCCCCGCAGGTCGCGGAAATGGTCGAGTCCAGCGCTTCACCGATGGCGTTGAGCGTTGGCGCTTCCCCGGCGGTGGACAGGCCGTCCGCCTTGGGCGCCTGCAGCACCAGCCACACCCACAACAGCCACGGCCGCTTCTCGAGAGGCGCGTCGGCGCGAGCCCCGAGGTCCACGAAAATCGAGGAAACCGCATCGTCGATGCGCGCGAAGTAGAAGTCCCACTGGTCCGACACTTCAGTTCTGCGGCTTCAGCCAGCGATCGAGCCAGCCCGCCACCTCGGCATAGAACAAGCGGCTGTCCTCGCCCTTCATGATCCAGTGGTTCTCGTCGGGGAACACGATCAGCCGGCTCGGCACCTGCATACGCTGCAGCGCGCTCCAGTATTCCAGCGCATTGTTGACCGGCACGCGGAAATCGCTCTCGCCGACCGTGACCAGCGCCGGGGTGCGGAATTTCGCCGCGTAGCGGATCGGGTTCTGTTCGCGCCACACCGCGCCCTGCTCCCAGGGCGGCCCACCCATGCTGATTTCGCGCCAGAAGATGGTGTCGCTGGTGCCCCACTGCGACTCCAGGTTGACGATACCCGCGTGGCTGATGAGGCACTTGTAACGCGTGGTGCTCGCCTGCAGCCAGTTGGACAGGTGGCCGCCGTAACTCGCGCCGCCGGCGCATTGCCGGCTGCCGTCGATGAAGCGGAACTCGCGGATCGCCGCGTCGGCGGCCTCGTTGAGTTCCTCGCCGGGACCGCGCAACGGATCTCCCTGGATGGAACGCGCGAAGGCTTCGCCGAAACCCGTCGATCCCGAGTAGTTGGTCAGCACCAGCACGTAACCGGGCGCGGCCAGCAGGTGGTAGTTCCAGCGCACCACGAACTGGTCGCGCCACATGCTGTTCGGCCCGCCGTGTATCACCACGAACAGCGGATATTTCTTCGCCGGATCGAAACCCGGCGGCCGCACCAGGAAATTGTGGATGCGCTTGCCGCGGCTCGACGTGAACCAGAAGCTTTCGATGGGCGGCAGGTCGAGCTGCGCCGCACGCGTGGCATTGAAACGCGTGAGAATCACCGGCTTGCCGTTGACCGGGCTGATGAGCGCGACCTCGCCGGGAGCGCTGGCGCTCTCCCAGTTGCCGACCAGCATGAGATCGCCGGCGCGATCTGGAATCGCCAGGTTGGAGTAAGACCCGTGGGCCACGCCAAACAAGGTCTGCACCGCGCCACCCGTGATCCGCACCGAGTACAACTTCTGGTTGCCGGCATCCTCCGCGGTGAAATACACCATGCGCGAATCCGGTGACACCGCGTAGCTGTCCACCGCGCGGTCGAGGCCGTCCGTGACGAAACGATGCTGGCCGGGGTTCGGCCAGTCGAAGGCGGCGAGGCGCGCCGGGTTATAGGCATTCCGGTCGCGTTCCTCGTGCAGCGCCAGCAGCGTGCCGCCTTCGCGCGTGAACCGCGGCATCGACCAGCTCGCCGGACCTTTCGTGATGGCGCGCGGCTCGCCCCCGGCGGTGTTCACCACGAACAATTGCGAGTCGGTGAGCGCGTAGGCCGCCTGGTTGCGATTGGTGCTCGCGGTGAACACCAGGCCCTTGTTGTCGGGCGTGAACTCCATGTCCATTTCTTCGCCGGTATCCGACAGCCGGCCGGCATATCCCGGGCTGGCCGCCATGCGGGTGCCCGCGAGCAGATCGCGGGGCGCGCCGCTCGGCAGGCCTTCGGCGTCCAGCGGCTGCACGAAGATCCGCGGCTGGCGTTCGTCGAGCCAATGGTCCCAGTTGCGTACCGGGAAGCCGTCGAAGATGCGGGCATTGGACCGGCGCACCCGGTTCGCCTCGATGCGTGCCTTGTTGTCTTCCTCGTCGTTCGCACCCGGATACATGATGGAGACGAACGCCACCTGGCGCCCGTCATGTGCGAACACCGGCGCGCGCGCGCCGCCCGACAACGTGGTGAGGCGCTGCGCCTCGCCGCCCGCCGCGAGGTCGAGCATGTACAGCTGCGGCGCGTCGTCGTTTTCGCGCTGTGTGCTGAAGACGATGCGCCGACTGTCCGGGCTCCAGATGACGCCGCTCTCGGTGCGCCGCGTGGACGTCAGTCGGCGGCTCGCGATACGCGCGCTGGAGTCGATGAGCCACAGGTCGCTCAACGCCGCGGTGTCATCGTAGGAAGGTTCGGCCACCGATACCACGATCCAGCGGCCGTCGGGACTCACGATCGGCGGGCCGACACGCTTCATGAGCCACACGTCTTCGTGGGTCGGGGCGTGGCGGGTCGCCGCGACCGCGCCCTCGGCCAGCAATGCGCCGGCGATGAGTAACAGGATGAGCAGGCGCTGGGGCCGGCGCAGGTGGCTCTGGTCATTCATATCGCACACGGTAACACTACGCATCGTGAAAAAACTCGTGAAGCCGGTCCTGGTCGGAACCGGCATTCTGCTCCTGGGAACGCTTCTGCTCATCGCGGAGATCGCACGCTTCGCCGGTATGTTCCATTCCTTCGCCGCCAGGTTCCCCGGGACCTGTACGGAGGTGCCGCTGGGGGGCAGCAGTGAAGACATCCAGGTCGACGCGCAACGCGGCATAGCCTATCTATCGGTCCTGGATCGGGCCAGCCTGGCGCGGTCGGAGCCGGTCGACGGCACGGTCATGCTCGTCGATCTGAACGTCGCCGAGCCCGCCGCGCGTGCCGCGATGGCCTACGACCCGCCGGCGTTTCGCCCACATGGCCTGTCGCTGCTCGACACGGGTGACACGCCGGCACGTTTGTTCGTCATCTCGCATCGGCCCGATGGCAACCATACCGTGGAAGTCGCGGAACGGGACGCGAACGGCGCATTCTTCCCGCGCGAAACGATCGCGGATGCCGCGTTCGTCAGTCCCAACGCCATCGTCGCCGTGGGGCCGCGGCAGTTCTACCTGGTCAACGATTCCAGCGCCGGGACCTTGCGCACATCGGACCTGGTGTTGCGGCGCGCGCTGGGCACGCTGGTCTATTTCGACGGCAAGGCCGCGCGTATCGTGGAACGCGAGCTGCAACTGCCGGCGGGGATGGGGATCAGTCCCGACGGCTCGCGGCTGTATGTCGGCGAAACGCTCGGCAAGCAGCTGCGCATCTACCGGCGCGATCCCGCGTCCGGCGACCTGGCGCTCGACGAGGTCGTGGCGCTGGACACTTCGCCGGACAACATCAATGTCGACCCCGACGGCGTGTTGTGGATCGCGGCGCACCCGAAATTGCTGGCATTGCGCGGCCACCTGCGACAGCCCGCCGACCGTGCGCCCGCACAGGTGCTGCGCTTCGATCCACGCGGCCCGCGGCCCGCGGACGGAGAAACCGAATCGCGCCTCTCGCAGGTCTACGGCAACGACGGCTCGCAGATCTCCGCGGCCAGCGTCGCGGCGCACTGGCGTGGTGAATTCCTGGTTGGCGCCCTGTTCGATCACAAGGTACTCATTTGCAAACCGAACCCCTGAAGACCCCGGCTCCCGCGCGCGGGCTGCGCCCCGGCGCGTTGCTCGTCAGCGGCATCATCAACATCGGCGGCGCGCTGCTGGTGCTGCTGGGCCTGGGCTCCGCCATCGATGCGCGCGTCGCCGCGACCTGGGCGCTGGTGCAGTTCCTGTCCGGGGTCTGGGCCGGCGTGCTGGGCGCCAACAGCCCGTTCCTGCACGGCCTGGTCGCCGGCGTGCCAGCGGTGGTGCTGGGACTCGCGATTCGCAGTTCGCTGCCGGCGCAGTACGTGGTGATGGCCTGGTTCCTGGCGCCCGCGGCCGCGTTGCTGGCGGCGGCGCTGATGCGGTTCATGCGCCACCGCGGAGGCTGACCACCCGGGTTCAGGGCTGGCGGCGTTCCTTCGAAATGTCCCCGAAGGATTCGAGATAGTCCTGGCGCGCAGCCTCGATCACCGCCTTCGCATGATCGTAGCCGTACTTGCCGGACACCGTCAGGTTGTTAGGCTCGCCGGGAATCAGCTTGTAGGTGCTGAAATAGTGCTCGAGGCGTTCGACCAGCACCGGCGCGAGCTGCGAGATGTCCTTGACGTGATCCCACATGTAATCGCCTTCGAGCACGGCGATGATCTTGTCGTCGGCCTCGCCGCGATCGATGAGCTTGATGCCGCCGACCACGCGCGCCCGCAGCAGGACTTCGGAGCGTTCGATGGGCCGCTCGCTCACCACGCAGATGTCGAGCGGATCGCCGTCACCCTTCTCGCAGCCCGGCGCAAGTTTCGCCACGCGGGTGCTGCAATAGGTCCGCGGAATGAACCCATACAGTGCCGGCGGATGTGAAGACGAGCGCTGCGGCCGGTCGACCATCAGGTATCCCGAGGCCTTGTCGATCTCGTACTTGATCATGTCGAAGGGCGTGATCTCGATGTACGCGATGACGACGCGGGGCGCGTTCGGACCGATGTCCAGGCCATGCCAGGGATGGGGCCGCCAGCGCGAAAAGTCGTGGTCTTTCATGGGCGGGTAGTCTAGGGGAGCCGCACTCACGATGGCGAGTCCGGCTCCCGGCGTCTATCCTCCCAGCCCATGTCAGCCTCCCTTCCTTCAGGCATGAGACACGCGGCCATCACTGGATGGGGCAAGTGCCTGCCACCCGCGGTGCTCAGCAACGCGGACCTGGCAACATTCCTCGACACCACCGATGACTGGGTGGTCAGCCGCACCGGCATCCGGGAGCGCCGGGTTTCACATGTCTCCCTGGGCGAAATGAGTTACGTGGCGGCCGCGCGTGCCCTGGCCTGCGCCGGCTTCGACGGCAGCAAGATCGAACTCATCGTGTTCGGCACCACGAGTTACGACGACCAGGTGCCCAACATGGCCTCCGGCATCCAGAAGCGCATCGGTGCCGATGGCTGCGCTGCCATGGACGTGAACACCGCCTGCACCAGCTTTCTTTATTCGCTGTCCACCGCCACGGCCATGATCCGCAGCGGCGTGGTGAGCAATGCGCTGGTGATCGGCTCGGAGCTCATCTCCCCGTACATGGACTGGCACGATCGCAATGTCGCGGTGCTGTTCGGTGACGGCGCCGCGGCGGTGGTGCTGCAGGCGACGGACCGGGAAGAAGGCCTGCTCTCCGAACGCCTGGGCTGCTACGGCGAGGCGCGCGAGATCCTGCGCGTGCACGGCATGGGCGGCGGTTACGCGCACCAGAACCGCATCCTCGGCAAGACCGAGTGGCAGTTCGAGGGCCAGGAAATCTTCAAGAAGGCCGTGCTCGGCATGAGCACGGCCTGCGCCGAGGCGCTCGCGAAAATCGGCAAGGGTCCGGACGACGTCGACCTGGTCATTCCGCACCAGGCCAATCTGCGCATCATCGAAGCCGTGGCCAAGAAGGCCGGCATCTCCATGGAGCGCGTGTTCACCAACGTGCATCGCTACGGGAACATGTCGGCGGCCACCGTGCCGGTGGCGCTGTGCGAAGCGCTGGAAGAAGGTCGCGTGAAACCCGGCGCCCTGCTGCTCATGCCCTCTTTCGGTGGCGGCCTCACCTTCACCGGACATGTCGTGCGCTGGGGCCAGCGCATCACGCCGCTCGGCATCACCGACGTCGAACTGCCGCCTAACAACCAGACCGCGCTCGAGATCGTGCAGAGATACCGCCGCATCAAGGCGGCCTGAAGCATGCGTCGCGGCAGCTTCCTGTCCGCGTTGCTGACGCTCCTGATTGCCGCCTGCTCACGCGAACCGCCGCCGGATCCGGCCATCGCTGTCGCGGTCGCCAGGCTGGACGCGCAGCAGCAGGTCGTCGAGACGCAGGTCCGCCAGCTGCGGGCCCGGCAGCCGGAGAACGAACCGGACTTCCGCGGCCGCACCCTCTCGCAGGATCTCGAACAGTGGGTGATGACGCCCACGACCCGCGATGAAATACAGGCGTTGCGGTCCAGGGCGCTCAAATCGACGTACCCCGCCGATGCGCAGCGCCTGCTGGACACCGCCGGGTCGATGCTCAAAGAGGAAAGCGAGCGCGCCGCGTCCATCTCGAAGTACTGGGTGGGCGAGCTTCCCGCGCCATTCTGGCGGCGTGACTGGCAGTCGCTGTTCGAGGCGAACGGAGTGCCGGCCGACGAACCCGACGGCATGCTGCTGGACATCGAGAACCAGATGCGCAAGGAGCTGGACGCGGGCGATTTTGCCGCCGCCAGCGAGCTGGCCGGTGAGCTGGTCGCGGTGCTGGCAGAGTCGCGGAACCGGGCGGCCACGCGCATCATCCGGGCACGCAGCGCGTCGCTCAGTTACCAGCCCCGCAAGACGGCTTGTGTCGGCGGCGCGCCGGCTGCCGGCCCGAACGAACGCGCCAGGTTCGTCCGCGGCGATTCGGTCGACCGGTTCTACCCGGCGATGGCCATTCGCCGCGGTGAACAGGGCGCGGTCGTGATGCGCGCCCGCATCGACAGTTCGGGTTGCGCCCGATCGGTCGCGGTGGTGGTGCACAGCGGTGTGCCGTCACTCGACGATGCGGCCCTGGACTGGTTCGAGACCGCGAGATTCTCGCCGGCGACCCGCGGTGGAACTCCCGTCGATTCCGAGCTGACCTGGAAGGTGCTGTTCGTCATCAAGTCGTGATGACGTGGCGCGTCACTCGACGATGACGACCACCTTGCCGCGCGCGTGACCCTCCTCGACGTACGCCACGGCCTCCGGCGCCTGCGCCAGTGGATAGGTGCGGTCGATCACGGATTTCACGTGCCCCGACTGCATCAATCCGCCCAGGTATCCGAGATCGGCCTGGTTCAGGCCCGCGATGAAGAACTTGAACGCGCGGTCGGTGAACGGCCCATAGGCCATGATCTTGATGGGTACGGTGAGCGGGCCGATCCACGGATCGCGCCCGGTGCCGCCGACGATCACCGCGATGCCACCCGGCGCGAGCACCTTCTCCATGTCGCGCAGGTTGCGATTTCCGACCGCGTCGACGATCAGGTCGTACCGCGCATCACCCGCGGTGTAATCCACGGCGGTGTAGTCGAGCACGCGATCGGCACCGAGTGAAGCCACCATGCTCACGTTGCGCGTGCTGCAGACGGCGGTGACTTCGGCGCCCATGGCCTTGGCGATCTGCACCGCGTAGCTGCCCACGCCACCGGATGCGCCGTTCACCAGCACCTTGTCGCCGGACTGCAATTTCGCCTGGTCGCGCAGCGCCTGCAATGCGGTGACCGCGGCGACGGGAACCGCGGCGGCCTGTTCGTGGGTCACGTTCGCCGGCCTGGGCGCCACCGCGCCCGACTCGCGAACCCGCACGTATTCACCGAAGGACCCGGTCGAGCCGCCGAACACCTCGTCGCCCGGTTTGAACTTCGTCACGGCCTTGCCGACGGCTTCGACCGTGCCCGAGAAATCCACGCCCATGCGCGCGTCCTTCGGTGCGCCGATGCCGGCGTCCATTCGCAGGATGTAAGGCTCGCCACGCATCATGTGCCAGTCGAGCGGATTCACGCCGGCCGCGCGCACCCTGACCAGCAGCATGTCGTCTTCGGGCACGGGCTTCGCCACGTGTTCCAGCCGCAGCACCGAGGACGGGCCATAACAGCGGGAACGGATCGCCTGCATGGTCGCGTCACCGCGCACGCTGTCCACCACCGGCGGACAGGCGGAGGTGTGGCTGATGGTCAGCGCGAACGCGCCGATCGCCAGCAGCAGGAATCCGAGAATCCAGCGACGCCAGCGGATGGGACGCCAGATCTTCAGTTTCTTCGGCGCGCTCATCTCGTCTCCCTAACGACAAAGCCCGCCTTGCGGCGGGCTTCGTGGACCTGTGCTATCGACAGTCTGGCCTAGGCTTTCGCTCTTCTCACTTCTTTGGGGCCTTCGCAGCTCTTGCTTTCTTCTTCGCCGGGTCCTTCGCCCGGGTCTTTCCAAACGAACCCGCGTAGAGTTTTCCGCGCCGCGTGCGCCGATCACCCTTACCCATTCGCTTCTTCCTTGTTCTGCGAGATCCACAGCAGCGCGGCTTCGATGTCCGACAGCTGCGCGGCGGTCATGCCAGGGATGCGGCCTCCGCCGGCTTCCTGTTTGACGCGCGCAAGCTCGGTGGACGACACCGTGCTGACCCAGGTGAGCCCGCGGCGCACCTTGGAAGTGAATTTCTGGGATTTCTCTTCAGTCATGCTGACTCCTGAATCAACCGAATCTCCATTGCGGGCCGAAACATAGCGCCTCTAACGATAACGCGCCAGAACTTTCGCGAGAGCCGCCGACCCCGGCGACAGCCGCCCATGGGGTATCTGATTGAGCGGAATGGATGGTGTCTCATTGACTTCGTGAAACTCCTTGCCATTCGTGTCGACGTGCAGCAGACCGGTCAGGAATTCACCTTTTTTCAAATGCTCCTGGATGGCCTTGCTGGCCGTGGCACGGTCCGTCGGATCGTAGCTCGCGTCGAGCTTGCGCAGCAGGATCCGGCTGCCGTCGTGCAGCACCACGGGCAGGACATCACCCGCCGCATAGTCGGCGGAAATCTCCTTCTGGAACGGCACGAAGTCCACGTTTACGGCGGCGTCGTAATGCTCGCGCGTGTACTGGTAGCTCTTGGTCGAGCCCTCGTGATCATTAAACGTAACGCAGGGCGACAGGACGTCGATCAGCGCGAAACCCTTGTGCCGCATTGCGGCCTGGATCAGCGGCACCAGTTGTTGTTTGTCGCCCGAGAAACTGCGCGCCACGAAAGTCGCGCCGAGGGTGAGCGCCAGCAATACGGGGTCGATCGGCGGCTGCTGGTTGACCTCGCCTTTCTTGGCCTTGGTGCCCAGGTCGGCCGAGGCCGAGAACTGGCCCTTGGTCAGGCCGTACACACCGTTGTTCTCGATGATGTAGGCCATGTTGAGGTTGCGGCGGATGGCATGGCAGAACTGGCCGAGGCCGATCGACAACGTGTCGCCGTCTCCCGAGACACCGACGTAGATGAGATCGCGGTTGGCGGCGTTCGCGCCCATGGCGATCGACGGCATGCGGCCGTGCACGGAGTTGAAGCCGTGACCTCCGGAGACGAAATACGCCGTGGTCTTCGACGAGCAGCCGATGCCCGACAGCTTC
>Ga0315912_10004763_pt1 | contig 12678 bp, 15 predicted proteins | sample VfabasoilMG_FD_204469 | JGI IMG/M metagenome (GOLD analysis project Ga0315912, IMG submission 204469) | Garden soil microbial communities collected in Santa Monica, California, United States - V. faba soil | ecosystem: Environmental > Terrestrial > Soil > Garden | place: USA: California... | reverse complement strand
CGTGAGTTGACGTCCGCGAGACGGTCGCGCAGCTCCCACAGACTGGCGACCTCGAACATCGGCTCGATCGCCGTGCCGTTCGCGGCGCCCGACGGATTGAACCAGCACGTGCGGAGCCCGGCGTTGAGCCCGCCCTGGATGTCGGACTCGAGGCTGTCGCCCACCATCAGCACCGTCTCGCGATCGTCGTGCTGCAGCTGCCGGAGCGCGTGCTCGAAGATCCGTGCGTCCGGCTTGGCGACGCCGACCTCTTCCGACACGACCACCGTGTCGAACATCGGACCGATGGGCGACCGCGCGAGGCGCGGACGTTGCACGTCAGCAAGCCCGTTGGTCACGAGTCCCAGCCGGACACGCGGCCGGATGGTCGCGAGCAGCGCCTCGGCGCCGTCGAGCAGGTGCGATGACGTCGCGAGCTGACGCAGATACTCGCGGCTGAAGGCTTCGGGGCCAAGCGTGACCTCGCAGCCCACGAGGAAGCGGCGGAAGCGCTCGACCTTCAGCGCACCAGCCGTGAGCATCCCCTGCTCGAGCTGCCGCCACAACTCGCGATTGATGGTGGTGTAGAGCACCGGATGGCGCTCGTCGTCGTACTCGAGGTCGAACCGCGCCATCGTCTCCGAAAGGGCGTGACGCTCGGCTCTCTGAAATCGAACAGCGTGCCATCCGCGTCGAACAAGATCACGTCGACGCGTCCGCACGAAAGACGGGCCGGGTTTTTACCTACCCGGCCCACCTGACCCACCTGGCCCACCTGGCCCAGTTACGTCCACTTCATCTTGTTCAGCGGCAGCTCACGCGCGCGCTTGCCGGTGGCGGCATACAGCGCGTTGCCGAGCGCGGCAATCACCGGCGGCAGGCCCGGCTCGCCGACGCCGGTCGGCAGCGCTCCGCTCTCGACGAAGTGCACGTTCACCTGGTACGGCGCGTCCGTCATGCGCGCCACCTGGAAGCGGTCGAAGTTGCTCTGCTGGATGCGGCCGTTGAGCGCCGTGATCTCGCCGGTGCGCGCGAGGCCGACGCCCATGACCGCGGCGCCCTCCATCTGCGACCGGACGCGATCCGGGTTGATGGCCGTGCCGCAGTCCACCACCTGGTCGATGCGCGGCACGCGGAAGCCGCCGCGCCCGTCCATCTCTACGTGCACCACCGACGCGACGTAGGTGTTGAAGCTGCGGTGCGCGGCAATGCCGTAGCCCTTGCCGTTGCCGGACTTCAGCTTGGCCCAGCCGCTCTTGTCGCCGGCCACCTCGAGCACCTTGCGCAGCCGGCGCGTGTCGATCGGGTATTTGTCGTACGGCGCGCCGTAGTTCGAGTACTCCACACCCTGCGCCTTCAGGTCGAGCACCTTGCCCGTGCCGAGGGTGTCGAGCAGGAACTCGAGCGGATCCCGTCCGGCGGCGTGCGCGAGCTCGTCCATGAAGCTGCCGAGCGCGAAGAAGTGGAAGTTGTTCGTCACGGCGCGGAACCAGCCGATGCGGACGTTGGCGCGCGCCGGACCGTTCTCGGCCCTGATGTTCGCCACGTCGTACGGCGCGTCCGTCAGCGCGAGATCGAGCTCGAACGGCAGCGGGTATTCCACGTCGCCCGCGAACGTCGAGGCGATCGGCTGGAACGCCGAGCGGTGCAGCAGCGCCGTCGGCTTGCCGTTCGGGCCGAGCACGGCCTTGTGGTACACCGCCGCGGCCGCGTGGTAGAAGTCGTGGCGGATATCGTCTTCGCGATTCCAGACGACCTTCACCGGCTTCCCGAGCTGCTTCGACAGGAGGGCCGCTTCAGCCGCGAAGTCCGGCTTGCTCTTGCGGCCGAAGCCGCCGCCGAGCAGCGTCACGTGGCAGGTGACGTCCTCCTTCTTGATGCCGAGCGCCGCGGCCACGGTTTCCTGCGCCGCCTGCGGGTTCTGCGTCGACGTCCACACCTCCACCTTGCCGTTCTTGAACTCGGCCACCGCGGCCGGCGGTTCCATGGCCGCGTGCGCCAGCATCGGCGTCGTGTAGGTCGCCTCGATCACCTTGCCGCCCTTGGCGAACTCGGCGTCCACGTTGCCGAGGTTCCGCACCACCTTCTGCGGCTTCTGCACCGTGGCCACCAACTGCTTCTTGTAGGCCTCGGACTCGAACGCGACGTTGTTGGCCGGTTCGTTCCACTCGACCTTGAGCGCCTTCCGCCCCTTGAACGCGGCCCACGTGTTGTCCGCGATCACCGCCACGCCGCCGAGCGGCTGGAACATGAGCGGCGGCTTCGGGACCGGCAGCGTGACCGTCTGCCGCACGCCTTTCACGGCCAGCGCGGCCTTGTCGTCGAGGCTCTTCACCGAGCCGCCCACGACCGGCGGGTGCTCGATCGACGCGTACACCATCCCTTCGCGGAACGTGTCGAGCCCGAAGGGCGCCTTGCCGGTGGTGATGTCGCGCAGATCGTAGATCTCGCGCTCCTGGCCCACGAACTTCCAGTCGGCCTTGCTCTTGAACTTGATGGCTTCGCCCTTGGGCACCGGCAGCTTGGCCGCCGCGGCGACGACCGACGCAAACGGCAGCCGGCGGTTGCTGCGCGCGTGGATCAGCACGGAATTCTGGATCGTGATCTCCGACGCCGGCACGCTCCACTGCGCGGCAGCGGCCTGCACGAGCATCACCCGCGCCGTCGCGCCTGCGGTCCGGAAGGCGTCGTAGAAGTCGCGGATCGAGCGCGACCCGTCGGTGTTCTGATCGCCGTACTTGGTGTCGCCGAGCCCCTGCTCGATGCGCACCGTGCTCCAGTCGGCGTCGAGTTCGTCGGCGGCCACGAGCGGCAGCGTGGTACGGATGCCGGTGCCCATCTCCGACCGGTGCGTGATGATGAAGACCGTGCCGTCGGTCTCCACGCCGAGATACACGCTCGGGTTGAGCGGCGCGCCCTGGGCGCGCGTGCGCACGCCGGGATCCTGCGCGAAGGCACTCTTCGGCAGCACCTGCGCGGCCAGCACGAAGGCGCTGGTCGAGAGCGTGGCGCCGAGGAAGTGGCGGCGGCTGACGTTTTCGATGAGGCTCATGCCCGCGCTCCCTTCCGCAGGTTCGCCGCCGTCTTGATGGCGGCGCGGATGCGCTGGTAGGTGCCGCAGCGGCAGATGTTGCCGGCCATGGCGCGATCGATTTCCGGATCGCTCGGCTCGGGCGTGCGGGCGAGCAGATCAGCAGCCTGCATGATCTGCCCACTCTGGCAGTAGCCGCACTGGGGCACGTTGTGCTGAGCCCAGGCGCGCTGCACCGGATGCGACCCGTCAGCGCTCAGTCCCTCGATGGTCGTCACGCTCTTGCCCTGCGCCGTGCGCATCGGCGTCTGGCACGCACGCACGGCGCGTCCGTCGACGTGCACCGTGCAGGCACCGCACAGGCCGGCGCCGCAGCCGAAGCGGGTGCCGGTGAGCCGCAGCTCGTCGCGGAGATACCACAACAGCGGCATGTCGTCGTCGCCGTCGAACGACCGCGACGTTCCGTTCACTCTCAAACTGACCATCGATGCGAATCCTCGAAGAAGTACGAACGATACCTACGAACTGCGGAGCATGGACAGCGCCTGCGACAGCATGTCGCCGCTGTCGTTGGTGATCCGCCCCTGCGGCGTGAGCTGGTTGACCACTTCTGGCAGCAGCTGCGCCATGGCGTTGCTGGCCTGCCCCTGGTCCATGCCGAGTTGCGACGCAATCTGGCCGAGCGCTCCCGATCCGAACACGCTCGACAGCTGGTCGCCCGAAATGGCCTGGTTCGCGCCGGTGCCCACCCACGAAGCCGCCTGCGACCCCAGCCCCTGCTGCTCGAACTGCGCCATCACGTTGCCGAGCCCGCCGTTCTGCTGCAGCAGCATCATGACAGCCGACATCAACCCGGAACCTGTCGACTGATGTCCTCCAGCAAGACTCGCCAGGATCGACCCGAGCGGACTTTGCGCGCCGCCCAGACCTCCCGGAACTTGAGCCGATCCGCCACCGAGAATCGAATCCAACAGACCCATGGTGACCTCCCTCAGCCGGACGTTGGCCGTCGAAGCACGAATGGCCATTGTAATGCGTCGGCCGCCGGCCTATTCCACGCGGTAGAAACGGATGACCACCTCGCTCGGGTAGCGCTCGCCCATGCCGACGAAGAGCGACCGCGTAATCCACTGCAGCTCTGGCGCCGACGTCTCGAATTTCGGCTGCGTGCGGAAATAGACGAGCGCCGGGTCCACCAGCTCGCCCGCCAGCAGCTTCTTCATGACGTCCGGCGCCGCAGTGCGCACGCCCGGGTTCTGGACGTAGATCAGCTGCCCCTTGTCGGTTTCGATGGTGTAGCGCGTGTCGAGCTCGGTGAAGCCGTCGGCGCGCACGATCTGCCAGTCCGCTCCGCCCGGCCGCACCTTGCCCTTGATCTGCCCTTCCACGGTTCCGCCGGTGATGTCGATGATCCGCCGCCGGCCATTGGCGACCTGGCCCAGCTCGGTGGGCGCGGCCACGGTGGCGTGCAGCTCGAAGGCGTAGGTCATCTTGGGCGGCGCCGGCGCGGCCTTGGGCGACTGCGCGCGCACGACCAGCGCGTTGCCGCTGACACAGCACAGCGACAATCCGAACGCCGCCACGAGCACTCGACCCACTGTCACATGACGCATCTCTTCTCCCTCGGTCGTGGCTGCGGGCTTATCAGGCCCGCATCACTCATAGAATTCCGGCGACTTCTTCATCTTGGCGATCGCCGCCCACTCGTGCTCGATCAGGATGCCGGCCTTCGTGGCCGACAGATACTGCTCGATTGTGGCGCGAGACGCCGCGGATTGCGCCACGTTGAACTCGTTGTCGGGCGGCGAGCGGCGGAAGCCGCGCTCGGCCGGGTAGTGATAGAGGTCGCCCGCGATCATCAGCTTTCCGAGCGACGCCAGGTTCAGCACGAGCACCTGATGCCCTGGCGTGTGGCCCGGTGCCGCCTTGATGATCGCCTTGCCGTCGCCGAACACGTCGTATTCGTCCTTGTCCAGCGGGATCCACTTGCTCTTCTCGAGCGCCGAGAAGAAGCGCGGCTCCACGCGTTCGTTCTTCGGCCGCCACATGAACTCACGCTCCGCGGGCGGCGTCAGCCACGTCGCCGCCGCGAACTGATTCAGGTTGGCGGTGTGGTCCTTGTGCGCGTGCGAGATCGCGACGTAGGTGACGTCGGCGGGGCGGTAACCGATCGCCGCCAGCTGGCCGCGCAACGTGCGGGTGACCACGGCGGCCGCCGTGCTGTTCACGTCGTAGCGCGCGCCGCTCGCGGCGGCTTTTTCCACGTCGTCGTCGGGAATCACGCCGACGTCCCACATCAGCGTGCCCTTGGGATGGGCCACCAGAAAGCACGGCACCGGCATGCGCGTCTCGCCCACTTCGGCCGTCGTGACGTGATAGCGCTCCACGCCCTCGCGCGAGATGTTCAGGATGCCGCAGTCGAGCACGTAGAGCCGCATCGCCTTGGGCGGCGCGGCTTTCGGCGCCGGGGCTTGTGCGGCCAGCATCGAACCGGCGGCGAGCAGCAGGGCAACGAGCGCGCTCCTTCGCATGTCAGCCTCCTTCGGATGTGAACCTTAGAGGCGCAGCGGGCAGAACGCAAGTGGGCGGGCGGACGTGATAGGTCCGCAGCCACGTCGGATTAGTCGGGGGTCGTTTCGTTCCAGCGGAGACGGGCGGCGCCGGCGGACTCGCGGGTCCAGTCCAGTTCCACGCGGCGATCGAGGCCGAGTTCCGGCGGCGTGGCCGGCCAGGTCACCTTGTAGACGATCGGCGGCGGGGTGTCGTACATGAACACGCCCGTCGCACTCTCGGCGCGCCGGGCGCGCGGCGTGCGCGATTCCGGCGGGGCAGGCGGACGCTTGGGCAGGTTCTTCATCGCCGCAACGAGCGCGGCAATCGTCTGTTCGGCGGCCTGGCGCGCGGACACGGAGACGGTGTTGGCGTTCGAGCTTCGCGCCGCGCCCGGCATGGCGCCGGCATCGCCGCGTGAGCCCATCCCCGGCGCGACGACCGGCTTTGCCGGCGCGATCTTGAGCGCCCCGGACTGCGCCGCGCCCGGAGGGACGGCGGACGTGGGCTGCCGCGCGGGCGGCGTCGCCCTCTGCGCCGCAACGGGCGCGGTCGTCAGCGCGACGACGCCGGCCATGATCCACGCAGCGGCGAACCTTCGCATCTACTTCTTGGCGGCGGGCGCTGGAGCCGCAGCCTTGGCGGCAGGCGCGGGGGCCGGAGGCGGCGGGACCGGATCCGAGAACATCACGCGGCCGCTCACGAGCTCGTAGTAGCCGCCGACGACTTCCAGCTTGCCGGCCGCCACGAGCTTGCGCAGCAGCGGGCTCTTCGCCATCGCGTCGTTGATCACTTCCTCGACGTTGGCCAGCACCAGCGCCTTGATGTCCTCGCGATCCTGCTGATCCTCGCCGGTTGGCACCTGGCGGCGCGCGGCCTGGATCGAGCGCAGCAGGTATTCGAGGTTGGCGCTCTCGGACGGTCCCTTCGCTTCGGCCGCGGCCTTCACCGCGCCGCACGACTCGTGTCCCATCACGACGAGGAGCGGGATGTTCAACTCGGTGGCGCCGAACTCGGCGGTGGCCAGCACCGACCGATCGACCACCGCGCCAGCCGTCCGGATGACGAACAGGTCGCCCAGGCCGACGTTGAAAATGAGCTCCGGGGGCACGCGCGAATCGGCGCACGAGAGCACCATGGCCGCCGGATGCTGCCCCTTGGCGAGTTCCTCACGGCGCAGCACGCTCGTGGACACCGGCTTCGAGGCGTTGCGCGCGAAGCGGTCGTTGCCGGCCTTGAGCATGCCGAGGGCCTGGCGCGCCGTCAGCGGCGGCGCGGCCGGGTCCGGCCCCGCAGCCGCCAACGCGGTCGTGAGGAGCAGGACGAGGACGGCGATCGAGCGAATCCGGGCAGTCATGGGCACTCCAGGCGCTCAGCGCCTTGTGACCAAGAATCGGCAAGACCGGAGGCTACTTAAGACCGGCGGCTACGTAGCCGGGACGCGCCTTCACCGTGGCGCGGCGGGTCTTCAGCTTCACCTCGAGGCGGTGCCAGCCAGGCGCCGGAACGCCCTTCGGTGAATAACTGAGAAGGTAGCGGTTGCGGAACTCCTCGAGGATGGCGACGAACCGCGTCGAGAGCTCGCGGAGCGATTCCACCTCGATCGTGGAGCCGCCGGTCTGGTCCGTCAGCTCGCGGAGAAACGGCACCGAGCCCGCCCCTTTCGGCGAGAGCGCATACACCACCGCGTCGCTGCGCTTGGCCGTCTCGATGATCTGCTCGGCGCCGAGCCAGCTGGAGGTATCCACTCCATCGCTGAACACGATCACGAGGTTCCGGGCGGTGTCGTTCACGCCCACGAGCAGCCCGGCATAGACGCCGTCGAACAGCGACGTCTCCCCCGCCGGCTTCGCGGCGCTGACGGCGTCCACCACGAGGCGGCTCTCGTGCGTGAGCGCCTGGCGCAGCTCGACGCGGTGGCTGAAGGTAACGAGCGCCGCCTGATCGCGTGGCGTCAGCGCGCCGAGCACGGCGCGCGCCGCGTCGCGCAGCTGCGACAGCCGATCGCCGGTGACGCTGCTGCTTTGATCGAAGGCCAGAATCACGTTGACGGGCAGCGTCTCGAAGCTCACGAAGTCCACCGTCTGCGGCGCGCCGTTGTCGAGGACGATGAAGTCGCCCGCCGCGAGACCGCGTACCGGCCGCCCGCCGTCGGTGACGAGCGCGTCCACGCGCACTACGTCGAGCCGGCTCGAAAACGTCGGCTGCTGCGCGAGCCCAGCTGCGCTCGCCATCAGCGCTATCACGCCCGCCGCGGCCATGCGGCGCGGCAGGCTCATTTACGCATCTCCGCCCGCAGTGTCTCGACGATGTCCTGGCGTAGCGGCTCGAAGAAGAACCGGCCGACCGACGCGTTGTAGACCCACCAGGGGTCGTCGCCGTCGAGGGCCGGCAGCTCGGCGACGCGCGCGAGCATCGCCGCGGCTTCACCGGTGTCGCCCTGGGCGTACGCGAGGTGACTCAACGCCAGGAGCGGCGACTGCGCGTTCGGTTTCAAGCGCGCAGCCTGCTCGAACGCGTCGCGGGCGGCGGGGGTCTGGCCGAGTGCGGCCGCGGAACGGCCGAAGAAGAGGTGCCCGTAATACAGCAGGTCCGGGTTCTTGATCGCCGCGAGCGCCTGCGTGAGCTCCGCGAGCGCCTTCTTGTGCTCGCCCTGCTCCGCCAGCACGTGTCCAAGGTGCAGGCGTGCTTGCATGACGGCGGGGTTCAACTTGACCGCGCGCGAAAACAGGCCCTCGGCGGTGTTGAGCTCGCCACGGCGGCTGGACAAGCCCACCGACGAGCGCAAGTAGAAGTCCGTTCCGCGAAACGCCTCCTGCACCGCGGTCGACGCGAGCGCCTCGTGCACAACGCCGGCCAGGTACAGCAGCTCCGCGTCTTCGCGGAAAAGCTCGAGCGCGCGGGTCGTGGTGCCGACGGAGAAGTTCATGCGCGCCAGCTGATACGCGATGGCTGTGCCGTACCAGCGCCGCACCCAGTCGTCGCGGCCGGGCTCTGGCCGCAGGGCATTCTTGTCCGGCTTCACCATGTCCAACAGGAACCGCGCCATGTCCCAGTGACCGATCGAATCAACTTGACCCAGTTCCTGGCCGTCGCTGAATTTGAAGACGAAGAGCTCCGTGCGGCGCCGCGCGCCGGTCGCGTCGCCGCGCGTGCCGAGCGCCGCGTCGGTGTGCAGCATGGCCGCCCGTTTGAGCACGTGGTTGTCGCCCAGTGCCGCCAGACGTGCCGCCACCGCGAGGAGCCGGCGCAGTTCCTGGAGGCTGTAGTAGACCTGTGGCGAGCGCCGGCCGGGCGGGACGGGCATCAAGAAGATGCGCACCGATGGATCCCGGATCAGCTGCAGCAGCGAGTAGGACGTGATCTTCAGTTCGGCGAGATCGTCCGCCGCCCAGGAGTCGAGCGACTGGAGCGCGGCGTCCGGCTCGCCCGGTTGGTGGCGTTCCACCGCAGCCGCCCACTGTTCGATGCGGTCGATCCGATTCTCCCGCCCATCCCCCTGCGCGCGGGCCCACGTGGGCAAGAGCGCCGCAAGGCACACGACGAGCGCAACGAAGCGGACACGGCGGCCGGACGCGGGCCGCACCATCGGCTCAATCCCACGGCGCGGCCGGGCGGCCGAACCAGATCCAGGCGATGAAATCCACGAGCGGCGGGTCGCCGCCGACGGCGCGCAATCGCGAGTTCGCCTGCGCACGGTGATGTGTCGAATGGCTCACCACCTGAAACGCCGTCTCGCCCACGGTGGCGACGTCGAACTTCCGTCCGAGCTGCTGCTCGTACTGCGCCACCCACGGCATGACGAGAGGCCGGGCCAGCACCTCGGGCGTAGCGGAATCGAGGAAGGCGCGAGCCTGCGTGTAGTACGGCTGCGCCCAGCCGCACAGCTCCGGCAGCGTGAACGCCGACGGCTGCCGCCGCGCGATCGGCTCGGCGGGCGTGCCGGTCCAGAACGCGAGAAAGAGCTGCTGCGTCAGGTGCATGTGGTGCAGGTAGTTTCGCAGCATCTCGTCCCCGTGGGCGCCAGGGCTGGCGAGCACCGCGTGCCACAACGTGGCGTCGGCCCACTCCATGTGCTTGTAGAGCTCGTTGAAGAGCGCCGGCGAATAGTGGCTCATTTGACGATCGCTGCAATGAGGCCGCGCCCGGCCAGGACGGCCATCACGCAGATGGACACGCTTCCGACCACGTTGACGATCGCCACGGCCACCGCGCCCGAACGCCACACGGCCACCGTTTCATTGGCAAACGCCGAGAACGTCGTGAACCCGCCGAGAAACCCCACCATCAGGAGAGAGCGCGCCTCGGGCGACAGCGGCCCGCGCCGTTCGCCGATCTCGGCGAGGGCGCCGACGATGAGACATCCGAGCACGTTCACCGCGAGCGTGCCGAGCGGAAACACCGACCACATGCCCGTGACCGGAACCGACCGCTGGGCCACGCCCGACATCCAGTAGCGCAGCACGGAGCCAGCGGCTCCCCCGACGGCCACGAGCAGCGCGCTCACGCCTGGTCGAACAGCTTCAGCGCCAGCGTCCCATGCGTGGCGGCGGCTCCGGCGCGGAGCGACGCCGCGAGCAGTGCCGCCTCGGCCACCTCTTCTCTCGTGGCGCCGGCGGCCTTGGCCGCCCGCGTGTGCGCGTCGAGGCAATACGGGCACTGCGTCGTGCACGACACCGCAATGGCGATGAGCTCGCGGTACTTCCGCGGAATGGCGCCGTCCTCGCGCTTGGTGATGTTGTTCAGCCCGAGCCAGGCCTCGAAGTCGGCCGGCGCCAGCGTGCGCATGTCGCGCAGCAGCTTGGTGTCGCTCGGGTCGTGATAGTGGTCCGCCATTACTTCCCTACCATGTGGGGCACGTCCTTGTTGTTCTCTTCGCAGATGCTTTCGATCAGCTCCCAATCGGGCTGCAGCGTCCACGACAACTGCACGTTCCACGGCTTCGTGTACGCCTTCGGATCGTCGATCGTGACGTCGATGATCATGTTGCCGATCGTCGGGCGCCGGTAACGCTCGGTCACCTTCAGTGCCTCGGTGGCCGGGTGCCCCAGCATGTCGAGCCATGTCTTGCCGTTCTGGTTGATCGTCTCGACGATGAACGTGTCGCCTTCCCAGCGGCCGACGGAATATCCCATCCACGCGGGCTGCGCGTCCTTCGGCAGCGGCCGTCCGTCGGTGAACACCTGACGGTAGATCGTGCGCGACTCGTGGAGGAACAGCATCAGGTCCGGCGTCTGCACCAGCTTCAAGCCGTCGGGGATGTTGAGCTTTTCAGGAATGCCGGACGGCCAGCAGCGCACGCCCGGATGGTCCTTGCCGTTCGTCTCGATGCGCTGCGCGAGCTCCTGCTGCGCCCACGGCTGGAACGGCACGTCGCCGGGCTTCAGATCGGCGGCGAGGTTCAGCAGGTGCTTCACGGGATTGGTGGGCAGCCAGAACCCCTGCAGATCGATCTTGCCGTCCAGCGTGCGGCGCGGCGGCGCCTTCATGTCCACCTTGCCGTTGGCCAGGCGCGGCACGTTCTTCATCGGCCAGTTTTCCCACTGCGCCGACACCGGCGCCGCGATCAGACCGGCCAGGCCCAACGCCACGGCCGTCCCAACGGCCGCACGGATGGAGAGTCGAGATGTCGTCATGGATGCGGATCCCCCGAAGCGGAATTCTAGCAGCCCGCGGTGAAACCTCCGGCGTTGCACCGAGACGGGCAGGCTACGGGATGTAGGCGACGCAGTCGATCTCGACGCGCAGGCCTGGCAGCGGCAGCGCCGCCGCCTGCACCGTGGTACGGGCCGGCTTGTGCCCGGCGAACATCCGTTCGTAGACCTGGTTCATCCGGCCGAACTCACTCATATCGATGAGGAACACGCCGCAGCGCAGCACGTGCTGCAGGCTCGAGCCGGCGGCCAGGAGAATCGTCTCGACGTTGCGCAGGCACTGCTCGGTCTGCGCTTCGATGTCGAGGCTGGCCAGCGAGCCCGTGGCCGGGACGCGCGCGCCCTGGCCCGCGACGAAGACCAGCCGTTCGAACACAGTGGCCGGCGAGTAGGGGCCTGCTGGGGATGGAATGTTCTCGGCGTGCACGATGCGGTGAGTGGGCATGCGCGCGATTGTACGTGGCTGCGGGCCTATCAGGCCCGCTTCGTCGAACGTTACGCCACGCGCCTCGCCCGCAGCATCTCGTTTCCACCGCGTTGGAACTCGTATGGCACCGGCTCGATTGACACGTACCAGCCGTCGGCGCGGACGGCGGCCCGCGTCGCGTCGAGATGCGGCGACGGCTGTCCGCCGAGGGCCAGCAGCGGGAACACGCGCACCTCGCGCGCCACCCGGCACAGCTCGCGCATCGACTCCATATGAAAGGCCGCGTCGCGCTGCTGGCTGTAGAGAAACAGGAAGTGCGAGCACAGCGCCAGGTCGAAGGCACCATCGGCAAGCGGCAGCGAGGGCAGGCCGGCGACCACATAGCGGCCGGCGCGCCTCCCCTGCTCGTAGTCGTCGAGAAACGTGGTCATGGCCGACATGCGAACGCGCTCCAGCGCCTCGACGTCTGGGATCGTAGCGCCCCACACGAATTCATGGGCGTTCTGCCGCGCCTGCGCGAGCACTTCGGCGCTCGTCTCGTCGATTCGTTGACGAATCTGCGCGGCGTCGAACTGATACAGCGGGTCGCACGACACGACGTACCCGCCGCGCCGCGTCAGCTCCGCATTGAAGCTGGCCGGGCCATCGCCGCAGCCGAGGATCCGGCTCGCGAGGTCGGCCTCCGTCAGCGCGAACATCCGGCGGTATTCGTCGAACGACCGCCCCCAGGGGACGACGGAGGAGAGAGTGAACACGGTTTGCGCCAGACCAGCGAGTAGCGGCCCAGCCAATGGCGCCGGTAGCGTACACCCGGAAGCACGCGAGCGCTGAGCGTCTTCATCTCGCCGTAGGTCAGCGGCGGCGGCCAGCACGTCGGGGCGGAGTGCTCCCAGCTCCCGCGCGCGAGGCGGAGCAGTTGACGCAGCGTCCCACCCACCGCCGCCAGGGGGAGATCCCACAACGCGTTGGCCGCGAGTCCGACGATGGCGACCGTCCCGCCGGGCTTGGTGAGTCGCGCGAAGCGGGCGAGCCCTGAG
>Ga0315912_10004762_pt1 | contig 12681 bp, 9 predicted proteins | sample VfabasoilMG_FD_204469 | JGI IMG/M metagenome (GOLD analysis project Ga0315912, IMG submission 204469) | Garden soil microbial communities collected in Santa Monica, California, United States - V. faba soil | ecosystem: Environmental > Terrestrial > Soil > Garden | place: USA: California... | reverse complement strand
GGATATCGGCATTCTGCCCCTGCAGCGCACGCGACACGTCGTTGACCGTCAGGTTGTAGGCGTGCAGGCGATCGGCATCAACCCAGACGTTGATCTGCCGCTTGCGTCCGCCGAGCACGAGCACCTGTCCGACGCCGTCGGTGCTCTCGAGCCGGCGACGCAGCACCTTGTCGGTGTACTCGGTGACGTCGCGAATTGGCTTCTTCGCCGTGACGGCGAGCGTCAGGATTGGCGCGGCATCAGGATCCTGCTTTTCAATCGTTGGCTGCGTGATCGTGCGCGGAAGCAGCGGCAGGATGCGGTTGATGCGATCGCGGACTTCTTGCGCGGCGACGTCGGCGCTCTTCTCCAGACGGAACGTGACGATGACCTGCGAGATGCCCTCGGCAGAGTTCGAGCTCAGTTGATCGATGCCGCTGATGGTGTTGACGGCTTCCTCGATCTTGTCGGTGACCTCGCTCTCCACCTGCTCGGGCGCCGCGCCCGGCAGACGCGTCGTCACCGAGACGGTTGGGAAGTCCACCTGCGGCAGCCGGTCCACACCGAGCTGACCGAACGCGAAGGCGCCGACGACGGTCAGCGAGAGGATGAGGACCGAGGCGAAAACCGGACGACGAACGCACAGCTCGGCGAGCCATTGCATGGGAGCACCTATTTCTGTGTCGCGACGCGCGCCCCGTCGGCGAGCTTCTCGACGTTGCTGGTGGCGACGTTCTCGCCTGCCTTGAGGCCCGTCGTGATCTCGACGGACTCGTCAACCGACTGACCAATGGTCACGATGCGTTCTTCGGCGCGGTCGGCGGCGATCACGTAGACACGCGCTGTTCCCGAAACGCTCCGAACCGATGCTTTCGGGACGAGAACACCAGGCCGATCAGAGCCCTGCTCGATCCGCGCGGTCGCAAACGATCCCGGCTTCAGCTCACCAGAGTCGTTGGTCACGAGCGCTTCAACGACGAGCGTTCGCGAGTCCGACTGGAGAGCAGGAGATACGTAACGCACGTGCCCTTCGAAGATCTTGCCGGGCGCGGAATTGACTGCGAGCGACACGGGACGCCCGACTGCGACCTCCGCCGAGTACTGCTCCGGCACGGTGAGGTTGACTCGCATCGGGTTCGTGCGCATGACCGACGCCACCTTGGTGCCGCGAGACACGTAGGCGCCGACAGACACCAGGCGCTGGCCGACGACACCAGTAAATGGAGAGCGGACGACGGTATCGGCAAGTGCCTTCTTGGCGAGGCTCAAACGCGCGCGTGCGGCGAGCAGCGCCTGATACTGCTGCATGGCGCCGTTGCGAGCGATGTCGTACTGGCGCCGCGCGACTTCTGCCTGCGCGCTGCGCGTATCGAAATCCGCCTTCGACAAGAGCTTCTTGTCGTAGAGCATCTGCGCGCGCTCGAAGTCGCCTTCGGCGAGGCTCAGGTTTGCTCGAGCGTTGGCGACTTCGGGCACTTTGTCGACCGCGAACTCAGAGCCGTCGGCGAGCCCGAGCCGGCCCACGATCTGGGCAGCATTGGCGTCGGCCTCGGCGACCTGCGCTTCCATTTCGGCCGAGGAGATTCGGATCAGGGGATCGCCTTCGCCGACACGTGTGCCCCGCTCGACCGGCGTCGCGATCACGCGACCCTGGACTTCGGCGGCAACTTCGGCCTCTTCCTGCGCGGCCAGTGTGCCGGTGACTTCGATGAATCGCCGAATCGGTTTCTCGACGGCGGCTGTGCCGCTGACGGCGATCGCTGGAGGCGCCTCGCCTGCGTTCGATGACTCGCCTTTGACTCCGGTTCCGCAGCCGATTGTGGCGGCGAGAAGGAGAGGCAGGGTTACGTAGATCGTTCCGCGCATTATGAGGAGGACTCCGAAGAAGGACGCGCGTGCGTTGGCGCGCCGGCCTGCAGGCCCGCGATGGTCGTATCGATCGCGTCGAGAATGAGGTCGTCGGCTTCGTCGGCTCTGCAACGTTCTGAGAGGCGCAAGGCCGCGATTCCGAGAATGGGCGCCCAGATCAGGCGAAGGCCAACGTTGGCATCGACCGTCGACGGAAAGATGCCTTCGTCGATGCATCGCTGCATCTGGGTGCGGAGGCGGCTCCTCAACTCGGACATGAAGGTGAATCGCTCGTACTCGCGACCGATGCGTGGGACTCGTCGATCGAGAAACACCAGCGCGAAGTACTGCGGCTGCAGCTTGCTGAATTCGTAAAAGCGCCAGGCGGCCGCTCGAATGTCATCGAGCGGGTTGTCGCTCGGCGTGTGTTGAAGCTGTGAATCACCGAGCAGTCGAAAGCCTTCTTCCGCGAGCGCGAAAAAGATCTCGTCCTTCGATGTGAAGTAGCTGTAGATCGCGCCGGGGCTGTACTCGACCTTCGCGGCGATGTTGCGAATCGACACCTGCGCGTACCCGTCGCTGACAAACAGCGCGAGCGCGGCGTCGAGGATTGCGCGCCGCGTTGTGGCCCGCGCGTGCTGCTGGCGTTCTTCACGGCTGAGCGGTTCGTCGTTGTGGCGTTCGGTCTGGCTGAACATCGTTCAATATTCTAAACAACGTTCAGTCTTGGCGCCATACGGGACTCTACTGGGGCGTTTGGCGTCATATACTTCAGCGATTCCGCAAGAAAAGGAGCACTCCGTGTCTATCCGACCTGTGAAACACGTCACCCAGTCAAAGCCCACGCTCGAGGGCGCAGGCGTCAAGCTTCGGCGCGCGTTCGGGTTCGGCACTACGTCGGAATACGACCCGTTTCTGCTCTTCGACGACTTCCGCAACGATCACCCCGACGAATACATCGCCGGGTTCCCGTGGCATCCGCATCGCGGCATCGAGACGATCACCTATGTGCTCGCCGGCACGGTCGAACATGGCGACAGCCTCGGCAATCGCGGCAGCCTCGGCTCAGGCGACGTGCAGTGGATGACCGCCGGCAGCGGCATCCTGCATCAGGAGATGCCCCAAGGCGATTCGCAGGGACGGATGCACGGCTTTCAGCTGTGGGCGAATCTGCCCGCGTCGCTCAAGATGACCGCACCGCGATACCAGGACGTCGCCGGCAAGGACGTTCCCGAAGTCGTTGACGACGACGGGACGCGAGTGCGAATCGTGTGCGGTACGTTCTGGGGCAAGAAGGGACCGGTTGATGGCGTCGCAGCTGATCCGCGCTACATCGACGTGTCAGTGCCTCCAGGCGTGCGCAAGCGTCTTCCCGTTGAATTGGGACGCCACGGCTTTGCCTATGTCTTTGCGGGCGACGGAAGTTTCCGTGACGCGTCGGAGCCTCGTGCGGTGAAGACGGACATCATCGGCAGCGATGGCGAAGCAACTCCCGACACCGTTGGAAACCGATCGCTCGTGCTATTCGATAGCGGCGACGAGATCACCGTTCAGGCGGGCGACGAGGGGATCCGCTTCTTGCTGGTATCGGGCAAGCCGATCGAAGAGCCCGTCGCCTGGTACGGTCCGATCGTGATGAACACGAGAGCGGAGCTTCAGCAGGCGTTCGATGAGTTGAATCGAGGCACGTTCATCAAGCAGAGCGCGGCGCGCTGATTAAACAGCGCGCGGCGCGGTAATCCCGCTTCGCGAGATGTCCTGCGCCCAACGCAGCGCGGTTGTATACGCCGCCGGCAACACGGCGGCGTCTACTCCGGCATATGCCGCGGCGTCTGACGCGTGGTCCCACTCACCGTTCTCATACGCGATCACGGCATCGAGCACCGAGCGTTCCTTGTTGCCTCTCCCAAGCAGCGCATCTGCTGTTGACGGCGGCAGCGGCAGATTGTCGAGCGCATCCGCCATCGTTCTGCTCAGTAACACATCGAGCAGCGAAAACAGCCCGACGACGAACAGTTCTGAGGCATCGAGGAGATTTGACTGCTCCCCGACCAGTTCGCACGATCGTGCGCGCACGAGCGCCAGCGTCGTCAGTTCCGGCGTCTCTCCAGGATTCAACCCCGCCAGGCACCAGACCGACGCCCACTTGCGAATCGGTTCGATTCCAATCAGCAGCAATGCCTGGCGAATCGATCCCACTTCGGTCCTGATGGGTACCGCGGCCGAGTTGACGAATCTGAGCACGCGGAGGCTGAGGGAGACGTCCTGTTTCACCAGCGCTTCCAATTCCTGCATGGTGAGGTCTGGCTTGCTCAACGCTGCGAGGAGCCTGATGTAGACCATCTGGTGCGCGGGAATCGCCGCACCCATTTGAATGACCGGCTTGCAGAAGTAGTAACCCTGAAAGAGCGTGTAGCCCGCGTCGCGCGTTTGCTCGTAGACTTCGCGGCTTTCCACCTTCTCGGCGAGCAGCGTCACACCGAGCGGCTTGAGACGCGTCGCGAGATCGATGACCTCGGTCATCGGCGTGCTCAGTACATCGATTTTCACGAACGTGACATAGGGAAGGAGCGCTTCGGCCGGGGATTCTGCCACGAAGTCGTCGAGCGCCAGCACGTAGCCCTTCGCCTTGAGCCTCTTGCACGCGGCAATCAGTTCGTTGGTCACCTCGATCGTCTCGAGCAGTTCGAGGACCACCTCGCCTGGTGGGACGAGTGCGTCGATTTGCTCGATGACGAGCGACCCGGTGACGTTGAGGAATGCGCGTCGGCCGCCGGTCAACGTGTCCAGGCCGAGATCGAGCATCGCGCTGGTGATGACGCTGGCGCTGGCGAAATCGCTCCTCACCGCACACGCCGTGTCGCCGGGCGCACCTCTGTAGAGGAGCTCATAGCCGAACACCTGCCCACTCTCATCGAGGATGGGCTGGCGCGCGACGCAGAGCGCGGTCGGCGATTCATGCGCGGCCTGAGCCATTCTCGGGGGGTAATCGGCAGCCAGGGAAAATTCTGGATGCACTGGGCACGCATCGACTGCCATGTCACAATACGCACCGTTTTTGCCGTCCCCTTCGAATGAGGAGCACTCCATGATGCAGGTCGATCGGCGCACGTTTCTTGGCTACAGCGCGCTCGCAACGGCGGGTGTTCTGATTGACGGGTGGACGGCCCCGCTGTGGGCGCAGGACGTCCGCGGCCTTCCGCTGACGAAGGACGTGGCCACGACTGCGGGTCGAGTGCGGGGTGTGGTGCGCTTCGGCGTGAGTCAATTCTGGGGCGTGCCGTACGCCGCATCGACCGAAGGCGCGAACAGGTTCATGCCCCCGGCCCCACACGCGCCATGGAGCAGCACGCGTGATTGCTTCCAGGTCGGCAATCGAGCTCCACAAGATCCGGACGGACCGATCTCGGAAGTCTTCGCGCTCGATCGACAGGAACCGATGGCCGAAGACTGCCTGAATCTGAATGTCTTCACGCCAGCACTCACTGGAAACCGGCCGGTGATGGTGTGGTTGCACGGCGGCGGCTTCGCCGGCGGATCGGGCAACTGGCTGTTGTACGAAGGCACCAACCTCGCTCGCAAGGAAGACGTCGTTGTCGTGTCGATCACGCACCGTCTGAATCTCTTCGGGTTCTTGCATCTCTCCAATTTCAACGCCGGCGAGAAGTGGGCGCGCTCGAGCAACGTGGGCATGCTGGACATCGTTGCCGCACTCGGCTGGATCAAGGACAACATCGCGGCGTTTGGCGGCAATCCACAGAACGTCACGGTGTTCGGCCAGTCGGGAGGCGGCAGCAAGGTCACGACGCTCATGGCGATGCCGTCAGCGAAGGGGCTGTTTCATCGGGCGATTGCGATGAGTGGCGCGCAAGTTCGAGGGGCAGAGCGCGGCGGTGCCACGCGCGCGGCGGAGCAGTACCTCACCAAGCTTGGGCTCACCTCAAAGCAGCTGGATCGGCTTCAGACGATGCCGTGGCGACAACTGCAGGAGGCGTTCTTCAGCGAGCCGCGCATCCAGGGGCTCGCCGGTGGGCCGGTGGTGGACGGTGGCTCACTTCCGCGCGATCAGTGGTCGCCCGATGCGCCGCCGTTTTCGGCAGATGTGCCGCTGATGATGGGATCGACGGAAACCGAGGATGCCTGGAACGATCCGCCGCCACCTCTCGAGATGCCGGAGGACGAGATGCTGACGCGCGTGACCCGCATCGTTCGCGGCGATCAGGCGAAGGCGCGCGAGCTCGTGGCGCTCTATCGCAAGACCCACCAGGGCATCTCGAACACCGACGTGTGGTTGATCATGAACGCGGACAACACGCGCCGCGCGAATGCGCAACTCCTCAGCGAGCTCAAGACGGCACAGGGGAAAGCGCCTGCGTATCTCTACTTTTTCAACTGGCGCTCGCCGGTCCACAAGGGCCAGATGAAGGCGTACCACACGCTCGATATTCCATTTGCCCTCTACAACATCGACCAGGCCGCGTCGATGACGGGCGCCATGCAGGACCGCTACGCGCTGGCGCACAAGATGAGCGCCGCGTTTGCCGCCTTCGCCAGGACCGGCAATCCCAATCACGCGGATCTGCCGAAGTGGCCCGTGTTCGACGCGCGAAGCTATCCGACGATGGTCTTCGGAAACGATTGCAAGGTGGCGAACGATCCGAATCGTGAGGAGCGAATCGCGCTCATGGCGATTCGTCAGGGTGGCGCCACGTCTACTGCTGGTGCGTAGACGCTAGCGCCCGGAACCTTGCGGCTGCGGCGGGACGATCATCACGATCGTGGGGAAGCGCGCGGGTGAGCCCTTGACCTTCGGGTTCACATATCCCTGCGAGCCGCCCCACGTCCAATCCTTCACCGTGACTCCAGGTGGAAAGGCCATCGACTCGTCGCGGAAACGACCGACCTCGAACATGTGCGTCGGCGGCTCCTTGAAGACGAGCGTGCCTTTCTCGTCGAGTTGCGTCCGGTAGTAGGTCACCACGTCTGCGAACGGCGCAGTGGCTCCGTAGATGTAGTACCGCTGACCTCGCCCTGCGTCGTACGACGCCAGAAACTGAGCCGCTGGATAAATCGGAAAAAAGATTTCGCTCGCTGGAGGCGCACTCGCCTCTGGTGCCGGCTGCGCGGCTGGTGGTGTCGTGCGCGGCGGAGTCGCCTGACTCGGTGCAGGAGTTGTCGCTGGTGGTGGTGTTGCTGGCGGCGGCGCTGGTGCGGGCTGCACCGGCTTCGGTGGCGGCTGCGCGCCCGGACGTGGAAACGGCTGCGGCGTCTGCGCGAAAACCTTGACGCAGATCAACAAACACGCGAGCGCGACGACAGCGAATCGATTCACTGAACTCATTATAAGAACGTTCGTCGCAGATGCAGGTACTTCTCCTCGTGTCGGTCGCCTGGTCGTGTTGAAGCCTCCCGATGGCACCTTGGCCGTGATTCCGACACCCATAGATCGCCGCTGGGCTGTTTTTGGCCCGATCCCGATGGATCGCATCTTGCCAAGTACCCATGCAAGCCTGAGGTTCCGGCCGAGGGCGAGGAGGATCGGGGTATGGAAGACTTCGACATCGCGCCGAGCAAGATCGGCGAATCAGCACAGCGGGTCGTTGACCGTGCTATCGAGGAGTCACGACGCCGCGACCACGCGCAGGTGACCAACGAACACGTCTTCCTGGCGTTTGCACAGGTCGAGTGGGACACGTTTTCTCAGGTCATGACAGAGCTCGACCTGAATCCGCACGAGATCATGCACGCACTCGAGGGCTACCTCGACTCGCTCCGCAAGACATCCGTTCGCGACCTTCGCGTAGCACCTGCAACAAAGCTCGTGTTGAAACTTGCATTTCACCAGGCCAGCCGGGGCGGCAGGCAGACCATCGAATCGGGCGATCTGTTTTCTGCAATTTTTGAAGAGAGCCAGGGCATTCCCGTCGCCATCATCCGTCGTCATGGAGTTGAGCCGGACGTACTTGTGTCACGTATTACTGCGCGCATGAGAGAGAACGAAATTCGGGAGGAGCACCTGCGCAAGCGATTCGAGTTGCCGCCCTTCCTCAAGAACTTTGCGACGAACCTGAACCTGCTCGCACGGCAGGACAAGATCGCGCCGGTCTACGGTCGCGATCTCGAGATTCAGCAGGTGCTCGAGATCCTCTGCCACCGCGAGCGCTCGAACTCCGTGATGCTGATCGGCGAACCGGGCGTCGGCAAGACCGCCATCGTTGAAGGTCTTGCGCGCCGGATCGAGTTCGAACCGGACTCAGTGCCGGTGCGCCTGCGTGACTGCCAGGTGGTCAACCTGCAGATGAACACGATGGTGGCGGGCACGATGCTGCGCGGGATGTTCGAAGACCGCATCCAGAACGTGATCCGCGAGATCAAAGAGCGGCCGAATCTGATTCTCTTCATCGACGAAGCGCACACGATGGTCGGTGCCGGCTCGGCGCTCGGCGCGCCTTCGGATGCAGCCAATGTGTTCAAGTCGGTCCTCGCGCGGGGCGAAGTGCGCATCATCGGCGCCACCACGCTGAGCGAGTACAAGGAATATATCCAGGAAGACGAGGCACTCTCTCGCCGCTTCCGCACTGTGAGCGTGTGCGAGCCGACGATTGAAGAGTCGCGTCGCATTCTTTACAACATCCGGCCACGCCTCGAACGAAATTACTCCGTCCGCCTCATGGACGATGCGATCGAGACAGCGCTGGAGATGTCGCCAAGATACCAGCGTCACCTGCATATGCCCGACAAGGTCATCGGGTGGTTGGATACCGCTTCTGTGCGCGCGGAGATCGATCGCCGATGGGAAGTGACCGCGGATGACGTCGTCGATGTCATCTCGAACGCGGCGCAGATTCCACGCGACATGGTGTTCCGCGACGTGGGCGACCGCTTCAAGGAGATCGAGCAGCGGCTTGGCAAGCGAGTCATCGGCCAGAAGAAGGCGGTCGACGCGCTCGCACATCGTCTCGTGATGAACAAGGGCCCGTTGAAGGACGGCTTCGACCGGCCAGACGGCGTTCTCCTGTTCCTCGGGCCGACTGGCGTCGGCAAGACCGAGCTCGCAAAGGCCGCAGCGGAGTTCCTCTTCGGTGACGAGAAGAAGATGATCCGCATCGACATGTCCGAATACCAGGACGGTGGTGTCTCGATCGACAAGTTGATCGGAATGCCGCGTGGGATCGTCGGCAGCCAGCGTGGGGGCATCCTCACGAATCAACTCAAGGACAATCCCTGCACGGTTGTCCTCCTCGACGAGATCGAGAAGGCAAGCCCGAGCCTGCTGAACCTGTTCCTGCAGGCGTTCGACGAAGGCTGGATCACTGATGGACGCGGCAAGCGCGTGTATTTGTCGGATGCCATCGTCATCATGACGTCAAACGCTGGCTCGGAGCATTTCCGGAAGCTTCAGAGCCCGCTCGGATTCCGCTCGGGCCAGGACTCGACGTCCATGGGCCAGGTGCAGTCCGAGATCAACCGTGAGCTCGAGCGGCGCTTCCCACCCGAGTTCCGCAACCGTATCGATCAGGTCGTGGTGTTCGAGCCGCTGACGAAGGACGAAGTCCGTCAGATCGCGGTGAAGTACATCGATCAGGTGACGGCGTCGTTGCGGCGATGGAACAAGATGCTGCATGTCGAGCCCGAGGCGCTCGAGAAGCTCGTCGCCGACGGCTACAGCATGGCTTACGGTGCACGCTTCCTGAAGCGCGTCATCGACGATCAGATCAAGCTGCCGCTGAGCAAGCGCTGGAAGGAAGCGAATACATTCCGTGCGGTCGTTCGCGACAACCAGATTGCTGTGGAAGCGGCTGGCCCGCGACTGATTGCGACTACCGACCAGGCGATCGCTGTTTGAAGCTTGAAGTAGGCAGTAGGCAGTAGGCAGACGGCCTACGGTCTACTGCCTACGGCATACTTCTGTTTCATCATCCCAACAACCGCTTTCACTTCATCTCGATAGCCTTTGGGCGGGTATTTGGTGGCATATAGCCGCTGATACCCGTCCACAAGGTGCGGGTATTCCTCACCAAGCCACCGCATGAAGTGATCGCGCGTGCCCTCTTCCAGGTGCATGACGTTCGATCCAATGAAGTGCGCGCCGTGGTCGGCAATTGCTTTGACGGTGCGCTCGATCAGTGCAGGCTTCGACGAGATGCCCGGGACGATCGGGCTCATGAGGACGCCGGCTCTCACGCCACTGTTGACGAGCTCTTTGACCGCGCGCAGCCGTTGAAGCGGTGGTGCCGTGCCCGGCTCGAGCGCACGCCACACGTCCTCGTCCACGCACGGCACGCTGATGCAGACGGTGACGTCGGTCTTCGCTGAGAGATCGAGCAGGACGTCCTTGTCGCGAACGACCATTGGTCCCTTCGTGACGACACCGGTCGGTGTGCCGAAGTCGCAAAACGCTTCGAGCACGCCACGCGTGAGTTTGTAGAACCCTTCGATGGGCTGGTAACAATCGGTCGCGGTTCCAAGCGCGACCAGATCGTTGTTCCAACTCGCTCGTTGCAACTCGCGACGCAGCACCTGCACCACGTTCGTCTTCACGAAGATCACCGACGCGAACTCGTCGTCTGCACCAAGCTCGAACTGCGAGTGATAGCGGCGCGCGTAGCAGTAGTGACAGCCGTGGGTGCAACCCCGGTAGGGATTGAGCGTCCAGTTGAACGGCATGCCCTTGCACGAGTTGAGCGCAGACCGGCACCGAATCTCCTGGTACCGCGCCGCGTCTGCGCGGCGGGTCGCCTCTGTCAGGGCGTCGGCGCCTCCGGCCTTCACCAGATCGGCGACCTGTCGTGAGGTGGGTTTCGATGTGCCGAGATCGAACAAGAGTGGGGCGATTTCCATGGCGATTCAGAGTCTTTCGCCTGATATTCGCCATCAGCCTATCAGAGGCTGGCTCGCGTTGCACTTCTTACTTTGAGCGCCGAACTTCCGCCCGCCAATACTCGAGCAGATGGTCGAGCATCGACTCAAACGGGATCTGCGGTTGCCATCCCGTGCGATCGCGAAGTCGCGTGGTGTCGGCGACGAGCGCAGAGGTCTCGGCGGGCCGGAGCCGCTCTGGATCGACCTCGACGCGAACCTCGACACGCGCGCGGGATCTGAGCGCATCGAGCAGCGACTGAATGCTGCGTCCGACACCTGAGCCCACGTTGTAGATCTCTCCGCTTGTACCAAGGGCGGCGAGAGAGCGATACGCGCGCACCACGTCCCGGACGTCGGTGAAGTCACGGCGAGCGTCGAGGTTGCCGACGTGTATCACCGGTTCGACGTCACCCTTCTCGATGAGCGCGATCTGTCGCGCCATGCTCGGCGCAACGAATGCGGGTGGTTGATGCGGCCCGGTGTGATTGAAGGGCCTGACGATCACGACGTCGAGCCCCTCGTCAGTAAAGGCGCGCATCGCCAGTTGTTCCTGAGCCAGCTTGCTGAGCGCGTACGGATTACCGGGGGCGAGTGCGCCGTCCTCTCTGATCGGTGTGTCCGAAGGCGCATACACGGCGGCAGATCCCGTGACGACCACGCGGCAAGCGAGACCCGTTCGCCGAATCGCATCGAAGAGATGCGCCGTGGCGAGGACGTTTCCCGCGAGCGGCTTGGTGGTGTCGCGAAATGACTCCGCGACCTGCGGCGCACCCGCGAGATGGAAAATCGTTGATGGTCGCAGGCTGGCGATCGCGGCTCGTACTCGATCGCGATCGAGGAGATCCACTTCCTGTGACTCGATGAGCTGAGCGATCTCCGGTCGTGGTGTGGAGCGGCCCCAGCCGACCAGGCGGCTCGAGCCCGCGAGCGACTCGACGAGGTGCCCGCCTGAGAAACCGGTGGCACCGGTGATCAGGACTGGCCCGGGCAGCTCCACTTACCGCTTTTCGTACTGAGCCTGGTAGTACGCCTTGAAGGCCGGATCACGTTCCTTGATCGGCCGCCACCACCACTCGTTCTGCTGGTACCACTTCACCGTCTCAACGAGGCCGGTTTCGTACGGCACCTGCGGTGTCCATCCAACCCCACGCAGCTTGGTGGTGTCGAGGCAGTAGCGGCGATCGTGCCCGGGGCGATCGGCCACCGGCTTGATCAGAGACTTGGGTTTGCCGAGCGCGTCGAGGATCCGGTGCGTGAGGTCGATGTTCATGACGTCGTTGCCGCCGCCGATGTTGTAGACCTCACCGTCGATGGCGCGATCGATCAGTAGATCGACGGCGCGACAGTGATCGAGCACGTGCAACCAGTCGCGAACGTTCTTGCCGTCACCGTAGAGCGGCACCGGGATGTTGTCGATCGCATTGGTCACGAACAGCGGAATGACCTTCTCCGGAAACTGATAGGGGCCGTAGTTGTTCGAGGCGCGCGTGATGATGACCGGGAGCTGATAGGTGGCCCAGTAGCTGTACGCCAGTCGATCCGCTCCCGACTTGCTCGCGGCGTACGGATTCCTCGGCTTGAGCTCGTCGGTCTCGACGCTCGCACCCGTCGGCACGCTGCCATAAACCTCGTCGGTCGAGATCTGCACGAACCGTTTGAGGTTCTTCGCCCGGCGCGCCGCCTCGAGCAGCACGAAGGTCCCTTCGACATCCGTCCGGATGAAATCTCCGGCGCTCATGATCGAGCGATCGACGTGTGTCTCCGCCGCGAAATGAACGACGATCTGTGACCGCTCGACGAGCGGACCACTGATGGCCGCATCGGCGATATCGCCGTGCACGAACGCATGACGCGGGTTGTCCATTACGTCATGCAGGTTCTCTCGGCGACCCGCGTACGTGAGTTTGTCGAGTGTCGTAACACGCCAGTCGGGATGCGCCCCGAGTGCGTAGCGAACGAAATTACTTCCGATGAACCCGGCGCCGCCGGTAA
>Ga0315912_10004761_pt1 | contig 12683 bp, 9 predicted proteins | sample VfabasoilMG_FD_204469 | JGI IMG/M metagenome (GOLD analysis project Ga0315912, IMG submission 204469) | Garden soil microbial communities collected in Santa Monica, California, United States - V. faba soil | ecosystem: Environmental > Terrestrial > Soil > Garden | place: USA: California... | reverse complement strand
GCTCGAAGCCTGGGCGGTGGTTCACAACGTGTCGGGTGAGGACTGGAATCATGTGGCCGTTGGAGTGGGTTCGACCTCCGCGCTCTCGTTCAAGTACGATTTGCGCAGCGTGCACTTCGTCGACCGCGCGACGCTGAGCGACGAAACCCAGCTCGGCGTGGCTCCCCCGACGGGCGGATCGCCGTACCAGGTCGCTAGCAAGGAAGTTCAGATGCTCGGAACGGTGCGGCGGCCTCAGCCCGTGCAAGCCGAGGAAATGATGGATATGGCGAAGCGCAGCGGGGGCGACGCGAAGGGCAAGCCGAAGTCGGCGGCTCCCGCGGCGGCTCCGATGCCCGAAGGCGCGGGCCGCGGCATGGCGTACGCAGGTCCGTCTGACGACGGCTTGTCCGCCGTGGCCGCGCGGGCGCGCAGCACGCACCAGAAGATTCGCGTCGAAGGTTACGCTTTGCCGCAAGACAAGGATCGGCGCAGCGCGTCGCTCGCCAACGCCAACGTGGTGCGTGACGGCTTGGTGAAGAACGGCGTGCCGCTCGACCAGATCGAAGTGGTGGCGACTGGCCAAGCCTCCACGGACGTGGCGCGCGTGATGGCGGTGGAGCCCGAAGCCAAGCCCGCAACCCAGCCCGTGGCCGCGAACAGCGACGAGCCCCTAGGCGACGCTTACTTTCTCACCGAGGTGCCGCTCAACGTCGAGAAGAACCACTCGGCGATGGTCAACGTGCTGAGCGCGGACGTGAACGCCGAGCCCGTGTACTTCTACGACCCGCTCTCGGCGCGCGGCTCCAAGCGCTTCGCGTTTCGCGCCGTGGAGTTTCACAACCCGAGTGAGCATACGCTCGACCCCGGTCCTGTCACCGTCTACGCCGACGGCCAGTTCCTCGGTGAAGGGTTGAGCGACGCCATTCAGCCGAAGAGCCGCGCGTTCGTGCCGTTTTCGCTCGACAAGAAACTGCTCGTCGAGAGCAAAGACGACGGCCGCGAGGAGATCGATCGCTTGATCACCGTGCAACGGGGCGTCATCACCACCGAGGCGCGCAGCATTCGTGGCAGCGAGCTGACGCTGGTGAACCGTGGCCAGAGCGACGCAACCGTGTACGTGCGCCACGCCGTGAGCCCTGGCTTCCGTCTCGAGAAGCCCGCGCAGGGCTTCGAGAAGTTTCGCGACAGCTACCTGTTTCCCGTCAAGGTGCGCGCGAACGGCTCCGCCAGCCTGCGCATCGAAGAATCGACGCCAATTCAAAAGAGCGTCGATATCCGCAGCGCGGCTGGCGTGGGTGAGCTCAAAGTCTACCTCAAGGCCGCCGCTGCTCGCCTGGACGAAGCGACGCGCACCCGCCTCGAGCAGATCGTGGAGATGCATCGTGCCATGGCCGAGCTCGAAGAGCGGCGCCAGACCGCGTCGCTGCAGGCAGACACGTACCGCGAGCGCATCGAGGAGCTCAACGCTCAGCTCGTCTCTCTGCGAAAGGTTCCGCAAGCCCAGGTCCTGAGCCGCAACCTCGCGCAAAAAATGGACGAAATCAGCCAGCGTCTGCAAAAGCTGACCATCCAAATGGCCGACGTGGACGGCCAGATCCTCGCCGAGCGCGTGAAGCTCGAAGACCGTCTGGCCGAGCTTACCCTCGCCAAACCCGACGCTGCCGTCGCCGCGAAGTAGCCGGTCGGCGCGGCGCAAGGTCGTACCGGGGTTCGACAGGCGCGAGAGCGGTGGCTCGGATTGCCACGGCACTGGTGCAATCGAGCCCTGATGAGGCAGCCCCCGAGCCATGCTTTGGTTGCAAGCGGAAACGCGGTTGGTGCTAGCGTGCTCCGCTGGAGGTCACCGTGATAGAAGCGTTGGTCGGCGTTCCTTTCGGGATCGCGCTCTGGTTTTTGCTGCGCTATGGCGTGGGCGGGTTCTACGTGGTGAGCCCGAACGAGCGCGCCGTGCTGACGACGTTTGGCCGCGCGCAGCGTCTGAGCGAGGGCGCAACGACGCTCGAAGACCCCATCTCGGCAGCGCTGAAGCCGGAGGAGCGCGAGCGTTACGTGTACCCGCTGGTGCGCGCGATTGGCCCGGGCTTCTACTGGAAGTTGCCCTGGCAGAACGTGCACAAGGTGTCGATTGCCACGCAAACGGCCTCGATTGCCTACGATCCGGAGCTCGCGAACGCCAACCACAACGGGCAAATGTTGGAGGCGGTGACCAAGGATCAGCTGAACATCGGCTTGACTGGGCAGCTGCGCTTCGTCGTCGCGGAGCGCAACATGTACGCCTATCTGTTCGGGGTACAGCGGCCGATCGCGCACGTGATGGGATACTTCATCTCGGTGTTGCGCGAACGCATCGCCAACTTCGAAGCGCCGAACGCCGAGCGCAGCGCCGACGTGGTGTCGGCCCAGGCGATCTCCATCAACGATCTGCGCAAGCATTTGAGGAACTTGAACGAGACCATGAACGCGGAGTGTGAGTCCGCGGCGGCGCGCTACGGCATCACGCTGGAGGCCGCGCTGATCACGGGCATCGATTCGCCGCTGGAGGTCGAGTCGGCGCTGGCGGCCATCAATACCGCTTACAATCAAGTGTCGAGCGAGGTGAGCTTGGCGCAGGCTTCGGCCGATCAGAAAATCGTGCAATCGCGGCGCGCGGTAGAGATCGAGACGCTGAACGCGCAGGCCGAGGTGGAGCCGCTCACCGCGCTGGCGGAGCAGCTGCGCACGTTGAAGCATTCTGGTTCTGGCGTGCTCGCCGCCTACCTGCGAAACGCCAAATTGGTGCTGTTTCGGCGCGCCAAACAGCTGGTGCTGAGCCGGGAGGGTGTGTGATGGACTTCTTGCTGAGCGTGCTGATCACGGCTGCCGTGTGCTTCGTGGGCGTGCCCGTGGTGCTGGGGCTTTCGCGCGTGTTTTGCCTTTATGTGATCGTGCGCGAGCGTCAGGCGGTGGTGTTCGAGTTGTTCGGGCGCGTGCGCGCGGTGATCTCTGAGCCCGGGATCACTTCGCCGTGGCTGCACATGGGTCCGTTTGCCATGCTGGTGCCACTGTTCGGCAAGCGCCGTACGGTGGATCTGCGCCTCGGTCAGACTTACTTGCGCAGCCAGGCGGTGAACTCGGAGGAAGGCGCGCCGATGGGCATCGGCGTTTGGTACGAGATGTTCGTGAGCGATCCGCTCGCGTATCTGTACAAGAACACGGATCCGCACGGTTCGCTGCTGGCCAACGTGTCGAACGCCACGGTGCGTTGCCTCAGCAACATGAAGCTCGAGCGCATGTTCGAGGAGCGGCACTCGATGAGCCGCAGCGTGCGCGAAGAGGTGTCGCCCCACTCACAGGATTGGGGCTATCGCATCGGGAGCGTGTACATTCGCAAGGTGCACTTTCGCGACCCGGGGATGGTGCGCCAGATCGAGCAGAAGGTGGTCAATCGGCTACGTCAGGTGACGGCCGCCATTCAGCAAGACGGCAACAATCGGGTGAACGTGATCCATTCCGCCGCGGAGCGCGAAGCCGCCATCGAGTTTGCGCGCGCGGCGGCGACGCGTCCGCGCATCGTTGGCGAGGCCATCGCGACCATCGCGCGCGACCCCGAAATTTCGGGCGCGTTGTTCGACTTGCTCGAGACGCAACAGCTGGCCGCCGCCGAGGGGCTGACGATCTCGTTCATTCCCAAGAGCTCGCAGCTGCTCTCCGAGCTGATGGCTGCACGCGGGCGTTAGCGCTAGCCGCGCGCGGCGACGTCGCGCGCGCGAGGGCCGCTAGCCGCGTACGCGACGGGAAGCCGTGCTTGCTCCGCTAAGGCAGCGCAGAACTCGTCCGCCGAAACGCGCGGGCCAGCTCCAATGGGCGCATAGTGTGGGCGCGCAGCGAACAGCTTTTCGGTCAGCGCCGCCTGCTCCCGGAGGTTTTGAGGGAGGGGAGTGAGCTCGACGTTGAGGTAGTGCTCGCACCAACGATGCGCGTCGAATGCGGAAAGCGTGTCGAGGTGGGTGACGCACAGCGCGTCGATGCTCGCCGACGCGGCGAGCGCGTAGCGCACGAGCGGCAGGTCGAAGTAGCCCTTGCGTACGGCGCCTTGCCACGGTCCGAGTTGGTTGTGCGGCTCGGGCGTGAGCCTCGAAAACTCGGCGCATTCGCTGGGAAAGGGTCCGGGGCCGTGGCGCACGGCATAGCTGCGCAGCACGCCGATGCACTCGGCTTTTCCGGCGAAAGCGCTCTCCGAGAGCAGGGCTCGCGCGCGCCGCGGCGTGCATCGACTGTAGGTCGTGAAGGGGTGAAAGCCGTAGTCTTCGTCGAGTAGCACGCCCTGCGCCCCTTCGAAGACGACGTTGCCGGTCGCGCTCAGCGCGTCGACGTCGTCGAGCAAGGTCACCTGCGCGGCGATCGCGCGCGCGGCCGCGAGCCAGCGCTCGACTACGCTGGCGTCCGCAAGGAGCGCGAACTCCGTGATCTGCTCGGAGGTGAGCCTTCGGTCTCGCCAATGAGCGAGCTTCGCCTCGCGTTGTGCGACGAGCCGTTGGCGCATGCGCTCGCTTGGCTGTACGAGATCGCCGAAGCGGATGATCTCATCCGGGTTCGCCAGTGAATCCGACACGGTTTCGCCGACGCCGACCCCGCAGCTGCCGTGCCGCGTCGAGCCGCGCTCGAGCTCCAGGAGGCGGCCGTGCGCTTGTTGGAACGGCGTGGTGACGCGGCAGTTCGGGTTCACGCTGAGGCGCTTCAAGACCTCCGATTCGCCGCTCTGGGCGAGGATCTGAGCCTCGATGCCGAGCGCCGTCGGGTGCACGACCACGTCGCGGCTCAGGTGCGTTCGCACGCCGGGCACGAAGCTGCCGCTGCCGAACTGGGAGAACGTATGGTGCCGTCCGTCGTCGGTTACGACGTTGTGGCCGGCCTGAGCACCACCGTTGAAGCGCACGACGAGGCGCGCCGCGTGACGGCGCACCAGGTAGTCGGTGACGAGCCCCTTACCGGCGTCCCCGAAACCGAGGTCGACGACGATGAAGGCCTTGCGAGCGCTCGCGCCGCTCACCCGAGCAGGCGTTTCCAGAACGAAGGCTTGGCGTTCGGGTCGTCGTGCTTGGCCGCCGCCGCGCCGGCCTTGCCAAGGCTCGCTGCGTAGGGGAGCAGCGCGCGCGTGATGGCGCTCACGCGTTTTCGATCGAGCTCGAGGTCGATCAGGCGCTGCGAGAACGCGGGCAGATCGACGACCGCGCCCTCCGTGAGCGCAACGAGGCCTGCCGCCGCCCAGCAGGTGTCTTCGGGCCCTTCGAGGCAGATGACCCGATCGCCCAGCAGATCACGCCAGCGACGCTCGCAGCGCTGGCGACGCTCGAGGTTCGGAATCAGGAAAAATGGCTCGAAGGTTTCTTGCAGCGTGGCGACCACGGCTTCAGTGGGAATGTCCTCGTCGAGTGCGTCGCCGATCAACGCTTCCACCTGATGGCGAGACACGGACGGATACGGCTCTTCGTCGCCGGTCATGATCACGTAGCCGCGCTTCTTGCGCTTCACCCAGGCGTCGGTGTCGGTGTGCTCGGCGATGAAGTAGAGGGCAAGCTCGTACGTTTCCTTGTTCTGTCCGCCGCCGCCGCCTTCGAGGAAGCTGAAGGTGAGCCACTGATCCATGAGCTCGGCCGTGGTTTCGAACTGACCGACCTGCAGCGACGCCGAGTCGCTGTTGGCGTCGCCCACGGCCATGAACAGAATCTGCGGGTCGGCGACACCGCTGTCGGTGAGCACCTTCATGAAGTTGGGCAGCTCGCGGCGCGCCAGAAGCTCCGGGATTTCTCCCATCGAGCCGGTGACGTCGAGCGCGAAGACGATGGGTAGCGTGTTCGAGTGGTCGGCGCTGTCACGCGACTCGCGGGCGCGCACGCCCTTGGGATTCATCAGCACGTGACAACCGTTTTGCTTGAAGACCTGCTGCGTCGGCAGATCTTGCCGATCCTGAAGCATGGCCTGGTGCGCGGCGTGGCTGTAGCGTCCGTATCCCATCGTGAGCCTCCCTGAGGCGTGCAGCCTATCACGACACTTCGAGCTTGACGAAGCGCGCGGCGCCGAAGCTCTGCCGCGCCGCCGCGCTGAGGCGCACCTCGGCGTCCCAGGCGTCGTCGTCCTGGTCGCTGCGTCCGAGGCCGTGGAGAAACTCGCCGAGCGGGGCGGGTAGCGCGTTGCCCGTTGCCCAGAGCAAGCAGCCTGCCAGCATCGCCAGATCGTCGCGCGGTAGAAGGCCGCGCTTTCCGAGCATCTCGTCGGGATAGAGCGTAGCATGCTCGCCGTCGATGCATTGGACCCGCGTGCCCGGCTTGCCGGCGCACGAATAGCCGACGAGCCGCGCGCCGTGGGCTTCAGCGTCGACCAGGATGTGAGCGGGCAAGAGCGCGCCGTGCACGAAGCCACTTCGGTGGATGAAGCCGAGCAGCTCGAGGAGTCGCCGCGCGAGCCATACGGCGTGTCGTGGATCGAGCGCGTGGCCGTGGGCCACGGCGATCTGCGCGAGAGTGTGAGAGAAGCCTGCCGGCTCTCGAAGCACGGCTGCAAGCGGGCCTCTCGGCGTTCCTTCGACGTGACCGAAGCCCACGCGCTGGGGCAAGAGCGTCGTGAAATGAGTTGCGCCTCGAACGTCGCTCTTCTCGAGCGCGGCCAGGACGCGCTGCTCGTTGTGGAGGAGCGCTTCGTCCGTCGGCGTGTGCAGACGCTTGACGACTAGCTGTTCGCTCAGGCGCGTGGCGCGTTTCGCCAGCGAAACCTCGGTGCTGTGACCAGTGGCCAGATGGCCGAGCACCTGCAGCGCGGATCCGTTGATTCGAATGCTCGGTTCCCCCCCGAATTCGCCGCGATACTCGGCGAGCCGCGCTCGGTAGTCAGCGGCCTTTACCCAGAACCGATCGAGGACGACGTCGTTCTTGCAAAATTCGCAGACCAAGCGAACCAGTGCGGCGCGGCGCGGTAACGGCGCGCCGCAGCGTGGGCACTCGAGCACTCGCGGTTTCACCCCGTCGAGTCTAGCGCGCAGTAGTCATTTTATTCCAGCGACAATCCGTCTCGCTGTTGGGTAGAGTCGAGAATCGAACGAGGAGGCACCATGGGTAACCCCATCGGAATCAGCGCAGACGGCTACTACCACCCACGTACCGAGCTCGAGCTCGTCGAACTCGTGAAGTGGGCACATCGCGACAAGCTTCAGCTGAGGGTACGCGGCGCGCGGCACACCTTTCCAGCAACGGCGATCGACACGGATCACGGTCCGGGCGGCCTACCTCGTGAGATCAGCGTTCAGCTCGACAAGTATCGGCAGCTCGAGTGGCTCGACGAGCAGCGCGGCATCATCCGCGCTCAAGCAGGCTGTCATTTGTCGGTCGATCCGTACGATCCGGAGTCGACCTTGGAGACTGGGCTCCTGTACCACCTCGATCAGAAGGGCTTTGCGCTGGACACGCTGGGAGGCATCTCGCACCAAACCGTGGCCGGCTTCTTGTCCACCGGCTCTTCGGGCGGCACCACGCGCTGGCACATAGGCGAAGACATCCTCGAGATTCGCCTGATCGACGGGACGGGCAAGATCTGGGTGCTCTCGCGCGAGCAAAATCCCGATGTGTTCAACGCTGCGGGCGTGTCGATGGGCCTGCTCGGGGTCATCTCGAGCGTCACCTTTCAGGGGGTGCCCAAGTTCAATATCTCGGGGCAAGAGGCGATCACCGGCTACGGCGACTGCGCCATCGACCTGTTCGGAACTGGTACGGACAAGAAGCCGAGCCTCGAGCAGTGGCTGCGCAACGTCGAGTACGGGCGCATCCTGTGGTGGCCGCAAAAGGGCCTGGAGCGCGTCGTGGTGTGGCAGGCGCATCGCATCGCGAGCACTCCCGATTTCGAGCCCAAGCCGTACGAAGAGCTCGGCTCCGACGCCGAACTCTCGGCTGCGCTCGGCGGCGTCTTGCTCACCATCCTCGGCAACTTGGATGATCTCGGCAGCGTGCCTGCGAGGCTGGCTCCGCTGTTCGACCAGTTGGACGACAGCCTAGAGAAGGATCTCCAGAAGCTCGGCTTGGGCGATATGGTCACCGACCTTCTCGCCAAGATTCTGGTCGGGATTTTGGAGGCCGGCGCGGAGGGGGTGCTCCACTTTCCGGGCATCGATTTCGTGGGCAGTCAGCTCAAGTCTCACTTGCCCGACATCATTCCCAAGCTGTATCCGGCTTTCGTCCCGCTCGACCGCGACGCGCGCGAGGGCAAGCCGCAAACCTTCCAAGACTACGGTTGGCACGGCATCCCGATGGACAACGGGGTGGACGACCAACTCTTGCCGAGCTGGTTCAACGAACTCTGGGTGCCCATTTCAAAGGTGCACAGCATGGTGAACATGCTGAAGACGCACTTCGACAACGGCGGGCTGAGGGCCACCGGCACGTACTCGTTCGAAATCTACGCCAGCAAGCGTAACCCGTTTTGGCTGAGCCCCTCATTTGGCGATGAGGATATCGCGCGCGTCGACGTTCTGTGGTTCGGGCGTAACGGAGGCGACCCGGTGGCCTTCTACGAGCAGTACTGGGAGCTCTTGAAGCCGCTCGATTTCCGGCTGCACTGGGGCAAGTACCTGCCCAACGATCCTCAACCGGGAAAGCTCTGGGCGAAGTACTTCGCTCGGCAGTATCCACGCTGGGACGACTTCATGCGCCTACGGGCCGAGCTCGACCCGCATGCGATCTTCCTCACGCGCTACTGGCGTGAGCACCTGGGCCTCGAGGACGTCTGAGCCGAATGCGAAACAAGTATCCCGTGCGTGTGCTCGGCGCGCTCCTCCTGTGCGCGTCGAGCGCCTGCGGAGGGAAAAACCTCGTCGTGATGGAGCCTGCGGCGGCTGCGGCGGTGCCGGCCGGCACGCTGCGCGCAAGCGCTGTGGAGGTCGACATCACGCCGCCCGTGGGTGGGTCGCTGTTCGGCTACTCGCTCGGTGCGGCTCCCGAGAGCCAGGGTTACTGGACGCGCCTCAAGGGTCGCGTGATCGCGCTGGAGGATGCGCGCGGTGAACGCTTCGCGCTGGTACAGGTGGATATGGGCGCCATCAGCGGCCTGCTTTCGCGCTCGGTGGCCGAGCGCACCGCCCGCATCGGAATCTCGGCGGATCGACTGCTGATCGCAGCCACGCACACGCACGCAGGCCCCGGCGGCTACTTCGGCCAGCGCTTTTTCAACTTCTTCGGCGCGGGCAAGCCCGGCTTCGATCCGCGCATGCTGGAGCATCTCACCTCGAAGCTGAGCTCTGCAATCGAACGAGCCTTCGCGGAGCTCGCCCCGGCGGCGCTCGGCGCAACGAGCATCGATGTTCTCGGGGTGAGCCGAAATCGCAGCCGGGAGGCGCGCGAGAATGACTTCGCGTGCCCTTGTTTGGCAGACAGAGAAGCGGACGTCGACACCGCGCTCAGGCTCTTGCGCATCGACCGCGTGGACGACAGCGGCTCGACTCCTCTGGCAGCGTTGTTCGTGTTCGCGGTTCACGGCACCAGCGTCGCCGAGTCGAACGACCTCTATCACGGCGACCTGCACGCCGTGGCCTCGCGCTCGCTCGCGTGGAAGGTGCACGCGGCCTTCCCTCAGGCGCCGCCACTCGTCGCGGCGTTCATGAACGGCACAGAGGGCGACGTGTCTCCCGCTTACTCACGGCAAGGGCAAGACGAGGCCATTCGTTTGGGTAGCACCGTAGGCGAAGGCGCCTATCGCGCCTACCGGAGCCTCGACGGCAAGCTCGAGCGCAATATCGATATTTCGCACGCCTACCGCGAAATCGTGATGCCGGGCACGCAAACCAGCGCGGGTACTGTCTGCGGGTCGGCCGAAATCGGCATTCCCACGATCGCGGGCGCCGAGGACGGACGCTCGTTCCTGTATGGGAAATTGAACATCTACGAGGGCTCTCGGCGCAGCGAGCCGAGCGGCTGCCAAGGCACCAAATTGGCGGCGTTCGGCGTGCTGCAGGGCTTCGTGGTGCCTCAAGCGCACAACCCCGGCCAGAACTTCTTTCACTTCTTCGAAGGCAACTCGGATCCGGGTAGCTTTCCGCGGATCGCGCCATTCAGCGTAGTGCGGCTGGGGAACGCGATGTTGCTCGCGACGATTCCGGGCGAGCCCACGACCGAGCTCGGCCGCCGGCTACGCGCTCGCTTGACGCGCGCCCTACTGCCCCCGCGCGCGCCCGCGAGCGCTCCCAAGCCGCTCATCGGCGTGATTGGATTGGCGAACGAATACCTTTACTACTTCACGACTCCGGGTGAGTTTCGCGCGCAGCACTACGAAGGAGGCTCGACCATCTACGGCCCGCTGCAAGGCCTTGCCACGGAAGAGCAGCTCGAGGCGGCGGTCTTGGCGATGAATGATCCCAAGGTGCCGGCACAGCTCTACTATGGCCGTCGTGACTTCACGCCCGGAGACAGCACCCACTTTTGGGCCGCGCCCGGCGCCTGCCACAGCGACGACTGGCATGCGGTTCGCACCAGTCTGAAGCGCGATTCGAACGGGCGTCTGCTCGACGCGCGTTTCGAATTCGAAGGCCTGGGAAGCGGCGAAGACTGCGGCGGCTATCCCCCGGTGCGCATTGCGTGCGGCGGCGCACCGTTGCTCGGTCCAGAAGGTTCTCCCGAAGACGACCAGGGCTATCGCTTCGAGGTGCGGCACGCGAAAGGGCGCGCTTGGTCGGCGAGTTGGCGCGTCCCTGCAGGGGTGCCCAAGACGCGCGGTTGCCGGGTCGAAGTGGTGCGCCCGACGGGCCCGCCCGTGCAGTCCGAGGAGTTCGAGCTATGAGCGCGCGCTTCTCGGCGGGGCGTGCCACGGCTCTCGGTTTGGCTGCGCTACTCACGGGATGTCCCACGGGCTACCGCTTCGTGCCGGCGACTGGCGAGCCGACGTTGGTCACCGCCGATCTCGACAACCAGCTGCGACGCTTGACCGACGAGGCCGAAGCGCGCTGTCCTGCCGGGCTTGCTCCGCTCGTCCACTGCGATCGTGATCCTTCGCTCTGCAACACCGACTTGTTGCGGCATCAGCTGAAGGCGTGTGACAGCTTGCGTCCACTGCTCTCGTTCGTTCACCTGAGCGACGCGCAGCTCAAGGAAGAGCAGGTGTCGCTCGATGGTCCGCTCTCGGTCGAGACCTATGACGGCATTCAAAAGTCGTTTGCGCGTAACCATCAACTCGAGCAGCAAGACTTCGCCGTGTTGCTCGCGACCGTGCTCTCGATAAACCAATTGGCGCGTTCGCCCGAGGCGCAGCCCGCGCCGGGCCCGGGCTGTGCGCGCCCCCTGCCGCCGCGCTTCGTGCTGCACACGGGCGACGCCGTCGATGCCGGCATGTTCTCGGAACTCTACGAGTTTTTGGGGGTTACCGCTCGGCTCGAGGTGCCGCTCTACAACGCGGTAGGCAACCACGACAACCTGTTTTTCGGCGCGTTTCCCAAGGCGCGCATGCGCGGTCTCGACGTTACCTTCCCGTTCGCGCCGATCGGCAGCACGTCGCGTTTCATCGCCGCGCACAACCCCGAAGCGTACCTTTACGACATCTCGATCCCGCACGTGCCGCTGTCGAGCAACGAGGTGACCGAGCGCGGCTCCGCGCCTGCGGGCTTACCGAATGCGCCGGAGCTAGCATCGAGCTTCTATCACGGCTTCGATCTCGTGTGCGGCGCGCGCCGCAACGGCGTTCGCATCTGCCCCGAAGCGCGCGGCTACTATGGTCTGGATGTGCCCTTGCCCGACGACGCGAGCGGGAAGACGCGCACGCTGCGCATCTTGGTGCTGAACACCGCGGAGGTCGGCCCCGAAGAAGTGCTCGAGGGCGTGGCACGCCACTCCAACGCCGAAATGCGCGAGGACCAGTACCTGTGGCTCGAACACGAGCTCGCCGCGCCCCGGCGCGAGCGAACGCTTTTCTTGGTCGCGGGTCACCACGCCCTCGATTCGTTCGTGCCTCTACAAAAGGACTGGCTGAAAAAGCTGCTCACGAACGCAAGCAACGTGCTCGCCTACGTCGACGGTCACACTCATGCCGCCGCGATTCACCAATACGCGCGCTCCGGACGTGCCCCGCTGTGGGAAGTGACCGCCGGATCCACTCTCGTGTACCCCCAGCTTGGTCAGTTGGTCGAACTGGTGGAGGATTCGGCGTCTCCGCCGGAGCTCTATCTGCGCGTGCGCTCGTTCCGCCAGCAGTTGAGCGATTCGGCCTGTGCGATTGGCAAAGATTGCGTCGAGCTGGCTGCTCGCGCGAGAGCGGGGCGCGATGGCGCTTACGCCGACCGCGGCCACGACCGCGACTTTCGCGAAGAGCTTCCGAGTGTACAGAGCTCCAACGGTCTCTTACCCTTGGGTCCGGCTCGTTAGAAATTCAAGGCGGTGCAGCATGAATGAACAACAACTCAGTGCCCGGTTGCTCGCAGCCTTCGAACCGTATCTGCGCGGCTTTTGCCAAGATCCCGGCGCGGCGTCGCTTCGCGTCACCATTCGCGTCGATCGCATCGACGCGGACGCGACGCTGGCCGCGGACGATTTTCAGGTCATCGCCAACGACGTGCACGTGGCGGCAGAGGTGAAGCAAGCGTTCGGCGCGCTGTGCCGCGCGAACGACCTCACGCGCGGGCCGAGCCTTTCTTTCGTGAAGGCGCCGGCGCCCGTGCCGGGGCACGCGTGAGGTCGATTTTTCGCTGGCGAGAGCCT
>Ga0315912_10004760_pt1 | contig 12697 bp, 9 predicted proteins | sample VfabasoilMG_FD_204469 | JGI IMG/M metagenome (GOLD analysis project Ga0315912, IMG submission 204469) | Garden soil microbial communities collected in Santa Monica, California, United States - V. faba soil | ecosystem: Environmental > Terrestrial > Soil > Garden | place: USA: California... | reverse complement strand
CCGCGTTGTGGATCATGACGGCGAGCGCGGCTGCCGAGCCCATCGCGACCACGCAAGCAGGCAAGCTGCGCGGTGCGAAGTTGGATACCACAGGGGTCTACGTCTTCAAGGGTGTTGCCTACGGCCAGTCCACCGCCGGTGCGCGCCGCTTCAAGCCGCCCCAACCCGTCGCCAAGTGGCAGGGTGTCAAGGATGCGCTGAAATTTGGGTCGATCTGCCCACAGGCCGGCGATCCTGGCCGCCGCACCAGCACCGCCGGCGAGGTGTTGCAGCCCAGTGAAGATTGTCTGGTGCTCAACGTGTGGACGCCCGGATTGGCCGACGGCCGCGAGCGGCCCGTCATGGTGTGGTTGCACGGGCGGGGTTTCTACGCCGGTGCGGGTTCCGAACCGCTCTATGACGGCGCGCGGCTCGCCAAGCGCGGCGATGCGGTGGTGGTCACCGTCAATCATCGCCTCAATGTCTTTGGGTATCTCTATCTCGGTGCCATCGGCGGCAAGGAGCTGGGAAGCTCGGGCAACGCGGGCGTGCAAGACATGCAACTCGCGCTCGAATGGGTACGCGACAACATCGCGGCCTTCGGGGGCAATCCGGCCAACGTGACCATCTTCGGTGAATCCGGCGGTGGCGCCAAAGTCTCGACGCTGCTCGGCGTGCCTCGAGCCAAGGGTTTGTTCAAGCGCGGCATCATCGAGAGCGGCGCGCGAATTCGCGGTATGCCATTGGAGATGGCAAAGAAGAATACCGTGGCCGTCATGGCCAAGTTGCAGGTGAAGAGCGTGGCGGAGTTGCAGGCGCTACCCATGGAGAAGCTCCTCGCCGCCGTCACAACGACTGGCCGCACCGACCCGGACTTCGGTCCTGTGGTCGATGGCGAGTACCTGCCAGCGAACATGTTCGATCAGGTCGCCGCACCCAGCTCGCACGGCTTGCCCATCCTCGTGGGTTCCAATCGCGACGAACATGCGCTGTATGCACGCGAGCATCCGCTGGCCGGAAAAATGACGGAAGCGCAGTTACGAGAGGATTTGCAGCAGGACTTCGGGCAGCGCACCGACGAACTCATCAAAGCGTATCGTGAAGCGCGACCGCAGGCCTCACCGTGGGACCTGATGATTGCCATTCGCAGCAACCGTTTCCATGTTGGTACCGCGCGCTTGGCGGAGGCTGCCTCCAAGACATCGCCGGTGTACGTCTACAGCTTCGATTTCGAGCCCACCCCGCTCAAGGCGGCTCATGGCGCCGAGATTCCTTTCGTCTTCAGCAATGCGACCGCCAGCCCAACTGCCCGTCCCGGGGCGAAGGCAGTCGAGGATGCAATGAGCGATGCGTGGTTGGCCTTCGCCCGCACCGGCAATCCAAATCATCCCGGCATCCCGACCTGGCCGACCTACGATGCCAAGGCGCGCAGCACGATGGTGTTCGATGTCAATGCACGCGTCGTCGATGATCCACGCTCCCCGGAGCGCACGGTGTGGGAAGGTCGCGAGCCGATTCGTTAGGTATCTAGCGAGTCAGTGTGACAGCGCTGTCCCGCATCACGCGGGGCAGCGTCCTATTGCCACCAATTGTCTGCCACCGGCCCGATGCGCCAGTGCTTTCTCGATACGCGCTCCGCTGGAATCACTGGTGTTCACTGACGGGCACTGAGCAATCTGCCGACGCGTACACAAACGTTGCGGACGCTGATTCTGTAAAGCTTCTCGACAACGCTGGCGCACTGTCGACCGCTTGCCCAATGACGAGTCAACGGTCGAAGCTCATTTGACAAGTTGTAACGTGTTTCAGACGCGCTGCGCAGGGCTGCTTCGAGAACTTGTCAATAACGCAGTCTCATGAGCACCGTGACACCGGTGGTCATTTTTTCATCAGCAGCGTAGTGCGATCCCGCGACCTGATGCTATTCTCGCTGCTCAAAGGCTGACCACACGCAACAGCACAATAACTAAGGATCAAGTGCCAAGGCGTCGGCGCGCGAACACTCGCCCGCGATGCACTGCGTGATGCGGCAATACGCGTGCTTGCAGCTGCACCTGGGTAGCGTCGGATGTGCATGAGCAGATCTGCGAGCCCGAGCGTACTGGCCGTCAGCGCAGCAGGACTTCGCAGTTCTCTATTTACATTACAAGCAGGGGGAGTGCTCCGTGAGCGCGCACAAAAGAACAACGGCACTTGGCGCAATGATGGTTTCCGGTGGCGTGTCGCTGGCGGTCTCGACTGCGGTGCATGCGCAGCAGCAGCAGGTGTTGCAAATTCCGGAGACGGTGGTGACTTCGCGGGCTCGCGAAGAAGCGCTGCGCGATGTACCCATCTCGCTGTCGCTCGTATCCGGCGACATGATCGATGCGACCGGCATCGAGAACCTGGAAGACCTGGCAGGCATGGTGCCCAACTTCTCGGTCACTCAGGATCCAGTGGGCGACAAGATCAACATCCGCGGCATCTTCACCAGCGAGGTGCCGAGCCTCGAACAGTCGGTCTCGACTTTCGTCGATGGCGTGAATCGCGGACGTGGTACACAGTCGCGCCTGCAGTTCCTGGACCTGGAGCGTGTGGAGGTGTTGCGCGGTCCACAAGGCACGCTGTTCGGCAAGAATACCGTCGGTGGTGCTCTGAACTTGACGACGCGCAAGCCGACCACGCAACTCAGTGGCAGTTTTCAGGGCGCCTACGAGCCCGAGCTCGAGGAGACGAGTATCGCGGGTTTCCTCAGCGGTCCGCTGACCGACTCGCTGCGCGGCCGACTGGCCTACGCCGGCAGCGACCAACGTGAAGGCTACGTCGACAACCGGTTCTACGGTGACGGCGAGCCGACCGGCGAGGACTACTCCGTGCGCGGTACGCTGGAGTGGGACGTGAGTGCGATGACGTTGCTGCGCGTACGCGCCGAGTACCAGGACTTCCAAGTCGACGGCCAGCCCTTTGGGCTGCGCACTGCGGGTCCGTTGGCCCCGATACTGCGACCATTCGGCGTGCAGGGCGGTAGCTTGACCAATACCGCGATCGGGCAGACTCCAGGCTCGCCGCTCGACATCGGCAGCAGCGGCACGATGGATGGTAACTCGCGCGAATTCGCGCTGACTTTCAAGCAGGAGTATTCCTCGGGCGCCTCGTTGGAAGTCGTCGGTGCACTCTCGGGGCTGGATTTCAAGCGCCAGATCGACGCCGATTTCAGCCCGCTGGATCTGGCCGGTTTCGAGGATACGGAAGACTACGAGCAAACCAGCTTCTCTTTGCGCTTCCTGTCTGCCGACAAGGGGCGCGTCCGGTACGTTGCCGGCCTGTACTACCAGCAGGTCGATCTGAAATTGGATGCGCTCAATTCCTTCAATCCGACGGCTGCCGTACCTGTCCTGGACCCGCTGTGCCGAGCCGCTGGCCTGACGCCCGACGATGCGCTGCTGCTGACGCTCGCGTCGGTGAACTTCATGGGCATCACGCCCAACGACGTTGGTGCGCAGCTGGCACGTGCGGGTAATGCCGCTGCTGTCGAGTCCTGCGTGACCTATGGCGCCATCCTGGCGTTGCCGCAGCCGGTATCTCGACTCAACTCACTGGACCAGGATGGTGAAGCGACCGCCATCTACGGCCAGGCGGATTTCGATATCACCAACAACCTGCAATTCACTCTCGGCGTGCGCTACACCGTCGAGGACAAGGAAGCTCGCCAGAGCGTGGTGGGCACCAATTTTGGCACGCGTGTGCCCAATCGTGATCCCGCGCTGGAGCAGTCGCTGCTGACCTTCCTGGAAGCCGTGCCACACGATTTCAGCAAGGATCAGCTACATCGCCGCGAGAACAAAGTCACCTACTCGGCGAGCTTGCAATGGGCCGTCACGGACAGCCTCAACACCTATGTCAGCGCTTCGTCGGGATTCAAGGCCGGTGGCTTCAACATTGGTGCCTTGGGTGCCTCTGTAGCGCTGGCGGAATTCGATCCTGAAGAGGTGATGTCGTATGAGCTCGGCGCCAAGACCTCGCTCTTCAACGGCAGGGCGCAGCTCAATGCTGCGTATTTCTTCACGGAAATCGACGATCTGCAGGTCGCGCAGTTCACCGGCGATTCGTCGTTCATCGTGCAAAATGCTGCCGAGGCCGAAGTGCAGGGATTGGAGCTGGATGCGCGCTTCAGAGTGACCAAGAATCTCGGCGTGACCGCAGCAGCGGCCTACACCGATTTCGAATTCACATCGTTCCGCACTGCCGGCTGCACGCTTCAACAGTTGCAGGCGCTGCGCCAGTCGGCCTACGACCAGGGCGCAGCGCAGTTGGCGGATGGCAACCTCGCCAACGATGCAGCCGCACGTGCCACCCAGTTGCTGGGCAGCTTTCAAACCTTGCAGTCGTGCTCGGCGTTGGGCCTCAACGATCTGAAGGGACGCCCTGCCGAGCAGGTTCCCGACGTCACTGCCCAACTCGGTGTCGACTATCACCTGGAGTTCGGCCGCGGCAGCTTCGCCATCGACACGATAGCGGAGGTCGTGTGGAACGACAGCATGTTCCGTCAGACCGATCTCGATCCCACGACCAAGAGCGGCTCGTTCGCCAAGGCAAATCTGTCGCTCTCGTTCTATCGCCCCGGTAGGCCGTGGACGCTGATGCTGATCGGGCGCAACATCTTCGACAAGCAAACTTTCTCCTACGCCAATGACGCTCCCTTGCTGGACAACGTCCGCCAGCAGATCATCGACAAGCCGCGCACGGTGAAACTGCAACTGCAATACGACTTCCAATGATCTGCACGGTCATCAGCGGCCACGCTGACTGATCCGCACGAGCAGTACTCAGCGCGATCCGGCTGAGTGCTGCCCGAGCAGCCACCGATGGCGCAGAACAAGACCCAGCCCACCAAGGTCAGCGCGGCGGACTTCATTGGAACCGTGCCGGATGCGCAACGCCGTGCCGATGCGCAGACGCTGCTCGAGCTGTTCGGCACGGTCACAGGGTGGAAGGCACAGATGTGGGGGCCAACCATCGTCGGTTTTGGCGCCTACCACTACACGTACGAATCCGGGCGCAGCGGCTCCATGTGCGCTGTCGGCTTCAGTCCTCGCAAAGCCAGTCTGGTCATCTACGTCAGCGATTTTGCAGGCAAGGACGCACTGCTGCGCAAGCTCGGCAAGCACACGGGCGGCCTCGAGCAGTGCTTGTACATCAAGAAGCTCGCCGACGTGGATTTGCAGGTGCTCGCCAAGATCGTGCAGGCGGGCATCGATGCGACGCGCAAGGCTTGGCCGGTCACGGCGAGCTGACCAGGAGGGGCGGATGCGGAACGGCCGCATCGGTCCGCTCGGCGTTTATACTTGCGCCGGTTCCGTATCGCGAGGATCCAACCCATGGAGTTTTCCCGGCTCACCGAAGCCGCGGTGCCCGACTACTTGCAAGCGCTGCCGGCGATGCACGCGCGCTTTTCGAGCTTTGCGGCGCTCGACGTGGTCGAGGTCGGTGATGGCAATCTGAACTACGTGTACCTGGTGACCAACCGGTTGGTACCGACCGAGACCGTGGTGCTGAAGCAGGCCGTGCCGTATCTGCGCGTGGTTGGCGAATCCTGGCCGCTCACGCGTCACCGCATGAACATCGAAATCGCTGCCTTGCGGCACTTCCGCAGCCTGTGTCCCGAGCACGTGCCCGAGGTATTGCACGCCGATGCGGAGCGCTCGCTGGTGATCATGCAGCGCCTGCGCGAGCATCGCATCCTGCGCGGCGTCTTGCTCGAAGGGCAGTTGTTCGCGCACGCCGCAGAGCATCTCGCCACCTTCATGGCACGGAGCCTGTTCTTCAGCAGCGATTTCTATTTGTCGCCGCAGGACAAGCGCCAGGCACAGGCACGCTTCATCAACGTCGAGCTGTGCAAGATCACCGAAGACTTGATCTTCACTCACCCATACGACGACAGCCCCACGAATTCCTACAATCCTGCGCTGCCGCGCATGGTGATCGATCGCTTCCAGCGCAACCCACGCGTGCGCGCCGCGGTCGGAGAGCTCAAGTTCGCGTTCATGACACGTGCCGAAGCGCTGCTGCACGGCGATCTGCACGTGGGCTCGGTGATGGTGAGCGCGCATGAGACCTACGTCATCGATCCGGAGTTCGCATTCTATGGACCCATGGGATTCGACGTTGGGATCCTGCTTGCGAATTTCTTTCTGGGATGGTGCGGACAGAGTGTACGCGGTGGCGCCACTGCACCCGCCACGCAGCGCTGGCTGCTCGACAGCGCAGTGCAATGCTGGGAAGGTTTTGCACGGCAATTCACGATGCTGTGGGAGCAACACGAGGCACGCGACGGATTCATCGGCCGCGACTTGGATGGGCACAGTCGAGCGGCGTTCCGCGAGGCCTTCATGCGTCGTGTGTTCGCAGACAGCCTGGGATTTGCCGGCTGTGAAATGGTGCGCCGGGTGCTCGGCCTCGCCAAGGTTGCGGACATCGCTGGCATCGCAGCTCCGCAGGCGCGAGCGACTGCCGAGATGAACGCGCTGCACCTGGCCGAGCGCTTGTTGTTGGAGCGCGGCACGATCGGTTCTATTCACGAGGTCTTGACTTGGCTGCAGGCATGACACACCACGCGCATGCAGTGCCGGCCACGCTCGAATGGCGCGAGGGCGAGCTGTATTTGCTCGATCAGACGCGGTTGCCCGCCGCGATTCACTACGAGCAGCAGACCACGGCCGAGCAGGTCTGGCAGTCGATCCGGCAGCTCAAAGTGCGCGGTGCGCCCGCAATCGGCGTCGCGGCAGCCTATGGCCTGTGCGTGGCAGTGCGTGCGCAGTGCGGCGGTGAGATCGAGACGCTGCGGCAGGAGCTCGCGCGCCAGGCCGCGTATCTGCAGTCCGCGCGCCCCACTGCGGTGAACCTTGCCTGGGCGTTGCGGCGCATGCTGGACTTTGCAGGGCGCCAAGCAGCCACGAACTGTAACGAGTTGCACGCGCAGCTGGTCAGCGAGGCGCAGCGCATTCATGAGCAAGACGTGGCCCTGTGTCGCGGTATCGCCGCGCAGGGTGTCGATTTGATCCGACCCGGCGTCGGCGTGCTGACACACTGCAACGCCGGTGCACTGGCAACCACAGGCTTGGGGACCGCCACTGCACCGTTGTATCTTGCGCACCAGCGCGGTGTGCCATTTCGCGTCTATGCCGACGAAACGCGGCCCCTGCTGCAAGGCGCACGGCTCACGGCCTGGGAGCTGCAGCGCGCGGGCCTGGACGTCACGCTCATCACCGACAGCATGGCCGCCAGTGTCATGGCACGCGGCGCGATCGATCTCGTCATCGTCGGTACCGACCGGGTCACTGCCAATGGGGACGTGGTCAACAAGATCGGGACGCTCGGTGTGGCCATTCTGGCGCGCCACTTCGGCGTGCCGTTCTACGTCGCCTGCCCGTCCTCCACCATTGATCTGGCCACTGCAACCGGGGCCGCGGTGCACATCGAAGAGCGTGATGCCGAGGAGGTCACCGGCTTTGGCGGCGTGCGCACTGCACCCATGCCGATACAGGTGTGCAATCCGGCCTTCGATGTCACGCCGCACACGCTGGTGAGCGGCCTGATCACGGAAGCTGGCATCATTCATCCGCCCTTCGAGCCGGGACTCCGCCGTGTGGCGAGCGCGTCCTGCTCTCACAATCTTTGAATAGAGTGCTCGATCATGAAGAGTCGCTGGGACAGCGTCGCCGCCGAACAGATGGTGGCGCACTATCAGCAACAAGGCGTGCCGGCCGATCTGGCCCTGCGCGTGTACAGCTCGCGTTTGCTGGGCAGTGATCCAACGTTGGTATTGCACGGTGGCGGCAACACCTCCGTGAAGCTGCGCTGGCGCGAGGTGTCGGGTGCCGAGCTCGATGTCATTTGTGTCAAAGGCTCGGGCTGGGACATGGCGGTGATCGAGCCCGCCGGCATCCCAGCCGTGCGCCTCGCACCGTTGCTGCAGCTGCAGTCACTCGAGCACTTGAGCGACGAGGCCATGGTGAACGCCCAGCGCTGCAACCTGCTCGACAGTCGCGCACCCAACCCGTCGGTGGAGACCCTGCTGCACGCGTTCGTGCCGCACAAGTTCATCGACCACACGCATGCCAATGCCGTGCTGGCGGTGTCCAATCAACCCGACGGGTTGCAGCTGTGCCGCGAGATCTTCGGGCCCACCATGCCCGTGCTCGACTATGTGATGCCGGGGTTCAAGCTGGCCAAGGCTGTGGCCGGGATTTACGCGCAGCAGCCCGACGCGGCCGGCGTCATCCTCCACAAGCACGGCATATTCACTTTCGGTGCCACGGCGCGCGAGGCGTACGAACGCATGATCGCCATGGTGGCACGCGCGGCGGCGTACATCGCGCAGCGCCCGCGCCCTGTGTGCCAGGGCCGGGTCGAGGCCTCGATGGCCAGCGCCGAAGTCGTGCCGGTGATTCGCGGTGCGCTCGGGGTGTCACTCGGCGAGGGCAGCTATGCGCGCATGGTTGCGGAAGTGCGTACCACGGGTACGCCGGCTGAATTCTGCCGGCGTGCCGACCTCGAAGCTGCAGCATGGCGTGGCGTCATCACGCCGGATCACAACATCCGTATCAAGAATCGGCCGCTGGTACTGCCAACTCCACAAAGTGATGCAGCGGCATTCAAACAAGCAGTTCACACACGGGTTGCTGCCTACGCTGCGGACTATCGCGCGTACTTTCAGGCCAATGATGCGTTGTTCCCGGGAAGCAGGCGCCAGCTCGATCCGCTGCCGCGTGTGGTGCTGGTGCAAGGGATGGGGTTGATCGCGTTCGGCAAGACCAAGCAGGACGCCATCATCCATGCGGACCTCGCCTGCGCCACCATCGACACGCTGCTGGCTGCCGAAGCAGTTGGACGTTTCGAGCCGCTGGCGCCGGCGGATTTGTTCGAGATGGAGTATTGGTCGCTGGAGCAGGCCAAGCTCGGCAAAACCCAGGAATTGGCGTTGGCGCGTCAGGTTGCAGTCATCACGGGTGCCGCCGGCACCATCGGTCAGGCCACGGCACGATTGTTTGCTGATGCCGGTGCCGCAGTGGTGCTGCTCGATGTGGATGCAGACGCAGTACAACAGGCGGCCCGTGAGATTGGCCGACAGGCGCTCGGCATGGCCTGCGACGTGACCGATGCAACGGCGGTGCGCGCGGCCTTCGATGCTGTGTGCGACGCGTTCGGCGGTGTGGACGTGGTGGTCTCGAATGCGGGCGCGGCCTGGGAGGGCCCCATGGCCACGTTGGATGCGGCGGTGTTACGCCGGAGCTTCGAGCTGAACTTCTTTGCTCACCAGTTCATCGCGCAGAACGCGGTACGCGTCATGCAAGCGCAGGGCACCGGCGGTGTACTGTTGTTCAACGTGTCCAAACAGGCCGTGAATCCCGGACCCAACTTCGGTGCCTACGGAACCGCGAAGGCAGCCACGCTGTTGCTCAGCAGACAGTACGCGTTGGAGCATGGTGCAGACGGCATTCGCAGCAACGCCGTCAATGCCGACCGTATTCGCAGTGGCTTGCTCACCGATTCCATGATCGCCACGCGCGCTGGCGCGCGTGGCTTGAGTGCCAACGACTATATGAGCGGGAATCTGCTCGGTCAGGAGGTTCTGGCCAAGGATGTCGCCCACGCCTTCCTCGCACTGGCACTGGCCACCAAGACCACCGGGCACGTGATGACGGTGGACGGCGGCAACATTGCAGCCGCGTTGCGGTAGCACCCGAGGTACTCAGGGTTGCCGATTCCACGTAGACTCGCCGCTGCGCGGCGCAACCAGGCAACCAGGCAACCAGGCAGCCAGGAGGGGAGTGATGGGCATCGATCTGGATGGCTTGAGTGAAGCCGAGTTGCTGGAGCTGAATCATCGCATCGTGGCGCGCTTGCGCCTGCTGCAGCAGGTGCGCACGCATCAGACCATGTTGGGATTCACTCTGGGCCAGCGCGTGTGGTTCCAGCCGGAAGGCCAAGTGCGCCGACATGGTCTGGTGACACGCTACAACAAGAAGACGATCACGGTGGTGACGGATGCCGGCGAGCACTGGAAAGTCTCGCCCACCGCGCTTCACAAGGACGACAGTGCCGACAAGTCGGCGAGGTCGGGCAAGGTCGTGCCGCTGCGCAGGAAATAGGCGCGCGGTGCTGATATGAGGCTGCTATCGAGATGAGCATCGGCACCGAACGCTTGGACGCCATGATCGCCGGGCGGCATGAACGCTCTGCCTGCGGGCGGGCGCTCGGCCTGCCGCTGGTGAGCGAGTATCGCAGCGGCTACGTGAAATGCCGCCACCCAATCGATGCGCGCTTCGTCAACTCCAACGGCGTTCTGTTCGGTGGCTATCTGGCGGCGCTGCTCGACGATGTCTCGGGCCACGCTGCGCTGACGGTGCTGACCGACGACCAGGTATGTGCCACGGCTGAGCTGTCGGTGAGCTACTTTCGGCCATGCCTGCCGACCGCAGGTGAGTTGTTGTTGGAAGGCTGCGTAGTGAATCAGAGTCGCCGCTCGCTGCACATCGAGGTCACGCTGACGCGCGCCGACGGCAAGCTCATCGCCAAGGCGCATGCCATCCATGCAATCTCGAATCGCCCGCCGGCCAAAGTTGATCCGAAGGGTTGATCACTGACCTCGACCTGCGGTGTGAGCTGAGTGTCAGGTCTGAATGTCAGGGCAACGCGTCGGGGCTGTGGGTCACGACGTCGATGAGGAAGTCGCTGAGCTGCGCGCGCTCGGCGCCTGCCGCCTGCTTGAACAAGCGTAGCTCATAGCTGCCCACCTCCAGCGCAGCCGCATCGATATACACGTTCAACAGTCCAGAGTCGTCGGTGCGCAGCGCATCGAGTACCGCTTGGGAGCTGCGCGTATCGTCCGGCAGGATCGCGAACAACTCGATGCTGTACGCAGCAGGCGGAGGCTCGAGTGCATCTAGCAAGCGCAGCTGGATGGTCCCGGCGGTGTTGGGTTTGAGGATGGTGACATCCACATCGCTGCGCGTGCGTTGCAAATCGTAGGTCGTGAGGATGCTGAGCGGAACTCCGTTGGAATCCGTCAGTGCCGAGGCTGTGGCCGCAAGCACCGCTGGTGGCTGCGAGCGCAGCCAGTAGCCGGCAGTGACGGCCACCAACAGCGATGCTGCGATGGCCAGCGCCGCCGGCCAGCGCGCGGTCCGCGGTGCGTTCAAACGTTGCAACTCGCCCGAAGCGCGCAACAGTGCCAGTCCAATCTTGATTCCTGCTACCGCTTGCAAGTCCCGCAATACTCGCGGGTCCTGGGTGTAGTGCTGCTCGAACTCGGCCTGCTCGGTCGCGCCGAGCTGACCAGTCAGGTAGCGTTCGGCGAGCTGCTGCTCATCGATGTCTTGTGGCGTGATCAAGGTAGCTCCTGGGGTAGCTCCTGGAATTTCTGCTGGCCGGGCACACAGCTCGCAGCACGTGCCCCCTGTGCTGGCATACCATGCTCGCTCGGCACCCGCGGAGAGGTCGATGCTCGAGCACAAGCAGGTCATCGTAATGCGCAAGGATCTCAACATGCGCAAAGGGAAAATGATCGCTCAGGGTGCACATGCGTCGATGCGTGCGATCCTCGCGCTCGGGCGTCATGAGGCCGACAACTGGGTCATTCCCTTGGATGAGCGTCTGGCACCGTGGTTGTTGGGGCGCTTCAAGAAGGTGTGCGTGTCGGTGAATTCCGAGGCTGAATTGTTGGCGTTGCAGTCGCAGGCCGAAGCCGCCGGCCTCATCAATGCACTCATCCAGGATGCCGGGCTCACCGAGTTCGGTGGCGTACCTACTTATACGGCGGTGGCCATCGGACCGGATCGCGCTGACCGCGTGGACGCCATTACCGGCAATCTGCCGCTGCTCTGAATCTGACCCTGACCCTGAGGCTGGTCCTGAAGTCGACCAGGGTCTGTGGTCGTGACTCGGATCGGCCACGATTCCTGGATGGTTGCGCATCTGGATCATGCGGCGTGGCCAATACGCCGGACGCCCGCTGCTGCAAAACCGATGAGCATGACCCAGGCCGCCAAAACGAGAAGTGTCAGAACTCCGCCCATCGGTTTTCCCTTGGCCCACGGCGCAATGCCGCAGTCTCGCTGGTCGCAATGTGAGTCCATCGCCAATCACCTACAGCCCAAGCAGTGTTGTTGCGCCCCGACACTACCCAACGCATCTGTCGTTGAAGTGACTCGGGCTGCATCGGCACACCCTGCGTTCGCGACGTCCTTCCAACATTAATGTGTCGAGGCGGGAAACTCTCGCACCTATTGCTCCGTAGCTTCGGTAAATCCGTGCCGCAGTGTCGATTGCATACCGAGCGCGGCTTGCTGGCCTGCATCGGCGCGGGTGCGGTATTCGGGTATGCTGCCGCGTCGACGTGGAGGACGGCCGATGCGCAGTGCGGGTGAGTGGTTTCTGGTCCTGGTCCTGTCCCTGAAGGTGACGCTGTTCGCAGTTTCCGCGCGCGCCGAGCCTGTGCCCACTGGGCCCTTGCCACGCAACGTGGTGCCGACGCTGGTCGGGCTGGAGTTGCGTTTGGATCCGCGCCAACCGCGCTTCAGCGGCACCACGCGGATCGAGGCCAGTGTCAGTGAACCCACGGCCGTGATCTGGATGCACGGTCGCAATCTCACGATCACGCGGGCCGAGGTCAGCTTCGACGGACAACGTCTCGCGCTCAGCCCGCGCGAGGCCGACGTTTCCGGGGTACTCGAACTGC
>Ga0315912_10004758_pt1 | contig 12697 bp, 11 predicted proteins | sample VfabasoilMG_FD_204469 | JGI IMG/M metagenome (GOLD analysis project Ga0315912, IMG submission 204469) | Garden soil microbial communities collected in Santa Monica, California, United States - V. faba soil | ecosystem: Environmental > Terrestrial > Soil > Garden | place: USA: California... | reverse complement strand
TCTCCCTCGGGGGGGCCGGGGGTCCCTGCCGGGGCGGCGGGGCGGGGCTGCGTTGGGCGCGCGGCCCGGCGCGCTTTTTTGGGGTTTCACCGTAACACGCTCCCGCGCGCCCCCGCGCTCCTACATGAGCTTGCGACCGCGTCACCTCGCGCGTCATTCCTCGTAGGTGACGCGCAACACCTCGTCCACGGTGGTGTGGCCCGCGATGCACCTGTCCCACCCGTCCGCCGCGATCGAGGGCGAACGCGTGCGCGCGTAGGCCTCGAGGTCGTGCTCGGCGGCGCGCTCGTGCACCAGCCGGCGCATGGTGTCGTCGACGGCGATGAGTTCGTAGATGCCGGTGCGGCCCTTGTAGCCCGCGTGCTTGCCGGGCAGGCCCGGGCGCGGGCGGTACAGGGTCGCGCGCTCGTCCGGTGGCCGTCCGAACGCGGCGAGTTCGCGCGCGCTTGCCGGATACGCCTCGCGCGTCGCCGGATCGAGCATGCGCACCAGGCGCTGCGCGACGAGGCCAATCAGCGAGGACGAGAGCAGGAACGGCTCCACGCCCATGTCGCGCAGGCGCGCGATCGCGCCCACGGCGGTGTTCGTGTGCAGGGTCGAGAGCACGAGGTGGCCGGTGAGCGAGGACTGCACGGCGATCTCCGCCGTCTCGAGGTCGCGGATCTCGCCCACCATCACCACGTCGGGGTCCTGGCGCAGGATCGCGCGCAGGCCGCGCGCGAAGGTCATGTCGACCTTGGTGTTCACCTGGGTCTGGCCGATGCCATCGAGGTAGTACTCGATCGGATCCTCGACCGTGAGGATGTTGCGCGTGGCGTCGTTCAGGCGCGAGATCGCGGCGTACAGCGTCGTGGTCTTGCCCGAGCCCGTGGGACCGGTGACCAGGATGATGCCGTGCGGGCGATGGATCAGCTCGTTCAGTCCCGCGAGCATCGCGGGCGCCATGCCGAGCTTCTCGAGGTCGAGCCGCCCCGCCTGCTTGTCGAGCAGGCGCAGCACGACGCGTTCGCCGTGTCCCGCCGGGATGGTCGACACGCGCACGTCCACCGGACGCCCCGCGATGCGCAGGCCGATGCGCCCGTCCTGCGGCAGCCGCTTCTCGGCGATGTCGAGCTTCGCCATCACCTTGATGCGCGAGACCACGGGTGCGGCGATCGCGCGCTGCGGCGAGAGCACCTCGCGCAGCACGCCGTCGACGCGGAAGCGCACCACGAGCCGGTTCTCGAACGGCTCGATGTGGATGTCGGAGGCGTTCTCCTTGACGGCCTGGGTGAGCAGCGCGTTGATCAGGCGGATGATGACGGCATCGTCGTCCGCCTCCATCAGGTCCTCGGGCTCGGGCAGCTCCTCGGCCAGCGCGCGTAGGTCGGACTGCTCCTCGAGGTTCTCCGCGACGGTCGCCGCGCTCGCGCCACCCTCGCCGTAGAGTTCGCGCAGCAGCGCATCGAAGCGCGCGACGTCGACCTCCTCGACCTCCAGCGGCACGCCGAGCGAACGGCGCAGCTCCGACAGCGTGCGCAGCGCCACGCCCGGCCGGTGCGCGATGCGCGCGCGCGTCGGGTCGAGCGCGAGCACGGCCACGCCGTGGCGCCTGGCATAGGTGAACGAGGGCAGCGAGGGCCTGGACATGGGGCTCAGCGGGGCGGCACGCGCAGGCGCGCCCGGTCCGATCGCGGTCGTGGACGGGGCGACGCCGGCATTCAGCGCTGCTTGTCGGCCGCGCCGGGCTCGGCCCGATCGGGCATCGCGTCGGGCAGCACGGCGTGGTCGTCGGCCTTGAGCATGTCCTCGCGCGAGCGCAGGCCGATCTGTTCGGCGCGCAGGAAGTTGTAGCGTTCGCCGGTCACGGTCGCGGCGGCCGCGGCGTCGCGCAGGATGGTGGGCTTGAGGAAGACCACGAGGTTGCGCTTGGTCTTGGTCGCGCTCCGGTAGCGGAACAGGTTGCCCAGCACCGGGATGTCGCCCAGGCCGGGCACCTTGGACACGCTTTCGGAGGTCTCGACGGAGCTCAGGCCGCCGAGCACGAGCAGGGCGCCGTCGGGCACCATGACGGAGGTGTTGATCTCGCGCTTGTTCGTGACCAGGTCCACCGCGCCCACCGGCGAGGGGGCGAGCGAGGACACCTCCTGCTTGATGTCCAGGCGCACGCTGTCGCCCTCGTTCACGTGCGGGGTGACGGTGAGCGTGATGCCCACGTCCTTGCGCTCGATGGTCTGGAACGGGTTGGTCGGCTGGTTCGAGCCGCCGGTACCCGAGGTGTTGCTGTAGGAGCCGGTGAGGAAAGGCACTTCCTGGCCGACCTTGATCACCGCCTGCTGGTTGTCCATGGTCACGATGAAGGGCGTGGACAGGATGTTGTTGCGCGCATCCCCGCGCAGCGCGCGCGCGAGCGCGCCCACCTGCAGGATCGGCGTGTTCGAGCCCGGCAGCGTGATCGATCCGGTGATGTAGCCCACGTTCAGGCCGTTGCCGACCGAGAACGGGTTGCTCGCGGCGCCGAAGATGCTGCCTGCGCCACCGGTGCCGGGGAAGTTGGTGCCGCCGAGCACGCCGTCGGTGACGCCGGTGACCTTGCCGTCCTCGTCCAGGATGGGCTTCACCGTGGTGCTCTGGAACTGCAGGCCGAGCTCGCTCGCGAGCTGGTCGCTGACCTCGGCCACGATGCCCTCGACCTGCACCTGCACGCGCCGGATGTCGAGCTGGCGCACGATCCCCGAGAGCGCCTTGTACACGGCGGGCGCGGCGGTGATCACGATCGCGTTGGTCTCCGCGTGCGCCTGGATGGTCGCGGCCTTCGCCTGTTCCTTGTTCGCCGGGTTCTGCTCGGTGAGCGTGCCGGCCACGCTTTCCAGGATCGGCACCAGGTCGGCCGCCTTGGCGTTGTTGACGTACACCACCTCGGTGCCCTCGCCGGTGCTGATCGGGGTGTCGAGGTGCGCGACCAGCGCGCGCATCTTCAGGCGCGCGGCCTTGTCGCCGGAGAGCAGGATGGAATTGGTGCGCGCGTCGGCGAACACGCGCGACGAGCCGCCGCCGTTGATCGCGGCGGTCTTGTCGTCGGCCAGCAGCGTGAGCGTGCGCGACATCTCCGCCGCGTTCGCGTGGCTGAGCGGGATCACCTCGATCGCCGCGTCGCTGCCCTGGTCGATGCGCGCGATCAGCGCCTCGAGCCGCGCGATGTTGCCGGCGCGGTCGGAGATGATCAGGGAATTGCTGGGCGCGTGGATGGCGAGCTGGCCCGATTGCGGGACCATTGCGCGCAGGATGGGCTGCAGTTCCTGGGCCGGGACGTGCCGGAGCGAGATCACGCGCGTGACCAGCGTGTCGGGGCCGGTCGCCTGCGTGCCCGCGCTGCCGTCCTGGCTGGCGATCGCCTCGGGCAGGATCTTCACCATCGAGCCGGCCGCGACGGTGGCGTAGCCGTGTACGCGCAGCACGGACTCGAACACCTGGTAGATCTCCTCGGGCTTCATCGGCCGGTTGGAGACCACGTTCACCTTGCCCTCCACGCGCGGATCGACGATGAAGTTGCGGCCCGTGATCTCCGAGACGGTCGCGATCAGCACGCGGATGTCGGCGTCCTTGAGGTTCAGCGTGTGCATGCCCGAGGCGTCGGACGCGCTGCGGTTCTCGCCGGGGCCCGGGGACGTGCCAGGCGCGGGCGCGGGCGCCGCAGGCTGCGCACCCGTGGGGATCGCCACCGTCACCGGTGCGTTGGGCGGCTGCGCGGCTGCGGCCTGGGCGGCGGCGGCGAACGCGGGCGCGAGCCCGCCGCCGTCGTCCTTGGCCGGTGCCGCGAACGCGGACCCGGCGACCAGCAGCATCACACTCGCGTTCAGGCGACGGCGCATCGGCACATTCCTCGACATCGGTTGCAGGAAAACACGGGGAGGGCGCGCCCGTTGGACGCGCCCACGATCAACGGAGTTCCACGGTCAGGGTAACCGGCTGCCCGCCACGGCGCACCACCACGCTCGCGCGCGGCGAGCGGCGCAGGCTCTCCGCCACTTCGGTGCCGCGGGTGGGATTGTCCAGCGCGATGCCGTTGACCGAGACCAGCACGTCGTCGGGCCTCAGTCCCATGCGCGCCAGCTGCTGGGCACCGCCGCTCAGGCGCACGCCGGCATAGCGGCCGTTCTCCAGCACCGGCACGACCTGTACGTCCTTCGCCAGCTGCAGGGCCTCGGTGGGGATGGTGGGATCGTTCGCGGGCTTGGGCGCGACGGCCCTGGGCATCACCGCGCTGGGCGTGACGAAGGGCGCTGTCGCGCCGGGCGTGCGCCCGCCGGGCAGGTTCGAGTTGTTGCTGCGTGCGCTGCTGCCCGGCGCATCGGTGCCGGCCTCGGGCATGCGCAGCGTCTCGCGCGTGCCAGCGCGCATCAGCACCACGTGGTCGGCGAACACGGCATCGAGCGAGGCGCCGCCGGAAACCTCGTCGCCCACCCTGTACGAGCGTTCGTTGCCCTGCTCGTCGGCGATGATCGCGTGGCCGCCGGCGCCACCGGCGGCGGCGTAGACGCCGCGCAGGAACAGTTTCAAGGTGGTGCCGGGCGCGGTGCCGGCGCCGCGGCGCGGGTCGGCCAGCGGCAGGGCGTTGCCGAACAGGTGCCAGGTGGACAACGCGGGCGCCTCGGCCTGGCTTCTGTTGCTGGCCAGCGTGCTCCCGGCCGGCAGCGTCGTCGACGTGCCGCCCAGCCCCAGGAGCATCCAGATCCCCTGCGCCGACAGCCACAGCACCAGCGCGAGCAGCGCAGCGTTGACCGCCAGGGCGAGCCAGCGGGCCGCGGGGGATCGGAGCAGCAGGTCGGGAACGGGTTCGAACATGGGTCGGCGGGATCGCGGGTCCACGGCGGCGTCCTGCGCGGAGACCGCCGGCATCACCGCTCCGCCGCGAGACTGCGCGGAATATGCGGGGTGGGGCGGCAAAGTGCAACACGATGCGCGACGGCGCCGGTCCCGGGTCGCCGGTCACATGGACTGGCGCGGCCCATGCACTTACACTGAACAGTCATTCAGTGAAATCCATCGCCGCGGCCCTGCCCATGACCCCCGACACCTTGAACCTGCTTACCCACGGATTGACCGGCGCCTCGCCCACCGTGCTGGTCGTGAGCTTCGTGCTCGCCGCCCAGCTCACGGTGCTCTCGGTGACCCTGTACCTGCACCGCTCCCAGGCGCATCGCGGCGTGGACTTCCATCCCGCGGTGAGCCACGTGTTCCGCTTCTGGGCCTGGCTCAGCACGGCCATGGTCACCAAGGAATGGGTGGCGATCCACCGCAAGCACCATGCGCGCTGCGAAACCGAGGAGGACCCGCACAGCCCGGCCGTGCACGGCATGGCGAAGGTCGCCATCCACGGCGTGGTGCTGTACCAGCAGGCGAGCAAGGACCGCGCGATGATCGAGCAGTACGGCGTGGGCACGCCCGACGACTGGCTCGAGCGCAACGTCTACTCGCGCAAGCCCATCGCGGGACCGACGCTGTACCTGTTCGTCTCGCTCGCCGCCTTCGGCGCCATCGGCATCACCTGGTGGGCGCTGATGATGCTGGTGATCCCGGTGTGCGCCGCGGGCGTGATCAACGGCCTGGGCCACGGCCTGGGCTACCGCAACTTCGAGACCGCGGACCGCTCCACCAACCTCACGCCCTGGGCATTCGTGCTCGGCGGCGAGGAACTGCACAACAACCACCACGCGTTCCCGAGCTCGGCGCGCTTCGCGCTGCGCCGCTTCGAGTTCGACATCGGCTGGGCCGTGCTGCGCCTGCTCCGGTTCCTGGGCCTGGCCACCATCCTGCGCGTGGCACCGCGCCTGGAACAGCGGCCGCAGGTCAGCATGCCCGACGCCGAGACGGTGAAGGCCCTGCTCGCGCACCGCTTCTCGGTGATGACCACGTACTTCAAGTCCGTGACCGTGCCGGTGCTCAAGGCCGAGGCGGCGGCCGCGGGCGCGCGCATGGACGCACGCGTGGCCAAGCTCTCGCGCCGCCTGCGCAAGGCGCTGGCGAACGACGGCCGCTGGCTCGATGCCGAGAACCGCGAGACGCTGGCGCGCTGGGTATCGGAACGCCCGATGCTTGCGACGGTGGTGGAGTACCGGCGCCGGCTCGCGGCCGTGCTGGAACGATCGGGCAAGTCCACCGACGAACTCGTCGCGGCGCTTAAGGAGTGGTGCCGGGATGCGGAATCCTCGGGCATCGAGGCCCTGCGCCGCTATGCCGAGCAGCTGCGCGGATACGCGCTCGCCCCGGCCTGACCGGACTCGGCCTCCGGCGGAGGCGTCCGCAAGCCACCGATCGGCCCGCCACGCGCGGGCCGTATCGTTTCCGGCGCCACCCGGCGCATCGAGGCGCCGACCCCGCCCGGCGTCGGCCGCAGGCTACTTGCCCCGATGCGGAGCCGGGACCAGAATTGCCGGCGATCGGAATGAAAAATCGGTTCGCTGCGGCGTTCAGCTTCGAGCGTTGCCATGACCATTCGACGGCTGCTGCCACTGCTCGTCCTCGCGTGCGTGCCCCTGCGAGGCGCGTGGGCGGTCGTCGGTTACGACGAGATCGTGTTCCGCACCGGGTTCGACGTCCTGGTCTGCCCGAACGGCGTGACCGAGGATGCGGAAACCTGCGACGACGGCGGGGCGGTAACCGGAGACGGCTGCTCGGACGCCTGTCGTATCGAGTTCGGGTTCTACTGCGACGGCACGCCCTCGGTCTGCGTGACGACCTGCGGCGACGGTGCGCCCGCGGGCGCGGAGACGTGCGACGACGGCGACCTCGACGACAACGACGGGTGCAACGCGCAGTGCGCAGTGGAACCGGGTTTTCAGTGCAGCGGCATTCCCTCGGTCTGCATCGAGGCCTGCACCGAGGGCACGCCCGACGACGACATGCTGGTCGGTACTCCCGGCGACGATTGCCTTTCCGGCCTCGGCGGCAACGACACGTTGCAGGGCAGCGGCGGCAACGACACGCTGGACGGCGGCACGGGCAACGACACCCTGGACGGCGGCACCGGCACCGACGACATGCAAGGCGGCGAAGGCGACGACACGTACGTTGCCGCGGCCGGGGACACCGTGACCGAGGCGCCGGGCGATGGCAACGATCTGGTCGAGGCGACCGGCGCGAGCTACACGCTCCCGGCCGAGGTGGAGCGGTTGAACTACATCGGCGCCGGGAGCTTCACCGGAATCGGCAACGACCTGGCGAACACGCTGGCGGGGGGCCCCTCGAGCGACGACCTGGACGGCAAGCTCGGCGCGGACGCCATGATCGGCGGCTTGGGGAACGACACCTACCGCGTCGATGATGCCGGCGACACCGTCACCGAAACCAGCGCGCTGGTGTCGGAGATCGATACCGTTTTGAGCGCCGTCAGCTTCGAACTCGGAAGCAACGTCGAGAACCTCACGTTGACGGGCACCGGCGACATCAACGGCACCGGGAACAGCCTGCACAACACGATCAGCGGCAACGCGGGCAACAACCTGCTGAGCGGAGCCGTGGGCAACGACATGCTGATCGGCAACGGCGGCAACGACACACTGGACGGCGGCCCGGGCAACGATACCCTCAACGGCCTGCTCAACGGCGGGGTGGACGCGCTGATCGGCGGGACGGGCAACGACACCTACATCGTCGGCACGGGGGACACCGTCAGCGAGACCAGCACGCTGACGACCGAGATCGACACCGTGAGTTCCTCGATCAGCTACACGCTCGGCGCGAACCTCGAAAACCTGGTGCTGACCGGCATCACGAGCGTGGACGGCACCGGCAACTCCCTCGCCAACGTGATCACCGGCAATGATGCCGCGAACCAGCTCACCGGCGGCGCGGGCAACGACGTTCTCAGCGGCGGCGACGGCGACGACCGCCTGCTCGGGGGGAGCGATCCGGACACGCTGACCGGAGGCGGCGGGGCCGACCAGTTCGTCATCAACTTCACCTCGACCGCGAACATCAAGACCGTGACCGACTTCGACTCCGGTACCGACGAGATGACCTTCGACATGTCGGTGATGGACATCGGGAACGGCGACACGATGCTTGTCGGCCTCGCGACCAGCGGCACTTGGGCGCCGAGCAACGAGTTGGTCGTCGACACCTCGACGCTGAGCGGCCTCAGCACCGCGACGGTCGGCGTCGAGTTCTCGAGCGCCAGCGCCGCCGTTCCGGCCGGCTCGCGCCTGATCCTCGTGGCGCGGACGGCGAGCGACAGCGGCGTCTATCTGTTCTTCTCGGACGGCGACGCCGACGTGGAGGCGGGCGAACTGGTCACGCTGGCGATCCTCGACGGATCGTTCCCGACGGTGTCCGACTTCGCGTTCGTCCCCTGATCGCCCCGAGCCGACAGCGCCTGCCGCCCGGGCAAGAAAAAACCCGCCTCGCGGCGGGTTTCTTCCGATCCCGGTCGAACGCCGGGATTACTTGATCTTCGCTTCCTTGTACGACACGTGCTTGCGCACGACCGGGTCGTACTTCTTGATGTCCATCTTGTCCGGCGTCGTCTTCTTGTTCTTGTCGGTGGTGTAGAAGTGGCCGGTGCCGGCCGTCGACACGAGACGGATCTTGTCGCGCTTGGATGCCATGGTTCAGCTCCTCAGACTTTTTCGCCGCGGGCACGGAGCTCGGCGAGCACCGTCTCGATCCCGTTCTTGTCGATCGTGCGCAGACCATTGGTCGATACGCGCAGCTTCACCCAACGCTTCTCGCTCGGCACCCAGAAGCGGCGCTCGTGCAGGTTCGGGCTCCAGCGGCGGTTGGTCTTGTTGTTCGCGTGCGAAACGCTGTGTCCCGAGAGCACCTTCTTCCCGGTCACCTGACAGACTCTAGGCATACATACCTCGACAATACGGGGGTCGCCCTTGGCCAGGGCGGCATCGGCCTCGCGGTGTTCTCCGCGCACGATACGAGCAGGAATTCGCCGCAGCCCGGGCGTGGCCACCGTGCTGGCCTGGTGCCTGGGGATGGAAAGTGATGCAGCGAGCCGCGCTTTATAGCCGAATCGGCCGGCTACGGCAAGCGCGGGCCGGGGATCGGAACGCGTCGTGGCGCGGCGTGCGGCGCAGCCGCTCTCAGCGGCTTCGATGTCCTGAGGGTGGCAGGGCAAGAGCGCCGGAGAGCGCCTGTGGCGCACTCCGGCCTACGAAGGCCTCTAGGTCCCGTCCGGCTCCCCGAACTGCACCTTGTCCCGGTTCCAGCCCCGGTGCCGGATGTCGAGCACCAGGCTGTAGATCGCGGTGAAGGCCGGGAACAGGTTCTGGATCACGCCCACCGAGTCCTGCTTGGCGGAGAACAGGAAGTAGCTCAGCGTCATCAGGCTGCCGACCACGCTCATGTACCAGAACAGGCGCGGGATGACGGGTTTGCGCGCGCGCTTGGACGCGATCAGCTGCACCAGCCAGCGCGCGCCGAACATGAAGGCGCCGATCAGGCCGATGGCCTTCCAGGGCGTGATGATCAGCCCGGTCCATCCGAGCCAGGTGATTTCCTGGTTCATGCGCCGGTCCTCAGGCCAGTTCCTCGGTTCCGGTGCGCTTGCCGCGCCGGATGAGCCACGCCACGCCGCGGATGTCGCTGATGCCCACCCACAGGCGGTTCCACATGCCGTACTTGGAGACCCCGCGCGTGCGTGGCCGGTGGCCCACGGGCACGCTCTGCACGCCGTGACCCGCGCGCTGCATCAGCGCGGGCAGGAACCGGTGCATGTGGTCGAAGGACGGCAGGTCCAGGAACGCCTCGCGCTCGAACAGCTTCAGTCCGCAGCCCGTGTCCGGGGTGGCATCGCGGAGCAGGCGCGAGCGCACGCCGTTCGCGATCTTCGAGGAGATGCGCTTGAGGAAATCGTCGCGCCGATCCACGCGCCAACCGGCATACAGGCGCACGCGCGCATCGCCCGCGTCGCGCGCGGCGAGCAGCTTGGGGATGTCGGCGGGGTCGTTCTGGCCGTCGCCGTCCAGGGTCGCGATCCAGGCGCCGCGCGCCGCCTTCACGCCGGTACGCACGGCCGTGCTCTGGCCGGACTGGCTCAGGTGCCGCACCACGCGAAGCTCGGGAAAGCGCGCGCGCGCCTCGCGCAGCACGGCGAGCGTGTCGTCGCGAGAGCAATCGTCCACGTACACGATCTCGAGCATCGTGCGCCCCCGCAGCGCCGCGACGATCTCCTCGATCAACGGCACCACGTTGTCCCGTTCGTTGAACACGGGCACGACGACCGAAAGTGCCGGCACCGCGGCGACTGGTCCTGCGTTCAAAGCGCCGCTCCGAAATAGTCGCGGCACCACGCCACCAGCGGCGGTATCCCCGCCTCGATCGGCGTATGCGGCGAGTATCCGAGGTCGCGCTCGGCGCGCGTGGTGTCGGCCATGGTCTGGATCATGTCGCCCGGCTGCATGGGCTTCAAGACGCGCAACGCGTCGCGGCCCGCGGCGCGCTCGATCGCGGCGATGAAATCGCCCAGTTCCACCGGCGTGTGGTTGCCGAGGTTGTAGACGCGGCACGGCGCGCTCGCGCCGTCGTCCGCCGGCGGACGGTCGAGCGCGGCGACCACGCCCTGGACGATGTCGTCGACGTGGGTGAAGTCGCGCCGCATCTTCCCATGGTTGAACACCTCGATCGGTCGCCCCGCGAGGATGGCGCGCGAGAACAGGATCGGCGCCATGTCCGGACGACCCCAGGGACCGTACACAGTGAAGAAGCGCAGGCCCGTCATCGGGATCCGGTACAGGTGCGCGTAGCTGTGCGCCATCGCCTCGTTCGCGACCTTGGTCGCGGCGTACAGCGACAACGGCCGGTCCACGCGCTGGTGCTCGGCGAACGGCGGCTCCGCGTCGTAGCCGTAGACCGAGGAACTGGACGCGTACACGAGGTGATCGACCGGATGCCGGCGGCAGGCCTCGATCACGTTCAGGAAACCGGTCAGGTTGCTGTGCAGGTAGGTGTAGGGCTGCTCCAGCGAATAGCGCACGCCCGCCTGTGCCGCCAGGTGCACGATCGCGCGCGGGCGCAGGCGCTCGACCAGGGCATCGAACGCCGGCTTGTCGGCCACGTCCAGCTCGATCAGGTCGAGCGAGGGACACAGCGCGGCCACGCGGTCGCGCTTGAGCGCGGGCGCGTAGTAGTCGTTGAGGTTGTCGCAGCCGACCACGCGCTCGCCACGCGCGAGCAGCGCGCGACAGGTGTAGGCGCCGATGAAGCCGGCGGCACCGGTGATCAGGACGGGTCGGGGGTCGGACATGGCGGGGAGCAGGCATCGGCGACCGCGCCAACGGCGCGCCGCACAACGGATTCAGGGGCGCGAAAGGTAGCGGAATAGGCCTGAGCACGCCAGCGCAGGGGCCGGCGCGGCCAGGATCCCCAAACCCGTAGAGTCGAGCCTGCCCCGGCTGCCCTGGCCGGCCCGTGCGGAGCAAGCTCCGCTCTAAGGACGATTGCGCACGGGAATCCGAATCGTGGTCGTCAGAGCCCGCCGGCCGCCCCGATCAGGTCACCCGGGCCGGGACCTTCGATTGATCCGCGCCAGGCCAGTTCGAGCGCGTCGAACGACCGGTCGTTCGCGGAGAGCAGGACGAGCGTGCCCTGCGCCATGGGAACGCTGCGGCCCATGAGGCCGTCGCGCTGGAAGTCCGCACGCTTGCGTTCATGACGGTCGGCGTAATACATCACCGTGACCGGACCCTCCACGCGCTGCACCACCATGTGCACCGCGTGGCTGTCGGCCACCGGGCAGTTGTGCACGTAGTTCACCGGCTGCGGCTCGGACGCGAGCCTGACCTGGTAGCGCGCGAACGCCGCCTGTACGTCGGACTCCGCCACGAGCGCGCGCGCGGTCAGCGCTTGGGGTTCGTGCGGGATGTGCGCCACGCTGATCTCGGCCAGGCTGGGCTTGAGCAGCACGCGGTAGCCGATCGCGCCGGAGAGCAGCGTCAGCACCGCCGCGGCCGCGATCGCGAACCAGCGCCGGTTCGATCCCTGCCGGCCCTGGCGCTGCGCCGTGGTCTGGGCGAGCAGGATGCGCTCGGCCAGGCCCTCGGGCACCGGCACGGCGAGCGCGCGCCGGAGGCTGGACTCGAAGCCGTCCGCGCGCACCGTCGCCTCGGCGCACGCCGCGCAGGCCTCGCGATGTTCCAGGAACACCACGCTCCTCGCGCCCGGATCGACCGCGAGCTGCCGCCGGAATTCCAGGCAGTTCATGGTGCGGCTCCGGCTGCGCGTTCGCGTCGGGGTCGGTTCACGTCAATCTCCCACGGCATACATCATTCCTTCCTCGACACCGCCCAGCGCTGCCTTGAGCTTCTGGCGCGCGCGGAACAGCTGCGTCATCACCGCCGCGCTGGTGAGCTTGAGCTCGCGCGCGATCTCCTCGCAGGAGAACCCGCCCAGCACCTGCATCAGCAGCGGCTCGCGGTACTTCGGGTCCAGCTTCATCATGGCCGCGCGGATCAGCGCGTCCTCGGTCGATTCGTCGGGACTGCGGCTGTCCTGGTCGTCCAGCACCACGTCCTCGATGTTCTCCATGTCCACCTGCTTGCGTTCGTACAATCGCGCGTGCTCGCGCCGCAGGATGGTGATCAGCCAGGCCTTCGCGGCCTGCGTGTCGCGCAGGTCGTCCATCGACTTCCACGCGCGCAGGTAGGTCTCCTGCACCAGGTCCTGTGCCAGCGCCTCGCTCCGGCACAGCCAATAGCCGAAGCGGTACAGG
>Ga0315912_10004757_pt1 | contig 12697 bp, 9 predicted proteins | sample VfabasoilMG_FD_204469 | JGI IMG/M metagenome (GOLD analysis project Ga0315912, IMG submission 204469) | Garden soil microbial communities collected in Santa Monica, California, United States - V. faba soil | ecosystem: Environmental > Terrestrial > Soil > Garden | place: USA: California... | reverse complement strand
GCGATGTCGGCGATCTCTTCGATGTAAAGAACGGCCACGGCGACCGGGCGCTCGCAGAGCGTGGCCACGGAAGTGGAGTCTTTGAAGCGGCGCAAGAATCCGCGCCGATCGAGCTGCAGCTTGCGGTGCTCGCCGGTCTCCGCGAGGTTGCCGTCACCGGCGTCGCGTAGCGAGAGGCGGATCGCGCAGATCGCCCGATCCGGCCCCTGTGGGCTCACCCGAATCTCGTACTGCTTGTCGCGCTCGCGAAAATGCGACTCGACAGGCGCACGGTCCGCGATCGCTTTGCGCGCGAGCTGGCGCACGAGCACGGCCGTCGATTCCGACCACGACGGCAGGAACACGCCCGCCTCCGAGAATCCGCCGAGCTCCGTGACGCCGCGGCCGCCCGCGTGCGCGAACGGAGCTCCGTCGCGGCGCACGAGCAGCAGCAAGTCCGGCAGCGCGTCGAAGATCTCCGGGGTCGACATGGGCGCACTGTAACGACGCCGGCCACCCCAAAACGTAGACGCACGTCTTGCCCTCGCGGTGTCGACTGCGGGCTATGTAGAATCGGGCCCCCACGCTCACGGAGCCTCGCAATGGCGCTCAGGGTCATCGGAGCCGGGCTCGGCCGGACGGCCACGTTCTCGCTGAAGTTCGCGCTCGAGCACTTGGGATTCGGGCCCTGCTACCACATGGCCGAGGTGTTCGCCTCGGCGCGACGAAGCATCCCGCTCTGGCTCGACGTCGTGCGCGGAGAACCTGACTGGAGCGCCGTGTTCGCGGGCTTCGAGTCGACGACGGACTACCCGGCCTGCACGTACTGGCGCGAGCTCGCGGCGTTCTACCCGAGCGCGAAAGTCATCTTGACCGTGCGCGACGCGGACAGCTGGTTCGACTCGGTCAGCGAGACGATCTTCTCGCCGAAGATGCAGGGCTCGCTCGCGGGCTCGCCCGTCGAAGCGATGATGAAAGGCACGATCTTCGATGCCTTCGGCGGCCGCACGAGCGACCGGAGCTTCATGACGGACTGGTTCACGCGCCGCAACCAATCCGTCATCGATGCGCTGCCGCCGTCGCGGCTGCTCGTCTTCTCACCGAAGCAAGGGTGGGCGCCGTTGTGCGCGTTTCTCGACGTGCCCGTGCCGAGCGCGCCGTTTCCGCGCGTCAACAGCCGCGACGAGCTGAATCAGGCGGTCGAGGAGCGGCGCGGGCTCCCTCCCGACCCGGAGACGGCCGAAAAATTCGCGCGCGAGCACATCGACGCGCTGAAGGCCAAAGCGTTCCGCGCGAGCTAGCTGCCGAGGACGCCCTGGAGCAACTTGCCAGCCTCGCTGCCGCCGAGCTTCGAGACGACGCCCGGCACGGCCGAAAGAAACTGCGACGCCGTCTCCTGATCGATGCCGAGCTTGCCGAGGGCGCCTTTCAACCCGGCGACGTCCTTGAGCGGGCCCACCACGGCGCCCAGGCTCTTCGCTTGCTCGAGGTACTTGCTGGCGCCCGGGATCGCGGCGGCGACCTTATCGAAATCGCCCTTGACGAGCTTCTCCTGCGCCAGCGTGAGAATCGACCCTAGGCCGCCTGCCATTTGATCCTTCGACATTCCGAGCGAATTGCCGAGCAGCGAGAGCGGGTCGAACTGCGCGTGGCCGACCGAGGCGAGAGTGGCCAGGGCGAGCCCGCCGACGATGACGGTTCTGCGGTGCATGTCTGTCTCCCGTTGTAGTTCTGATTCGATGACCAACCGGCGCCCGCACTGCGGGCGCGTCCACCGGTGCCGAGATTACGCGCCGCGGCGCCCGCTCAGCATTGGGCCTTCGGCCCACGCCGTTCGCGCAGACTCGAGCGCAGGAGTTGCCGCCGCGCGAGCGCGGCACCCATAATCGCTGCCCCGCTCGCAACCCCAAGACCCATGGCCCAGTACATTTTCACGATGAACCGCGTCGGCAAGGTCGTGCCGCCGAAGCGTTACATCCTGCGCGACATCAGCTTGAGCTTCTTCCCGGGCGCGAAGATCGGCGTTCTCGGCTTGAACGGCTCGGGCAAGTCGACGCTGCTCAAGATCATGGCCGGCGTCGATACCGAGTTCGAGGGCGAGGCTCGGCCGCAGGCCGGCATCAAGATCGGTTACCTGCCGCAGGAGCCCGCGCTCGACCCCGCCAAGAACGTGCGCGCCGTCGTCGAGGAAGGCGTCGCCGACGACATCAAGCTCATCAAGCGCTTCAACGAGATCAGCGACAAGTTCGCCGAGCCGCTCGACGACGACGAGATGAACAAGCTGCTCGAGGAGCAAGGCAAGCTGCAGGACAAGATCGATTCGATCGGCGGCTGGGAGCTCGAGCGCAAACTCGAGATCGCGGCCGACGCGCTGCGCCTGCCGCCGTGGGACGCGAACGTGCAGTCGCTGTCGGGCGGCGAGCGCCGCCGCGTCGCGCTGTGCCGCCTGCTGCTCTCGAACCCCGACATGTTGCTGCTCGACGAGCCGACGAACCACTTGGATGCCGAATCCGTCGCCTGGCTCGAGCGCTTCTTGAAGGAGTTCCCGGGAACCGTCATCGCGGTGACGCACGACCGCTACTTCCTCGACAACGTCGCGGGCTGGATCTTGGAGCTCGACCGCGGCCACGGCATCCCGTGGCAAGGCAACTACAGTTCCTGGTTGGAGCAGAAAGATCAGCGGCTCGCAATCGAAGAGAAGCAGGAAGCCGCGCGTCAGCGCACGATCAAGACGGAGCTCGAATGGGTCCGCACGAACCCCGGCGCGCGGCGCGCGAAAGCGAAAGCCCGCCTCGCCCGCTTCGAGGAGCTCACGTCGAAGGAGTTCCAGGCGCGCAACGAGACGAACGAGATCTACATTCCGCCCGGCCCTCGGCTCGGCGATCTCGTCATCGAAGCCGACAAGATCGGCAAGTCGTTCGGCGACCGCGTGCTGTTCGAGAACTTGTCGTTCAGTCTGCCTCCCGGCGGCATCGTCGGCGTGATCGGTCCGAACGGCGCCGGCAAGACGACGTTGTTCCGCATGATGGCGGGTCAAGAAAAGCCCGGGTCCGGCACGATTCGCACCGGCAACTCGGTGCAGCTCGCCTACGTCGATCAGAGCCGCGACTCGCTGAACAACGACAAAACCGTTTGGGACGAGATCAGCCACGGGCAAGACATCATGCGCATCGGCACGTACGAGACGCCTTCGCGCGCGTACGTGGGCCGCTTCAACTTCCGCGGCACGGACCAGCAAAAGAAGGTCGGCTTGCTGTCGGGCGGCGAGCGCAATCGCGTGCACTTGGCGAAGCTGCTCGCGTCCGGCGGCAACTTACTGCTGCTCGACGAGCCGACGAACGACCTCGACGTCGAGACGTTGCGCGCGCTCGAAGACGCGCTGCTGAACTTCCCCGGCAGCGCCGTCGTGATCTCGCACGACCGCTGGTTCCTCGACCGCATCGCGACGCACATCCTCGCGTTCGAGGGCAACAGCGAGGTCGTGTTCTTCCAGGGCAACTACGCCGATTACGCCGAGGACTTGAAGCGCCGTAAGGGCCAGGACGCCGATCAGCCGCACCGGATCCGCTACAAGAAACTCAACTAGCGCTGCGCGGGCCGGCCGCCTACACTGAAAAGAAAAGGCCCGGCCGTGGCGATTTATGTAAACAAGAACAACGGCTTCGAGCAAACGGAGCCGACGACGCGCGTGTGTCCCCACTGCGGCGCGCACGCGCAACTGCTACCCGTCGCGAACCCCTCGTTTGCAGTGCTCGTGCAGACGCAGCCCAAGCACGCAGGGCTGCTGTTTCGCTGCGCGGCGTGCAACGAGCCGCGCTTTCTGCGCGCGGCCGTGCGCACGATCGGGTCCGAGCGCGTCGAGCTCGCGCCGAACTTGGTCGAGGTCGAGCGCGCGCGCGAGCGCTTTCAGTACGGTTACTTGCCCGACACGGTCGAGCAGCTGCTGCGCGAGACTCTCGACTGCTATTCGCTCGGCGCTCACAACGCGTTCGCAACGATGTGCAGGCGAACGACGAACACGGCGCTGCGCGCGCTCGGCACGGCTACGAGGACGCGTTGGCAGGACACGCTGCACGAGATGCTGCGCGCGTGCGAAATCGATGCCGTCACGACGAGCACGCTCGACGCCGTCCTATTCGGCGACGACGGCGAGCTTCCTGCGATCACGCCCGATGAGGCTGCCGTTCTCGTCGAGGCGCTGAAGGACTTGTTCTATCAGAGCTACGTTCGCACGGCGAAGCTGCGCGCGGCGATGAAAGTGCGCCGGTTCTTCGCCGGCGAGAGCGCGGCAACCGTCACGCCGCTCGACCGCGAAGGCTGGCGCGAGCTCGCTTAAATTACTGCGGCGCGACCAGGCCTTTCGAGTAGGACACCTTCCCCGCCGCGTCGACGATGATCGTCTCGTACTCGGGGTACGACTCGATCAACTCTAGACCTTTCTCCGCTCCGAGCACGAAGATCGCCGTATCGAGGCCGTCGGTCATCGTGCCGTCGGGTCCGATGACGGTGACGGTCAGGATGCCTTCCGTCGGCCGTCCCGTCGCGGGATTCAAGATGTGGTGATAACGGTGGCCGTTCTCTTCGAAAAACCGCTCGTAGTCGCCCGACGTCGAGATCGCCTCGTCGACGAGCGGCAGCCGCGTCACGACCTCGTCGGCGGCGCGCGGATGGCGAATGCCGACGATCCAGGGCTGTCCTCTGCGATCGCCGACGACGCGCGTGTCGCCACCGGCATTCAGCAGCGCGTGCTCGACGCCCTTCGCTCGTAGCATCGCGGCGGCGCGCTCGACGATGTAACCCTTGGCGATGCCGCCCAAGTTGATGCGCACGCCCTCTGTCTTGAAGAAGATCGTGCGACGCTCGCGGTCGAGCACGACGTGGCGGTAATCGACGGCGCCCAAGTGCTCGGCGATCTGCTCGTCGGTCGGACGTCGATGCGCGCGAAAGTCGTAGAGATAGCCGACGCTGTCGTACGTGATGTCGAACGCGCCGCCGCTCGCGACCGAGAGCGCGAGCGAGCGCTCGACGAGACCGAACAGCTCGTCGCCGATCGCCATCGGCGCCTCCGCAGCGTGCGCGTTTACGAGCGAGATCTCGCTCGCGGGTTTGTACGTGCTCATCGCGTCGTCGAAGCGGCGGTACTCGGCCATGATCTCGGCGACGAGCTCGCGCCCGCGCGCCGCGTCGTCGGCCCACAGCTCGACGGAAACACGCGTGCCCATGAGATCCATGCCGTCGCCAACCCACTCGGCGCGCGCCGGCAACGCGACGAGCATCACAAACGCCGCAATTGCCAAGCTCGCGCGATAGCGCGCCACCGGCGGGCGGCGTATTCTCGCGACGTCCGTATCGGGAAGGAGATTTTTCGTGGGCACGATCATTACCCTCGTCATCCTCGCGGGCTTGGTTCTCTACGCGATCTCGATTTACAACAACCTCGTCAGCTCGCGCAACCGCGTGGGTAACGCTTTCTCGCAAATCGACGTTCAGCTCACGCGTCGCTACGACTTGATACCGAACCTCGTCGAAGCCGTCAAAGGCTATATGGGTCACGAGCGCGGCACGCTCGAAGCCGTCATCAACGCCCGCAACGCAGCCCAAGCCGGGCTCAAGAAGGCAGCGGCCGACCCGTCCGATGCCGATGCCATCAAAGCCCTCGCCGCGGCCGAAACGACGCTCGGCGGCACGCTGGGGCGCCTGTTCGCGCTCGCCGAAGCGTACCCGGATTTGAAGGCCAATCAGAACATGCTCGGCCTGCAAGAGGAGCTGTCCTCGACCGAGAACAAGGTCGCTTTCTCGCGCCAGGCGTTCAACGACGCCGTCTTGAGCTACAACAACGCCTGTCAGAACTTCCCCGGCAATCTCATCGCCAACAACTTCGGGTTCAAGACAGCCGAGTATCTCGAGATCGAGCAAGCCGAGAAGCGCGCGGTTCCGAAAGTCTCGTTCAGCTAGCGGCTCGCCGCGCGCGCCGTGGATTTCTTCGCGCGTCAGGAGCAGTCGCGCCGCACGAGCCGCACGCTCGTCGCGGCGTTCATGCTCGCGTTCGTCATCGTCGCGCTCGCGACGACGGCCGTTGTCGCCGCGGGAATGCGCCTCTACACCGAGAACAACTCGCTGTTCCTCGGCACCGAGAACTGGTCGCAATGGCTCGACGGCCACGGCGGCCTCGTCGTCGGAATCGCGGTCGTCACGTTCGGCCTCATGGTGCTCGCGAGCTTGTATAGGGCCGCAACCCTCGCGCGCGGCGGCGGCCACGTCGCGCGCTCGCTCGGCGGCACCCGCGTAAGCGGGGACGGCAACGACGCGCTCGAACGGCGCCTCGTCAACGTCGTCGAGGAGATGGCGCTCGCGTCGGGACTGCCCGTCCCCGAGATCTACGTTCTCGAGCAGGAAGCCGGCATCAACGCATTTGCGGCCGGACGCACGCCCGCGGACGCTGCGATCGCGGTGACGCGCGGCGCACTCGAGCACCTCGACCGCAACGAGCTGCAAGGCGTCATCGCGCACGAGTTCAGCCACATTTTGAACGGCGACATGCGGCTGAACCAACAGCTGATCGGCCTCGCGTTCGGGATCCTGGTTCTGTCGCTCGTCGGCCGCTGGCTGTTGCGCAGTGTGCGGTACACGCGCGTGGGCCGCGGCAAGAACAACGGCGGCATCGCCGCGGCGCTCGCGCTCGGCCTCGCTCTGACGATCATCGGCGGCATCGGCGTGATGCTGTCGCGGCTCATCAAAGCCGGTGTCTCGCGGCAGCGCGAGCGGCTCGCCGACGCTTCGGCCGTGCAGTTCACGCGCGAGCCCGAGGGGCTCGCCGGCGCTCTGAAGAAGATCGGGGGCTATTCTGCCCGCATCGAGTCGGTCGACACGGAAGAAGTCTCGCACATGCTGTTCGAGGGCCGCTCGAACGCGTTCAGCAGCTGGTTCGCGACGCATCCGCCGCTCATCGAGCGCATCCGCGCGCTCGAACCGGGCTTCGATCCGCGCGATCTGCCGGCCCCGACGCAGCCTTTGCAATCTCGTACCGCGGCAACGGGCGACGACGGCACGACGGCCGGGCTCGCGCACACCGCGCCGGCCGCGGCGGCGGGTCGATCGCCTCTCGAGCGCGCCGGCGAGATCGCGGCGCCGGCGGGCCGCGCCTTGCACGAGGCGCTACCCGACGAGCTGCACCAGGCGACGCGCTCTCGTGAAGGCAGCCTGCTCGTCGTCGTCGCGCTCGCCTTGTCGGGCGACGAGGCCGTGCGCCGGAAGCAGCTTGCGCTCGTCGAGCAACAGCTCGGCGCCGCGCGCGCGCAGCTCTGCAAGCGAATGCTCGGGGAGCTCGAGCGAGCGAGCGCCGAGCTGCGCCTGCCCGTGCTCGAGCTGGCGCTGCCGACCCTGCGTCAGCGGCCGCGCGAGGAGCTCGCCTACTTGGTGGAGCTGCTGAACCGCGTGCAGGCGCTCGAAGCCGTGCCGCGGCTCTTCGATTTCGTGCTGCTGCGCCTCGTGAAAACGTATCTCCACAGCGTTCCCGGAGCCGAGCCCGCGCCGCAGGCGCGCCGCCGCGACGTGCCCGATGCGCGCACGGCGGTGCGCGCCCTGCTCGCCACGGTCGCCGCGTTCGGCACCGAGCAGGCGGGCGCCGCGCGCACCGCGTACGAGGCCGGCCTCGCGTCCGTCGGCTGGCGCCCCGAAACGGGCGAACCGACTTTCGAGCCGCCTGCCTCTCAGCGCGACCTCGCGCGTCTCGACTCGGCGCTCGCAGCTTTGAGCTCGATTCGGCCGCGCGAGAAAGAGCGCGTGCTGCGCGGCGTGCTGGCCGCGATCCGCGCGGACGCCGTCACGGCGACCGAAGAACGCGAGCTCTTTCGCGTCGTCGCGCTTGCGCTCGGTTGCCCGCTGCCGCCCGACCTCTCCCTCTAGCCGACCGTTGCCCTCCGACGTGTCGCAAATGCCGGACGGCTGGCACGTCAACCGCATTTCGTTAAGATGCGGGGACTCTCATCGACGAGCGCTCCATGCACACGATTCGATCCGTTCGCTCCGCGCTACTGACGTCGTTCGCCGCGTTTTTCGTGCTCGCGCTCGCGCCTGCGGCGGCACAACGCGACGCGGACCGCTTCGTCGACGCCGCCAAGGCGCTGGAGCTCTTTACGACGGACGAAGCAAACGGAATTCCCACGGACATTCTGCAGCGGGCGCGCGGAATCGCCGTGGTCCCGAACCTGATCCGCGGCGGCTTCCTCTTCGGCGGCCGGCGCGGGCGGGGCGTTCTCGCGATCCGCTCGCCGAACGGCGAGTGGAGCAACCCGGCCTTCGTCACGCTGACGGGCGGAAGCTTCGGCGCACAGCTCGGCGCCGAGAGTGCGGACGTCGTGCTGGTCTTCGCGAACGACCGCGCGGTACGCAACATCGCGAGCGGCAAGTTCACGCTCGGCGGCGACGCGACGGCCATAGCGGGGCCCATGGGGCGCCGCACGCAGACCGCCGTCACGGGTAAAGCGGAAGTTTATGTGTACATGCACTCGCGCGGGCTGTTCGCCGGCGCGGCCTTCGAAGGAACTCGGCTCGACGTGGACGAAGAAGCGAGCGCCGCGCTCTACGAAGGCACGAGCGGCGTGCCGCTCGGCGCACAGACGCCCGAGACACCGACTACGGCGCTACCGTTTCTCGACGCCTTGCGAACCGCAGCGGTATTGCCGGGCGAGCCGTCGGCGGTCGCGCCCGGAAACCAGCCCGCGCCGAGCGGCGACGAAGCGGTGACGTTCCCTCTGGAGTAAGCCGCGCGGACGGCGGCGTGCGCTATCGCGCGGCGTCGTCGCGGAACGGCCTCGGGACGACGGCAAGATCCGCCGTCTCTAGCCGAGGCTGCTCGATGACGAATTCGTTCGCGGGCGGCGCGGCTTGCTCGATCTCGAGACTCGGCCGGCCGAGTGCGTCGGTGCCATCGGCGTAAACGTCGAACGACGGCGATCTCGACATGGACGGCATCACGGAGCCGACGGGCGTGCCGAACGTGGGCGCGCTGCCCGCCGCTGCGTCGCCTGCCGGTCGAGGGCCCGACGGATCGCGCCACCGAGCCTCGTAAGCCGCCTCCGCCGCTGCGTTGGTCGCAACGACGGCGTCTTGCTCTCGAGCCGTGCGACGCGCCTCGCCCTCACGCAACGCGAGCAGCTTGGCCTCGGACTCCTGCTCGAGCGCGGGGGCGCGAGCGCGCTCCGCCTCGAGCGCGCGAGCGGCCGCGGCGCGGCGCGCGTTCGCGCACTCCTCGTCCGTCAACGTGGCGTCGCGGTCCTGATTACAACGGGTAAGAACGCCTTCCCTGGCGAAGCCGTCGTCCATGAAATCGATGACGCTGCGCGGCTCCTGTTGCGGGGAGCACGCGACGAGCAGCGCGGCACAAAGCGGTGCCACGCATGCACGGAGTCGAAGCACTGACTCCCCTCGTCGTTGAATTGCGACCGTTGCGAACACGTTGCGTCTCGTTGCGACATGACTTACGTAAAGCGTGCGCACGATACCGCCTCGCGCCCGAAAAGACGCAACGGTCAGTTCACACATTCATCGAAAAATGCTGCGCGGCGCAGCCGTTCAGGGCTCGAACGGGATCGGATCCCCATTATCGTTAAGCTGCAGCGCGAGCGCCGTGACGAAATCGCGCCCGATCAGGGACGCGTCGGCGGTGACCGCGTTCGGCGCCGCAAGGTCGATGTCGCCGGACGCGAGCGCGCCGCCCGCGTCGGCTCCGACGAAAGTCACGGCGGTCGCCGAAGTCGCGCGCCGTGCCGTGCTCGACGCAGGCCACACGGCGAGCTTGCTCAGCGCCGGCGGCACCGACAAATCCGCCGCGAGCGCGTGCACCCAGGCGTCCGTCGCGACGAGCCACGCGCTGCCGTCCGGGCTCGGCTCGAGCCACCGGACCGGCTGCGACCAATGACGCGCCGTCGCTTCGATGTCGCCGTCCGACGTAGCCACGAGCGTCACTGCTCCGGCCGCGTCGGCAGCCGCGATGCGGCTGCCGTCCGGCGTGAACGCCAGCGCTGTCGCAGGAGCATCGAGCCGCACGGACACGCGCTCGCGCGAGCCCGCGTCCGGCGACGCGATGACGACGCCGCCGGTCGCGTCGCCAACGGCGATCCGCGCAGCGTCCTGCGCGAACGCCACGGCGGTCACGGGGCCGCCGGCTTCGATCTCGGACGCCACGCGGCCGTCCGCAACGGCGGCCACGCGAACGGTGCGCGCAGACGCGCTCGCAACGTAGCGCCCGTCCGCGCTCAGCGCGACGATCGTGACCGGTGCATCGGCGGGCTGCGCGACGGCCCCGGTCGGAGAGCTCGAATCGAGATCCCAAAGGCGCACGATTCCATCGTTGCCTCCGGTCGCGGCGAGCGCTCTGGCGCCGTTCAACGCAACGGCCGCGATGCCGCCGCGATGACCGAAGAACGACAGCGACGGAGCGGCCGTTGCGGCGCGGGTACGGAAGATTTGCAGTTGGCCGCTCGCCAAGCCCACGGCGACGGTGTTGCTGACATGATCGAGCGCGAGCGCCGTCGGCGGCGCCTCGCTGGACGGCGCGCGCGGCGTCACCGGCTTGCTCGGTAGTTGCCAGAGCCTGATCTCGCCGCCGCTTTGCGTGGCGAGGGCGTTCCCGTCGCTCGATAGCTGCGTCCTCGTCGCGGGCGCCGAACCCGGGATACGCAGGCGATAGAGCTCGGCGCCGGCCGTGACGTCGACGATTGCGACAGCCCCGTCGTCGCGCGTGAATGCGAGCCGGCGGCCGTCGGCCGATGCGCTGACGCTCGCCGCCAAGACCGTGCGCCCGAGCGGCCTCCCGAGCCCGGCGCTCGCCAAGGCGAGCGGCCACGAAGCGATGACTCCGGAACCGTCCACGGTGACGAGCGCGGCGCCGTCGTTCGAGTGAAGCAAGCGCTCGACCGCGTACGCGTGAGGCAAGCGCCGCAACTCGGCGCCGCGGCGCGTTTCGAGCACTCGCACGACCGTTTCGGGCCCCTGCAGCGCGACATAGCGGCCGCCGGGGCCGAGCTCCCAGCGCTGCGCGTCGGCGGCGCCTTCGATGCTGCCGACGAGCGAGCCGTCGGCGCTGCGCAATACGCTGTACAACGGATTCGCGCCGTCGACGCGCTCCGCGATCGCGACGTAGCCCCCGTCGGCGGAGAATACGGGCGGCAAAACGAACCCCGTCTCGGTACCGACGCGCGCGACGAGCGCGCCGTCGGCCGCGTTCCACACCATCAGCAAGCGGTCCGTCGCGGCGAGAACGCGCGCTCCGGTCGAGTCGAGCGCTACCGTGCGCGGCGCGGAAGGCAGCGCGAGGTCGCGCTCGAGCATACCCGTCGAGAGATTCCAGAGAGCGATCGAGCCGACGGCTCCCGGCGACGCGGGCCATGCGACGGCGCGCTCGGCCTCGGCTCGAACGTTGACGTCTTCGCTGCGCACGGGATCGGGAATCGACACGAGCTCCGCGGATTCGTCGCGCGCAGTTTGCCCGCCGACCTCGAGCGCCCAGCCGCCGAAGAATCCCGTGTTGCCGGCATCGCGGTCGACGACGGTCAGACGCCACGTTCCGCGCAAACCTTCGTCAGCAAGCTGCGCGAGCGGCGAGCCCTGCGCTGCGTAGAAGCGGAACGTCTCGACCGCGGCGCCGTCGCTGCTCGGCATGGGCACCGTGGCCGACGCCCCGCTCGGCGCCGTCAGCATCACGAGCAGCTCGCCGGCCGCCGCATGCTGCACCGAGAGCGACAGCGCGAACGCGCCGGCCGTGCCTTCGGCCTCGACGGCGAGCTCGCGCACGAGCGCGGCATGCGTCAGCGCCGTCAGCGCGACCGGCGCAGCGGCCGTCGACGCAGCAGCGCGACCGATGCCGAGCAGCGTTTGCGACGCGCGCCTCTGCGCGTCGATCGAGACGAGCGTCGCGCGCGGGAACGCGACGTGCCAATAGTCGGGCACGGCAGCGACGTTTCGCGTCAGCTCGAGCCGCGACCAATCGTCGGCCGCAAGCTCCGCGAGGAACGATGCGGCAGCCGGATCCGCGCCCGGCAGCGATGCGGCTCGCTGAGCAAGCAGAATCGCGGCTGCGCGCTGCTCCGCGTGCGCGCGCTCGTGCGCACGGCGCAGCCAAAAGTCGCTCAAGAGGCGGTCCGCCGTGCCGGCCTGCCCCGGCATCTCGCGCAGCCGCGCGTCGGCAGCGGTCGCCTCCGCGAGCGTCCTTGCCGCACGGCTCTGGCGGTCGAGTGCCGCGAGCCACAGCTCGTCGGCGCGCTGCTCGAAGCCCGGCAGCCCGCGCAAACGCCGGTACGAAGCCTCGACGGCGCTCGGCGACGACGAGAGATCGGTCAGGGTCCCGATGTCGGCGACGGGCAGCTGCTGCGTGTACCAATAGCCGCCGCCCGCCAATGCGACGAGCAGCACGGCGGCCGCCGCGAGCCACTTCGGCGCACTGCTCTTCTGCTTGAGCCAGCCCGCCGCGACGAGCTCTTTGACGATGCGATTGCGAATGCGCACCGTGCGCTCCGCGTCGACGCGGACGGCACCGGAGAGCCACAACCGGTCGGCGACGGCAGCATCCGCCGGCTCCGCGAGCGTGCCGCCAGCTGCGAGCTTCTGTAGCACGCGCGCTGCGCGGCGAGCGGTCCGCGACGGCTCGCGCAGCCAGGCGCGAACTTGCGCGAGCAGCGGGTCTCGATCGGCGGCTCCCGGCGCGAGCAACTGCTCGCGC
>Ga0315912_10004756_pt1 | contig 12698 bp, 10 predicted proteins | sample VfabasoilMG_FD_204469 | JGI IMG/M metagenome (GOLD analysis project Ga0315912, IMG submission 204469) | Garden soil microbial communities collected in Santa Monica, California, United States - V. faba soil | ecosystem: Environmental > Terrestrial > Soil > Garden | place: USA: California... | reverse complement strand
TATACATCAGCACAAAACTGATGATCGTGGCGGGTAAAAATGCTTCAACTGGCAGAACAGGAAAGATATATTCAAATACAACATACACGACAATACCGCCAAGCATACTCAGCATAGCGCCGGTTGTGGTAGCATATTTATAATACAAACCGGCCACAACAGGTGCGAGTAAACTCACCATACCCAATACAGCGGATTCGCCAACGAGTTCAAAAATATTGCTGCGGATAAATGTGATGCTGAGAGAGACAAAGCCGATCACAATTACACTCAGGCGCAGGATATTTAAAAACTGTTTGTCGGTATATGTTTTTTTCGATAACGGTTTTACGAAATTCTCTGCCAATATACTCGCAGGTGCCAGGATCGCTCCGCTGCATGTGCTCAGTACGGCAGATAACAAAGCGCCGAAGAAAATGATCTGCAGCCATAAGGGCGTATGTTGTGTGATCATGGTAAGGATGATCGCCTGTGTATCTTCAAATGTATTTTCGGGATAGATCACTTTCGCACATAATGTAATAAAGAGGGGCATCATCGCAATTAAAATATATAACCCCGCACCGATATACATACTCTGCACAGCGCTTTTTTCATTTCTTGCCGCATTGGCACGCTGGAAAACATCCTGTGAAGGAATATATCCAAGCCCTACCACCATCCACGCACCCAGCCAGTTAATGATCGAAAATGGTTCGCCATCCGGCAAAAAATGGAATGCATTGGCTGGCGCTTCAGCGATCACATGGTTAAATCCACCCGTAGCCTGTGCGAGGAATATCACGGCAAAAATAAATCCCACCACGATGATAATACTCTGTATAAAATCTGTAATCGAAACAGCCCACATCCCACCTACCATCGTATACACCATCACCACCATCGCACAGATCACCGTTGCATTAGAAATAGATAATATACCGCCGGTAGCATAGGAACAGATATATCCCAGCGCAATAAACTGTGCTGCGATATAACCAAAAAAAGTAAGCAGCATAAAAAAGCTCGCTGTGATCTCCACATTTTTTCCGTACTTGATCCTGAACAGATCACCGAGAGTAAACAAATTCATCCGGTATAATTTGCGGATGAAAAACATCCCAAAGAGAACGAGACATAATGCGGCGCCAAAAGGATCTTCCACTACGCCTCTTAACCCATGTTGTGCAAATTCACTGGAAGCACCAAAAATGGTTTCAGATCCAAACCAGAGTGCAAAAAGATCAGCAGCATTGAGAAATAACGGAAGACGGCGTCCTGCCTGAACAAAGTCACGTGAACCCCCCACAAGTTTGCTGGTAAGAATTCCAACCACAAAGGTTATCACCATATAAATGACAACAAAAGTGATGAGCATTTTCCTGCTTGAGGGTTTTAGTTGTTTGAAAAGTGTTGTTCAGTGCCCCGTCCGGTGGAGAAAGGCGGTCAAAAATAAAAATATTTACCAATTTTTAGGCAGTATTTCTTACCGTTTTGTTAAGGGCGCCTATGCATGCCTTTTCCGTAACCCGTTTCACTAAATTTGCCGGTTCAAACCGGGATATGGATTTTAAAAGTGCAGCCACAATCGGACTCATCGTATTTTTATGCTCGTGCAAACAGCAACCGGAAAACAATACACCACTCACAGATCAATCAACGAATATGAACTTTAATGACCCACATTCATTTGCCAGGATTAACGAAGCCGTAGTAAAACACCTGAACTGGAAAGCCACAGTTGATTTTAATACAAAAACAATTTCCGCTGAAGCCGAATGGACCATCGAACAACAACCCGGTGCCGAAAAAATTATATTCGATACACGTGACCTCACCATCGAACAGGTGATATTAAATAATGAAGTGCCGGCTATTTTTCAATTGAAAGACACAGTTGCGGGCCAGTCGTTCCTCGGTCAGGCCCTCGAGATATCGATTGTACCATCGGTAAAAACCGTCACCATCTTTTATAAAACATCACCATCAGCAGCTGCATTGCAATGGCTGAACCCCGAACAGACAAAAGACAAAAAATATCCTTTTTTATTTACCCAGTCGCAGGCGATATTATGCCGCACATGGATACCCACACAGGATGGCCCAGGTGTGCGGTTCACATTCGACGCCACCGTTAAAGTGCCGCAGGGGATGCTCGCATTAATGAGTGCAGAAAATCCACAACAGATTTCTGCAGATGGGATGTATCATTTTAAAATGGAACAACCCATTCCTTCTTATTTGATGAGTATGGCTGCAGGCGATATTGCATTTAAAGCAGTGGGGAAAGAAACGGGTGTATATGCTGAACCTTCCTATGTCGATGCATGTGCTGAAGAACTCAGCGATATGCAGGCCATGTTGGAGAGTGCAGAAAAACTTTATGGAAAATACCAGTGGGGAAGATATGATGTGATCGTATTACCGCCGAGTTTTCCTTTTGGTGGCATGGAAAATCCGAGGATCACTTTTGCTACGCCTACGATCATTGCGGGCGACAAAAGTCTTGTTGCACTGGTAGCGCATGAGCTGGCACATAGCTGGAGCGGCAACCTGGTGACGAATGCCACGTGGAATGATTTCTGGCTCAACGAAGGATTTACGGTTTATTTCGAGAACAGGATCATGGAAGCGGTATATGGAAAAGATTATGCCGATATGTTGAAAGTGCTGGAATATGAAAGCCTTGTTGAAACGGTAAATGATTTTGGAAAAGATTCGGCCGACACACATTTACGATTACATCTGGAAGGACGTGACCCCGATGAAGGTGTGTCGGATATTGCTTATAACAAAGGGGCATATTTTTTACGTCTGCTCGAAAGCAAAGTTGGAAGGGAAACATGGGACAAGTTTTTAAATCAATATTTTTCAGAAAATGCGTTTCGGGTGATGACGACAGATGCATTTATTGTTTACCTCAATAAAAACTTAATTGAACCCAACAAAGAAAAATATGCCGGCCTCGATATCAACGAATGGATATTTGGACCCGGCATCCCTGCCAATTGTCCGAAAATTATTTCGGTGCGATTTGAACAGGTAGACGGTGAAATAAATAAATTCAACCAGGGTACACCGGCAGCGCAGTTACAAACATCTAACTGGAGCACGCACGAATGGCTGCGGTTCATTTATCAGTTGCCTGAAACAATTTCCACCGATCAAATGTCCGCACTCGACAATGCCTTTCATTTTACCGGTGCCGGCAACGCCGAAATTGCTGATGCATGGTATGAACTTGCCATAAAAAGGAATTACAAAACTGCCTATACCGACATGGAAACATTTTTATGCAGTGTGGGCAGGCGGAAATTTTTGACCCCACTCTACAAAGCCATGGTCAATACCGGACAACAGGATATGGCGATGCGCATTTATACCAAAGCCCGGCCGGGGTACCATTATGTGGCCCAAAACACCATGGATGAATTACTCGGGTGGCAGGTGAAATAACCTGCTTTTCTGCATTATAAGCGCTTCGTAGCGGAGATCTGCATATCTGCAATCTGCCCGGCGGTATCAAGTCAGACTTATTATATTTGCCGGGCTTTAGGTTGTCGTGAATCAGGAAAAAATAATATTTATCGTCGGGAATTCCCGCAGTGGCACTACGATGATGCGCCGTGTATTAGGCAATCATCCCGAAGTGCATATGCTCGAAGAGTTGCATTTTTTTGAGCAATTGTGGAGCAGCGCCGATAAAACAAAAACCATCTCCATACCTGAAGCAACCCTGCTCGCATCGAAATTGTTGTTTATCCAGCGTGATGGTTATCTCTCGTCGATGGATACGGAAAAATATAAAGCGGAAGCCGCCGATATCGCAACAAAAGCAGGAACACCACTTTATCCGCATGAGGTATTAAAGGCCTTCCTGTTTTACGAAACACATCACCATAACCGCACCATCCCCTGTGAAAAAACACCACAGGATGTTTTTTATATTGCCGAGATACTGGAATTATTCCCTTCAGCTAAAGTAATTAATATGGTGCGTGATCCCCGTGGGGTGATGCTCTCTCAAAAAAGAAAATGGCAGCGCAGGAAAATGGGTGCGGGGTTCATGACAAAAAAGGAACAACGCCGACTGAAAATAAATTATCACCCCATCACCATCTCGAAACTATGGAATGCATCCATCAGGGCGGCACTGAAATTTAAAAATGAGCCCAGGGTACACCATATGATCTTCGAAAACCTGGTGAACGACTCGGAAAATGAAATAAAAAAATTATGCGCCTTCATTGGCATCGACTTTAACAACGAGATGATGATGATACCACAGGTGGGTTCGAGTAACGAAGCCGATAAACCGGATGAGTTCGGTATCAAAACAGAACGTGCGGGCAATTGGGAAAAAGGCGGACTGAATAAAGGAGAGATCTATTTTTGCCAGTCGATCTGTGGCGACTATATGCAACAATATGGGTATGAAGTAAAGAAAGTGAACCCGGGTGTTTTGTATCCGGCCTATTATTATATTTCATTTCCGGTAAAAATATTCCTGGCATTACTGTTTAATCTGCACCGTACAAAAAATATCGTTGAAGCTATTAAACGAAGATTGAAATGACCATGCAGCGGAAAAAAGTACTTCATATCACCATCCATCTGCCATTTCCTACCAACCACGGGGCGAGCCTGTTTAATTCATACAAGCTGGCCACCTATCTGCACCGTAACCACGACCTTTTCTTTGCCTGTTTCCTTAAAGGCGACGATGTTAAATATAAAGACGCCTTCCTGGCCGATACAGGCATCACGCAATATTACTTCGAAGAACTGAACGTAGAACGTAACCCGAAAAATTTGCTGCGTAGTTATTTAAAAGGTATGACCATTAATATGTTCAGGAATTATTCAGCGACATTTAAAACAAAGATCGAAACGATCGCTGATCAGTTCGACGTGATCGTTGCCGAACATTATGAAATGATGCAATATGTACCGGATAGTTTTAAAGGCAAGGTTGTTTTTCGTACACACAATGCTGAATACCTCATCTGGAGCCGGTATGCTGAAGTGGAAAAGAATCCTGTGAAAAAGATGGTCATTAATATGGAAGCACGCCGTATTAAGAATCATGAATTTGCTTATGTAAAACAGGCAGATGTGGTATTAGGAGGCACCAACGATAACGAAATTCATGAACCTGATCCGCAAAAAAGAAAACTAAAATTTAAAGACTATCTCCATATTGGTGAAGATGACCAGATCAAAATCCCCGTACCCAATTATGATACACTTGAAAATGCACTGGTGTATGTCGGCACGTTGACATGGGAAGCAAATGTAGAGGGGCTGATCTGGTTTGTGGAAGGCTGCTGGGAAGATCTCAAAAAAGAATTCCCCGAACTGAAATTATATATCATCGGCAAAAAACCCGACCAGCGGCTGATCACACTTTCGGAAGAATATGACGGGATTGTCGTGACAGGATTTGTGGAGGACCTGGAAACCTATTTTACAAAATGTAAGGTGAACGTGATACCCCTGCGTTTTGGCAGCGGCATGAAAGTGAAAACGATCAACGGCTTATGCCGCGGTATCCCAATGGTGACCACAACGATCGGAGCAGAGGGATTAAAAGTGACCGATGGAAAGGATATTTTTATTGCAGATGAACTGCCCGCTTTTGCAGAACGTGTCAAATTATTGTTGCGGGATAAAACCACCTGGCAATCCATAGCTGACGAAAGCAAAAAAACGGCAGCAGCGTACTATACGTGGGAGAGTTTGTATAAGATATTGGATGAGAGTATATGAAGGGAGGGGGTGAGTGGTGAGTGGTGAGTGGTGAGTGGTGAGTGGTGAGTGGTGAGTGGTGAGTGGTGAGTGGTGAGTGGTGAGTGGTGAGTGGTGAGGATAGAAGCGCAAAATTAAAGAACAGGGATATGAAATCGTTTGTTATCTAAGTTATATGGTAATTGACCACAGATATAAATTTATTTTCATTGAGCTGCCGCTGACGGCGACGAGCGCTATTTCGAAAGAGATCAGGGAACAATACGGTTGTGAACCGTTCTTAAATAAACATGCCACTTACGACGACTTTCTGAAAAAGGCCTCGCCGGCAGAAAAAAAATATACATCTGTCGGATCGGTGCGCAACCCGCTCGACCAGACGGTGAGTATGTATTTCAAATATAAGAACGACCTCGACCAGCGTTTTTCATCAGGCCGAAAACGCCCCGGCAAATGGCTGCGCAAATCCCTTGCAAAAAACAGGGATGCACAACGCTACCAGTATATCATTCAGCATAACGCCACGTTCGAACAGTATTTTCTCAAATTCTTTAAATGGCCTTACAGCAACTGGAGCATCATTCACCATAAAAAGATGGATCATCTCATCCGCTTCGAATATTTGGTGGAAGATTACCGGAAAGTATTTACCGAACTGGGCCTGCCCATCACACGTGATCTGCCACAAGCGAACAAAACACCGGAGAAGAAAAAAGATTTCTGGAGTTATTATGCCAGCGATAAAGCAAAACGCCGGGCAAAATTTGTGTTCGGGCCATTCATGCGCTACTGGGGTTACGAATTTCCCGCCTCCTGGAGCACTATCAGAGAACCGTGGCATACGCAATTATTATACAACCTCTTCAACATACCACGTAAACTTTACTGGCGCTATATCAGGTGATATTATTTCGTTGCCGTAATTTTCTATTATTCGCCAACCGTTTGAATAAACATGATCTAGTTCCAGCGTTCTATTTCTTTACCTTCCATATAATCCTTAACGCATTGTTTGATCTCCTCGTAACATCCCGCAGGGAAATCGCTTTTTATGAGTTGCACCAGTTCACTCGTTTCATTTTCCAGGTCGTGCTGATAATAACTGCGCCCGCCTTCATATTTATTACCTGTTAAAGAATGTGCATATAAAATGGAAACATGCCGCTCCCCATTATCGAAACACCAGTCCTGCAAATACAATGTGCTGTTGTATGCACCATACCACTCTTTGAGTATACGCATCATGTGTTAAAATTAACAAACCCTAACACATTATAGGTATGGGTTTTAAGGCAAACACCTAAATTTGTCGGACAAATCAAATCTATGAAGAAGCTGTTTTTATTTTCACTGACACTCCTCCCCATTGTTTTGTTTGCACAACAACCTACAAAAGCGGAATACCGTGATCCGAAAGGCGGTTATTATCACGATGTGATTATGACCGACCTCAATAAAAATGAACCGGTATCGACAGACAAGGATAAACGGATTTTTAAGATCGATGCCAGCGCACTCCAGTTCCCCAAAGATCCGGCGCAATACACGCAAATATGGCATAACTCACCCGTGAGCCAGGGCAATACAGGTACCTGCTGGTGTTTTTCAACCACGTCATTTTATGAAAGCGAAGTAAAAAAATCCAGTGGTATCGAGATCAAACTCAGCGAAATGTTCGTGGTATACTGGCAATATGTTGAAAGGGCAAAATATTATGTGGCCCACCGCGGCGATATGAATTTTGGAGAAGGCAGCGAAACAAATGGCACCACATGGATGATCAAAGATTATGGCATCGTACCTTACGACCTGTATAAAGGCCGCACATCAGCAGCGAGTTTTTATAACCACGAAAAAATGACAGCCGAGATCGACGGCTACCTGAAAAATGTGAAAGCGACAAATAACTGGAATGACGCTGAAGTAGTGAATACCGTTAAATCCATTCTCAATTATTATATGGGCGAACCACCCACCTCGGTAAAATGGGATAATAAAAATTATACGCCGAAAGAATTTGCCACGACGGTATTAAAACTCGATATGAATAATTATGTCGACTTTATGAGCCTGATGGAAAAACCATTTTATACAAAGGCGGAATATGATGTGCCCGACAACTGGTGGAATGATGCATCGTATTACAATATGCCCGTGAATGATTTTATGGATGCATTGAAATATGCGTTGAAAAATGGTTACAGTGTCAGCATCGGCGGCGATGTATCTGAACCGGGATGGGATAGCTGGAACAATGTGGCTGTAGTGCCTACATGGGATATCGCCAGCGCCAATATCGACGATGCGGCAAGGCAACTGCGCATGAACAACGGTGCCACTACCGACGACCACGCCATGCATATGGTAGGTTATAAAGAAGAGAACGGCAAAACATGGTTCCTGTTTAAAGACAGCGGTGCCGGTTCACGCAACTGTGGTGCTGCAAGTCCGAGTTTCGGATATATTTATGTGAATGAAGATTATGTGAAACTGAAAATGGTGACCTTCACGGTGAATAAAAATGCTGTGAAAGGATACCTGGATAAATTCGCTTCAAACTGATCAGCTGTTTAACAGATAAGAAAGCAGTATTCAATACATTTTGATAAAACCTTCGCAATTGCGAAGGTTTTTTTATGCCGTTCATTAAGTCAATATAGCCGTTCGTAAATTCAAGTCGTTTGGATAAATGGCCCATATATATTTTTAGCCTAAATCTCTATGACTATGACTGCTAAAACTTCAGCACTCCTGATTACACTCCTGCTCGCACTGAACTGGTGCCAAACACAAACCGTTGAATTTTCTGATGATTTTGAATCGGGACTTTCCGGCTGGGACCTGGAAGCGCCATGGGGCGTTACCAGTAATTATGCATACAGTCCCGGCAATTCATTCACCGACAGCCCGGCGGGAAATTATGCCAGCAATGCCGACGTAATTGCAACGGTGGACCAGGTGTTCGACTTTTCGGAAGTAGGTGATGTGATCGTCAGCTTTTATCTGATCCTGGATATTGAAAATGTTTATGACTGGTTCTATCTGGAAGCTTCGCATAACGGTGGTGCCACCTGGCAGGTGGTGCAGGCATTTAATGGCGAAGACCTCACTGAATGGCAATATCATTCCTATTCGTTGTTTAATTATGTCGGAGATGATGAGGTGATGGTGCGACTTCATTTGATCGCTGACGGCGTAGCACAAAAAGATGGCATTTATGTCGACGATTTTGCAATCACATCTTACGATACTGATGTTTCAGGCCCTGTGATCACACATACACCACTTTATTTATTTGAAGCCGGTATGGGTGCGACCGAACTCTCTGCAAAAATCCAGGATGCCACAGGAGTTACTACAGAGCTTGCCTACAGCGTTGACGGCGGTCCCTACCAGTTTGTGGATGGAGAAGATGCACCCGGCGATTACTTTGATTACACTATTCCGTCTCAGGACCCGGGTACATGGGTAGAATATTATGTGATCGCTACCGACGAGGTGACACCTTCCAATACAACAGAGTCGGAGATCTACAGTTATTTACCTGGATTTCATGTTGTGCAGGATAATGGCTCGAACGATGCCGTGCTGAGTATAGGTGACGATGCACCAAGCGGCACTAAAAAATGTGCTGTAAAATTTACTTTCGAAGACCCTGAGAATCTGCTCGGCGCCGTGATCCATATGACCACACTATTCGATACAGATCCCGAACCGGTAATGATTCATGTATGGAGCAATGAGGGTGGATTGCCCGGTGATGATATCATAACGCCATTTATGGTAACACCTGAATGCACCAATTCAGACCCGCTCAAAGGTACACGTGTCGACTTCCGGCCCTATGCCGACCAATTCACTGGCATCACTGGTGATTATTTTATCGGATATACCGCACCCGAGGGCTCGGCACTCATTATATATAGCGACGACTTTTTCACTTTTACGGTCGCAGAAGAATCCTACTGGTATACGGGCGGCGTATGGCAATATTTTCCTGGAATAGATTTTCATATCCGTGCTATCACAACTGGTAATCTTCAGCCGCCGGTGGCAGACTTTGAATTTGAAACCGACGATGCCATGATCACATTTGAAGACAACACCGAAAATTATCCTACCACATGGTTATGGGAATTTGGTGACGGTGCAACATCCTCCGTTCAGAATCCGGTGCATACTTATGAAACGGGAACTTATACCGTTTGCCTCACAGCAACAAATATCATGGGTTCCGATTCAACGTGTAAAATGATAGATGCAGCTGTAGGTATTACAGATGATGTTGCAGGTATGGCCTTTTCGGTATTTCCGAATCCGACAAGCGATATATTGTATATCACCTGTTCGGGTATCGTCAACTTAAATGGTGATGAAACTATTACGGTGAGCGACATTACCGGAAGGCAATTGTTTGTTTCGAAAATGTATGGTGATAAAACGATGCTTGACATTTCAAAACTTCCAAGCGGCATATATCGCATTACGGCTGCCAGTGAAAAAGGTGGTTTAATGACGCAATCTTTTGTAAAACGGTAGACCACTGGTATCAGCCAGCGCTGTTTACTCCACCACAAACTGGTAGCCTTTACCTTTTAGCGTGATGATCTGGATATTTTTATCGTGAGAGAAATATTCCCGCAGCCTGCTGATATATACATCGAGGTTGCGGGAGTGAAAAAAGGAATCGTCGCCCCATACTTTTAATAATAAGGTGCGCCTTTCGATGCTGCGGTTGATATATTGCACCAGCACATTTAAAACTTCTGCTTCACGGTTGGAAAGTTTAATGGTTTTATTGGGATAATACAGCTCAAGTTTTTGTGGCAGATACCGGAAGGTGCCGATGGTGAGTTCTTCCGTTATTGAAGACAGCTGTTGTTTTGAAACAAATTGCAACTGGTTATTGATACGCACTACCAGCTCGTCTACACTGAAAGGTTTGCGCATATAATCCGTACCGCCGGAAGAAAATCCTTCTACCACATCCTGTGTTTGTGTTTTTGCAGTCAAAAAAATAATAGGCATATGCTGGTAACGAGAACGTATCTCTTTGCCGAGATGAAATCCATCAACATGGGGGAGCATCACATCAAGCACACAAATATCAGGAGTAAATTTTTTAAAACTCTCCATCACCTTGGCACCGTCTTTTACGAGTAATACTTCAAATCCCTTTTGTTCAAGCGTTTCTGAAACAATTGTGCCCAGGTTCGGCTCATCTTCCACATATAATATTTTCTTCTTCATCATACCGCCGGAAATTGTAAAGTAAATGTGCAACCGGCGTCTGCGTTATTTTTTACCTCAATGGTGCCACCGGATTCTTGCATCACCTGTTTTGCATAATATAAACCCAGGCCGTATCCTTTTGTGGTATGGTCATTTCCCTTAGGCACCCGGAAAAATTTTTCAAATACTTTCTGAAGATAGGCCTCTGGTATGCCGGGGCCGTTATCGCTGCATTCCAGGATGACGTGGCTATCGGCCTGTTTTAACCGGACAACAATAACCGGAGCTTCGCCGCCGTACTTGATACCGTTGTCGAGCAGGTTGTATAACACGCCTTTCAAATGAAGCCTGTCGGCGAAAACATTAATTTCATCCGCATCACTTAAAAATCCAATCATCGCATTTTTTTGCTGCAACTGTACCTGCATGCTATCGATGGTTTCATTCACAAGGTTGGTTAAATTTATCGTTTCGGCCTGGAACACCTGCCTGCCGTTGTCGAGCAAAATACTGTTCATCACTTTATTCACCAGCATGTCAAGGCGGGCGATCTCCTGAGACGCCATACCGAGATAATCTTTGAGTTTTTCTTTTTTCTCCACAGGATCCATTTCCTGCATCGCTTCAATTGCCACTTTCACCGTGGCCACCGGGGTTTTTAATTCGTGCGAGATATTGCTGATCAGGTCGTCTTTTAAACCGGCCAGCCTGATCTGGCTGCGCAGGCTTCGGTACGAAAAAATAAAAGCGGTGGTGATGATGAGCACCAGCAATAAGGCAAAAGCAATTTGCGGGGTGATCTTTTTTATGAGGAGGGCATTAAAGTTTTCGATCTGCACACCATAGGGGAAATCGAAGAAATGACTTTCATAATAAAATGGCGGGGGAGGGAATTTTTTTCCTGTTTTATTTGTCACCCAAACGGGCACCACATCGAAATGATTTTTTTTCAGGTTCTCGGCGTAAAAGGTTTTCATCATCACAGTATCGCCGGGGGAAATAAATTTCTCAAAAAATTCAGCCTCGCCATTTGCGCCACTCACTTTTGAGATAAATAATTTCACGCCCTGGTATAATACGTCGGTGCTGTCGCTTTCAATCCGCATCTCAATATTTGCAGGAGCGGGTAAATTATTTTTGCCAACATAATTTTCAGTCATTGTCGTACCGATCACATCTGTCGTGATCACGTGAATGGTATCATTCTCAAAATCGGCTTCATCAATCCCACTGAGTTTAAATCCTGCGGGGTTGCTCAATATCGGGTCGATGAGGTTTTTTGCGATCAGTGAATCCGTCATACGGGACCTGGCCGAAATAAACTCGTCGAACAGGTCTTTCTGCAGCGTCATCTTTTCACTCTCATATTCCGATTGCAACCAACGTGAAATAAACAGTATGAGCAGGATACCACTCACCGACATGAGCAATACAATTCTCGATAATTTGCTGAGGCCAAACATATTTACAGATACAAAAATAGGCTTTACGGGACTCACTGTTTCACCGGTTAACCTTAATTAACCTTAATTGGCCGGCGGTTAACCTCCGGCTCAGGGCGTGTCGTCTACTTTTGCCTTAAATAATCATGTTATGAAAAATATTATCATTACCGCATTTGCCTGTTTGACCGCCGGGTTTGTCTCCGCACAAAATAATGCAACGGTCACTTTCCTCGAAACAAGAAAGTTGCATATCAATATCGAGGGCGATATGCCACCGCCACCCGGGCTGCCTAC
>Ga0315912_10004755_pt1 | contig 12699 bp, 9 predicted proteins | sample VfabasoilMG_FD_204469 | JGI IMG/M metagenome (GOLD analysis project Ga0315912, IMG submission 204469) | Garden soil microbial communities collected in Santa Monica, California, United States - V. faba soil | ecosystem: Environmental > Terrestrial > Soil > Garden | place: USA: California... | reverse complement strand
ATTGAGAACAACGGGCACCCTCCCGCTCACTTCATCTACAGTGAACTTCAGCAGGTCATACTTTTCCTTGTTGGTCAGCACGCTTGCTTCTCCAAGGCTTCCACCAAGGATTACACCCTGTACACCCGCATCAAGCTGCGCGTCAAGATTTTTTTTGAACAGCGCGAAATCCAGCTTGTCGTCTGTAGTAAATTTTGTTGTCAGTGCGGGAAAGACTCCGCTCCATTGGATGCTCATTTAAATCAGCATTAGTTGTTTACCAGGTAAGTTTTTTCTTCTCAAGGAAGGATGACACCCCCTTCTTAAAGTCATCTGTGGTTCGCGACTCGGCATTTTCACGGGCAGCCAGGTCGAGGGCTTGCTCCAGCGGCATCGAGGGCAACACGCCAATCAGTCTTTTTGTCCGCGCAAGCGACTCCGAAGAATTTTGCGTAATCAGCATGTTGGCCAGGCTGTTCACTTCCGATTCCAGCTCACTTGCCTTCACAATTTTATTGACCAGTCCCATACCGGCAGCAGAGACTGCAGATATCAACTCACCAGAAAGCAACAGTTCCTTGGCGCGGGATTCTCCAATACGGCGAATCAAGAAAGTCATCACCAATGCGGGAACAAATCCAAGCCTCACCTCGGTATAGCCGAACTTGCTTTCCGGAGCCGCATAGACGAAGTCGCAGACAGATGCCAATCCGCACCCGCCGGCGATCGCGTGACCATGGACCTGCGCAATGACCACCTTCGTCAGCGTATAAATAGTTAATAATAGCTCCCGCAGGTGATTCGAATCAGCGAGGTTTTCTTCAAATGAATATCCTTGCAGTTTTTGCAGGTAGCCAAGATCGGCACCCGCGCAAAAAACTTCACCATTGGCGCGAAGGACTACAACCTTCACACCTGGGTCTGCTTCAGCGGTCCTGAATGCCTGCTTCAGCTCGTCGATCAGCTCGAAGCTCAACGCATTGCGCTTCTCCGGCCTGTTCAGCGTAATGAAACCGATCCTGTCCCTGGCTGAGTAGTCAACGTTCGGCATGCTTGAATTCAAACGCGCCATGATGAGGGACAGACCACAAAGACACTCCCAAACCAGATGCTTCCCTTCGAAGGCGCTCCGCAAAATAAAGGGAATTACTGCTATCCACTATGATTTTCTCAAATTTGACCGGGGACAATTCGGATATCGAACGTATGGCGTTGTTCGAGATTACCACGAAGTTCGCACTGCCCCCGGGAAGCACGTGATCAGCGTTGTCAACCTGCAGAAATGAAATGTTGCCCCAGACCCAGGCTTTGCAACCTCTTCCGGTAACGACCTCCGTGTACATGACTGCCGAATCCTGCTTCACACCAGACATGATCCATGCCGGTTCTACATATCGGTATAGCCTTGGCCATGCCCGACCGACAAGACTGTCGGACACCATTGAAGAAGTGCCATTACAAAGTCGATCGATCAAGGTATGATTTCCAGCGCTATACACCCTTACAATCGTGGTGTTCACCTCTGTCACCAGGTGACTCCATTGCCTGGCCGCGAAAACTGCCGCGAGAAAAACGCCGATGTAAAGCCACGGAAAATACTTACTGACAAACAACAGCGTGACAGCGGCGATAAGCCCCGCCAGAATCACAGCCTGCCAACCATCGAGGTAAATGCCCTCAACCACACTGTAAGGCAATTGTCCAAACATTAAAACCAGGGCATTCATCAGCTTGACCGACCACGTCAGGAGCCATCCCAACGCGATAGTCAGCGGGTCGATGAAGGCGAACGCGGCAACTGCAAGTCCGGCAACAAGTACGACGAACGACACCGGTATCACAACCAGGTTCGCCGGAAGGAAATAGTTTGGAAACTGATGAAAATAATACAGCCCGATTGGCAGCGTAGCGACCTGGGCCGAGATCGACACACTCGACAGTTTCCATACCTCATCCGTCAGTCTGTGCCGCGGCTCCCACAGGGCATAGAGCCTTGGCTGAAAAAATACGATTCCGAACACGGCAAGGTAGGAAAGCTGGAATCCGACGGACATGATAAAGAAAGGATCATACAACAAAAGGCAAAACATCGAGCTGGCCAACGTATTGTAGATGTTCGTGCTTTGACGCCACGGCCTGGAAAAGGCTACGAATGAAAACATCGTCACCGCACGAAGAACCGAAGGGGACCAGCCGGTGACGAAAGCATACGACCACAGTACAACAACACTGATGCATGCAAGCAACCATTTCAGCGGCCTTGTCCGATCAAGAGGCTTCAACACCAGAAGGATGATCCAGTAGATGATGCTCACGTGAAGGCCCGACACCGCCAACACGTGCAGCGCGCCCGTTGATGCGTACGCACGCAATAGCTCATTGTCAAGGCCGTCGGTGACACCCAACACCAGGGCTGTAGCCGTGGCTTGCTCGCGGTCTCCATTCACGACAGACTTTATCATGCGATCCGCCCAAAGCCGAACTTTGATCGCCATACCGAGAAAATTGTTGCCCGGCTTGTTTCCGATAAGCATGACGCTGTCCCTTCCAAGAAAATCCTGCTGACGCACTCCCCTGAACTGCATGAAGCGCCGGAAATTGAATTCTCCTGGATTGGCCGGCCCCGGTATTTCTGTCGGAGCACCGCTAACCAACAGCACATCGCCGTATTCAAATTGTCGACCTTCCTTTTGGAAATAAATCAGAATCGAACCACATGACTCCTGCCAACCGTACGCAGTCCTGACTGACAGCAGTGTGGCCTCCGTCCTGTAGCTGTTTGTTCTTTCTTCGGCAAATCTTGAAACCACTGCCCTGTACATCTCCACGTTCCCCGCTGGCGTGGTGCAGCCCGGTTTCTCCCGTTGCATCACCAGCAAATATCCCAACACAAAGACAGTCAACAGTCCCGACAAGCCTGAGAGAACCTTCGCCTTTAGAAAGAAGCCGGCAAGAAATCCAATGGCAAGAACACCGGCCAGGGGAATTGCAAGTGAAGCTACGGACCTGTCCAGATGAATTGCAGTCAGGATGCCACCCACCAGGAACACGGTGACACGCACCATGGCATATGGAGCCCAGCGAAACACGGTTCAGAAGGTAACCGCTGTTGCGCGGGAAACCGAACGTTAGAAAGCGCCGCTTTCTTTTTTGTCAGGATTCCCTGACGCATTGTAGGCTTCGATGATGTCGCGTACAAGCCTGTGTCTGACGACATCTTTCTCATTTAATTCCACAAATCCGATTCCCTTCACACCCTGGAGTATCCGCGCAGATTCTTTCAGTCCGGATTTTTGATTGATGGGGAGATCAATTTGGGTCGCATCCCCCGTCACAATCATCTTGGAGTCGGGGCCCATTCGTGTAAGGAACATCTTCATCTGCATCGGAGTCGTGTTCTGGGCTTCGTCGAGCAGGATGAAAGCGCTGTTCAGGGTGCGGCCGCGCATGTAGGCCAGCGGTGCGATCTCCACGATCTCGCGTTCCATATAGAACTTGAGCTTCTCATGCGGGATCATGTCATTCAGCGCATCGTATATGGGACGGAGGTATGGGTCGATTTTTTCCTTCAGGTCACCCGGGAGGAATCCCAGGTTCTCCCCTGCCTCGACGGCCGGGCGTGAAATGATGATCTTCCTCACCTGCTTGTTTTTCAAGGCGCGCACGGCCATGGCAACAGATACGTAGGTTTTTCCCGTACCGGCCGGGCCGAGCGCAAATACGAGATCATTGTCTCGCACCGCCTGCACAAGCTTTTGCTGGTTCACCGTTCTCGCCTTGATCGGCGTGCCGCGTGTGCCGTGAATGAGGATGCCGTCGACACTGTCATCGGCGATAAACTCCTGCTTTTCCTGAGTGATGTATCCGCGGACATTCTCCTGCGTCACTTTTCCGAACTGGTGGAAGTGGTCCACGAGCGCATTGAGGATGTCAGCGATCTGGAGGACGTCGGTCGTGTCTCCTTTTACCACGATCTCATTTCCTCTTGATATGATCTTGCTCTTCGGGAATGCCGACGACAACTCATTGATATTGCGGTCTTCGATGCCAAGGAAGTCGATGAGCGATACGTCGTCGAGGGTGATGGTTTTCTCTATCAATGAGATTCGATTGAAATGAATTAATTTTAGAACAAAACTAGTGAAAGTCCGGTTGCGTTAGTCCTCTGACCGCTCTTTAATCCGCCGCTATGAGCGGTCTGGGGGCTGATAGTCTGGGAACCAAAACATGCACAGCCGGGGTAAAGTTCTGTAGATGGCGATCGTCACTTTAACTACCGATTCAGGCGAAAGTGATTTCTATGTCGCGGCCATAAAAGCACGAATTCTCAGTGTTAACCCGGGACTTAACATCATAGATATCAGTCACAAAATAGGACCGTGCGACATCGCGCATGGGGCTTTTGTGCTGCGATCTGTTTTCCGGGATTTCCCCAGGGGCACAGTACACATCTCCGGCGTTGACGCCACAGGCAACAAGGGCGAGGACTACATCGCAGTCTCGCTGGATGAACATTTCTTCGTCGGCGCCGACAACGGTCTTTTCGGTCTCATCAGCGACAAGCAGCCGCAGTCTATTGTTGCCCTGAACAAGATCAACCCCCTGGCAACCACCTTTCCAGAGCGGGATATTTTCGCACCTGCTGCCGCCAAGCTCGCAAGCGGTGTGAATATTACTACGCTCGGCACCACGACCCCGCAGTTCAAGAAGATGATGGACAGGCAGGTAAGGGCGACAAGGAAGATGATCTCGGGGCACGTGATCCGCGTCGACAACTATGGCAACCTCCTAACCAATATTCCGAGGGATGCTTTCGAGAACATCAGCAAAGGCAGGTCTTACACCATTCAGTTTGGCGGAGAAAAAGTGAAGCGTGTGCAGGCGTCCTACAACCAGGTGGATCAGGGTGAATGCTTCCTTTTGTTCAACAGCCTTGGACTGCTCGAGATTGGAATTTACAAAGGCAATGCGTCGCAGTTGCTCGGGATGGGGTATGACAGCCCGGTGAGTATCACCTTTGAAGACTAGGCCGTTGGTCTCGGTTGATCCGTTCCGTCTATAAATCAGTCGGCCGTTGGCAGTTGGCAGTCCACGGCGCACCAAAATTTCCGTGTCTAGTTAAAGTTTAACATATTTGCAGCCCGTTGGGTCTGAACGTGGGTTTTCAAAGGCCAAAGTGGCGGAACTGGTAGACGCGCACGACTCAAAATCGTGTATCCTCGGATGTGCGGGTTCGATTCCCGCCTTTGGTACAGAGACCCCTCATAAATGAGGTCGCTAGCGATCGGTTACGAAAAGCAGCAATCACAGCGCCTGCGACACTCATCCAATACCTACCACTTCACTGCAACCTTCCCAATCGACTTGCGACTTTGCAGGTGCATGTGCGCCTGGAATAATTCATCGATCCCAAAGGTCTCACCTGCGGGAACGTCGATCTTTTTTTCCCGGAGCAGGGTAGTCAACGCGAGCAGAACGGTTTGAAGTGCCCCGGGATTTCCCTGCATCAGCTTCAGCATGTTCACGCCAAGGATGCTCTTGCTCTGTGTCAGCAGTTGAATCGGAGAGTAGAAGCCAACGGACAGGCCGAACCTGATCATGTTCAGAATACCGGTTCCCTCTGTCAACTGGGCCCCGCCGAGCGTGACGAGCCGTCCTCCGGCTTTGAGTGCCTTGTACCCAAGCCTCACACCCTTGCCGCCGACACTGTCAAAAATCACGTCCAGCTTCTTTTCAAGTTTCCGCAACTCGTCGTTCATATTCTGGTTGCTGGTGTTCAGCACGTGATGAACGCCCATTGCCCGCACGACTTCGGCCTTTTTTTCGTTACTCACTGTTCCATACATGGTGCAGTTCTTAAGCCTGCACAACTGAATCAGCGCAAGTCCGACGCCGCCTGCGGCCGCCTGAATGAGCACGTGCTCACCCTCCTGTACGTTGGCAAGTTGATACGCCGAATAGTATGAAGTGGCATATTGCGTAGTGAGTGCTACTGCTGCATGGGGCGGCATGTCAAAGGGGAGCTCGACAACTGCATCAGCCCTGGTAACCGCATACTCGGCATATCCGCCAAATTCAGTAACAGCAGCTACCTGCTTGTTCAGTAAATGCTGACTGACACCTGTTCCCAATGCAACAACGGTCCCGACCACATCATAACCGAGCACCGACGGAAGTGGCGGTGCATCGCGGTACATGCCTTTGCGGGCCATGACGTCCGCGTAATTCAGCCCGAATGCATCCACCTTTATCAGCACCTCTCCTTCTTTTGCCGTGGGCGTATCTACTTCTCTGATCTGAAAACATGATGGATCTTCTCCATGCTTGACGAGTATGGCTGCTTTCATAGGTGTCGCCGGCTCAACTAGCCGGTCCTCTGCGCGCTGTGCTGGTTAAATGGATGGTCAGGAACTCTGACTTCCAAATAACGACATTTTAGGCAAACCCGCCAGTTGCCTCATTGAAGACCGCAACCATGAAATTCCGTGGACCATTTTGCAGGTTCACAGCCCGCAGCTTGGGTTCGGATAAACCAGCACTCTTCATTCTCGATTCCCTGCCGCATATCATCGGTGCTCTCTGCGTCAGGTGCGGCTGACCCGGAAGACACGCTTTCTGCGGCAGCCTCCAAAAGGAGTCATCCGCTTCTCCTGATCCGGTCAAAAACCCTTTCGGTTTGAATGACGCTTACTCACAACACTTAACAAGAATGTGCCGATCACGGTCTCAAAACATCTCCCTCAATTCCACAATCGCCTGATGTGATATCGACAGGTCTATGAACCCGCGCCGCGGGCGGTCCAGGTCGAAGATGACAAAAATGACGAAGGCCGTAAGGAAGCAGAAAGCAGACGCTGACATCCAATCGATGGTTCCTGCCAGGGAATAACCCACGACGAAGGCGGAAGTCACTGCCATGATGAACAACATGTAGACAATCGGATCAGGTACCCTCGATAGTTCTCCCACCGTTCGCGTGGTCATCGCATCAAGCATCTGGTTGACGGCGGGCACCATTTGATTCGAGGCCACGAAAAGGTCCGGGTTGTGAGAAAGTTCTGCCACCCTGCGCCAGATGGCATTGCCAGCGGACTGAGCATCTTCCAGGGTCTGGCGCACCTTGTCAAACTCCCGCTGTTCCTCGAAATAGGCAATCCTGGCCTCGACATAACGTTGGAAGTCGCGCCGCAAGGCGACTCGCGCGGAGTCCGGATACAAATCAGCCCGCAATGTCGCTGTGCCGATCGCGTTGGCCTCGTTGACAATGTTATGTCTTCTCGCGTCATACCTGGTTCCGCTCATGCCAAATGTGAAGGCCAGCAGAAAGCCGAACAACGCCAGCACAGCCGACATGATTGCGCCACCCTCGGCTCGCAACTTACCTCGCGCAGTGCGTGACTTGTGGAACCTCACCCCCGCGTAAACGGCGGCCATCATGAGCACGAACAACACAGATACCATGATCCATGTATTCGCGTTGAAAATAATTGAGGATTCAGGTTTTTCCATTGCGTGAGACTCTCAAATTTATCGGCCAATAAGTTAATAGTTAATAATCAACAACCCTCAACCGATCATAATTGGCTATTAACAATTAGCCATTAACTATTAACTTTCCCGCCCTAAACCTACTTCTATGAAGAAGCTTACCCTCTTCTGCCTGCTGATTCTGTTCATTCTTCGCCCCGCCCGCGCCGACGAGGGGATGTGGCTGGTTCACCTCCTGGGCGAACAAGTGTACAACGACATGGTGAAGCGCGGCCTCAAGCTGACAAAAGAGCAATTGTACAGCCTGAACAAAGCCTCACTGAAGGACGCCATCATCATCTTTGGAGGCGGATGCACGGGCGAGATCGTGAGCCCGGAAGGGTTGATCTTCACCAATCACCACTGCGGCTATGATGCCATCGCCAGCGCAAGCACAGTTGAACACAACTACCTGACGAACGGCTTCTACGCGAAAAGCAAAAAAGACGAAATCCCCGCTGAAGGAATGACAGTGCAGTTCCTGGTACGCATTGAGGACGTCACGAAGCAGGTCGAAGATGCCGTTGCCGGACTCACTGGCGCAGAACGCACAGCCAAGCTGCCTGCCACGTTTGCCGAGATAGCAAAAAATGCCACCGCGGGTAGCAACCTCGAGGGACGGGTGTCGTCACTATTTAAAGGCAACCAGTTCCTGCTCTTCGTGTATGAACGGTACCGCGACATACGCCTTGTCGGCAATCCGCCTGAAAGCATCGGCAAGTTTGGCGGAGACACAGACAACTGGGAGTGGCCGCGACACACAGGCGATTTCAGCGTATTCCGTGTCTATGCGGGAAAGGACAACAAGCCCGCCGATTACTCCGCGGACAATGTCCCATTCAAACCCAAGTATTTCCTGCCGGTATCTGTCAAGGGATTCAAGGACGGCGACTACTCCATGATCTATGGTTACCCGGGAAGCACAAACCGTTACGAAACGTCGTACGGCGTAAAGCTCGCCACCGACGTGACCAACAATTCCATCGTGCGCTTGCGCGATGCCCGCCTGAAACTCATGATGGAACAAATGGAAAAGGATCCGGCCGTCAGGTTGAAGCTTGCGTCAGACTACGCCTCCATTGCCAACTACTGGAAATTCTTTGACGGTGAAGCCAAGCAGCTGATTAAGTATGATGTGTACGGGCAGAAGAAGAAAGATGAAGAGAAATTCCTCGGCTGGGCGAAGGGAAAGCAGGGATACGCCGACCTGTTCGACCGCTATGCCGCGGCCTACAAGGACTGGACTCCTTATACCAAACACCGGGTGTACTTTCTTGAAGGAATACAAGGGTCGCCACTCGCCGCATTTGCATCGCGGCTCCTTCCGCTGGAAGCCGCATTGATGAAAGCAGATCCCTCCATGGAACCAGGAACAAGTCCTTCAAAAAGCGAAGTTGAGAAACTCACTGCCGCATTGTCCGGCGCACGAGCGGAATTCCTCAAAGGCGCCGACCTGGCCTCAGACAAAAACATTATGGCGACCACTGCCATGATGTTCCATCGCGACATTGATCCCTCACAACAGCCGAAGGGGTTTTACGAAACAATACAAACCACTTACGGAGACGTCAACTCGCTTGCCTCCTACGACAAGATGGCTTCCTATGTCTTCGATAACACCATGCTGCTGAAGGATGACAAATGGTCATCATTTGTGGCAAAGCCGGACCTCGCCACGCTTCAGGCCGACCCGGCATTCAAGTACATCAGCACATTCACGAAAAACTACAACGAAGTGGTCGACAAACATTACCGCGACTTCGTAACGTCAAACAATGAACTGGGACGGATGTACCTGAAGGGAGTGATGGAAATGAACCCGAAGAAGGTGATGTATCCCGATGCGACGTTCACCATGCGAGTCAGCTACGGCAGCGTAAAGTCATACGACCCCCGTGATGCTGTACACTATAATTATGTCTGCACGCTCAGCGGTGTCATGCAAAAGTATAAGCCCGGCAATTATGAGTTTGACCTCCCCGCAAATCTCATCCAGGCATACCAGCAGAAGAACTTCGGTTCCTATAAGGACGCAGCCACCAACGATATTGTGGTCAACTTTATCACCACCAACGACATCACGGGCGGAAACAGCGGCTCACCGGTGCTCAATGCCAATGGCGAGCTGATCGGGCTAGCGTTCGATGGAAACTACGAGGCCCTCAGTCACAGGATCGCCTTCGACAAGGATCTGAACCGCACCATCTGCGTCGACGTGCGCTACGTGCTGTGGTGTATTGATGTACTGGGAGGAGCGAAGAATATTATATCGGAATTGACTCTGAAGTAGTTTCCGGTTTCCAGTTCCCGGTTCCCGGTTCCCGGTTTCCGGTTTCCGGTTTCCGACAGTTCCCGGTTCCCGACAGTTCCCCGTTGCCGGAGACAGGGAACCGGCGACCACCTACCGCTGGTACACCACTCTCCCTTCAACCATCGTCATTGCGACCTGGATGTTATCATTAAACATGACGACATCTGCGATCATCCCCTTCTGAAGGGATCCCGTTGAACCGGAAATCCCCAGTATCCTCGCCGGGGTTTGCGTCATCATCTTCACAGCGTCAGTGATCGGAACTTCTGCCTGCTGTACCATTGTGCGCACCAGCCTGTCTGTGGTGGCGACACTTCCGGCAAACGAGGACCGGTCCGGCAGCTTCGCGACCTGATCTTCAATTATCACCTTCAGCCCATTTCGTTTGCTGCCAAGTATACTCTCGCCCGGAGGCATACCTGCACCCCGCATGGCGTCGGTGATGAGCGCAATTTTTTCAGGACCCTTGATCTTGCAGATCATCTTCAGCAATGGCGCCGGCAGGTGAACGCCGTCTGCGATGATCTCCACGTCGATGTTGTCGATGATGAACGCGCTTTCGATAACGCCTGCGTAGCGAAACGCATTTCTCCGCGTCACGCCCGACATGCACGAATACAAATGCGTAATCAGGGTGTATCCATTGTTGTACGCTTTCAGCACCTCCTCATAAATTGCGTCGGTGTGCGCGATGGCAGCGAGGATGCCTTTTGATGTGACGTACCGGCCAAACTCTATCGCTCCCTTCAGTTCCGGCGCTGCACTCCACCGTTTTATTGATGACGACCTCTCAAGGATTTCCTTGTACTCAGCCGGGTCAGGGTCGCGAATAAACTTTGGGTCCTGCGCACCGCGCTGGCTCATGGCGAAATAAGGTCCCTCCAGGTGCATGCCAAGGAATCGCGCGCCCTTGTCATTGCGTTTGTTTGCAACCTCATATGCATCCAGTGTCTGAAGGAGTTCGTCCCGGCTGCCCGACAGCGTCGTGGGCAGCATGGCTGTAGTTCCATGACTGGCATGCAGGGCCGCGATTGCCAGGAATCCGTCCACCTCGCCATCCATGAAGTCGTGGCCTGCGCCACCGTGTACATGTATGTCGATGAACCCTGGCGAAACATAATTTCCTCCAGCGTCAAGCGGCGTCGCGCCGGGAGCTTCGATCCTGCCATTTCGGACCTCGGCAATATTGCCGCCTTCCACAAGAACAGAACCGTTGTCCAGGATTCCGGTCGGCGTGATCACCTTGGCGTTGAAAATGTGAATGGGTTGGAGAGTCACCGTTGAGTTCAGTTTTTCATAGGTCCTTCGCTACGGCCTGCCAAGGGGTCCCGGGCGCTTCGTCCCGATTGCATCGGGACTCTGCCCCGGGATGACATTTCATAGTAGTTGTCACCATCTTCTTACCCGGAAGCCATAGAAAGCGTAGAACATAAGATACAGGTAGCAGGGGAATAGCACCCAGTACGCAGTACGAAGATCAGCATGATCGGCGAAATAGCCATAGAGCAAAGGCATGATTGCGTTGCCGCAAAGACCCATGATCATCACGGAGGCACCGAGTTTCGTGTACCTGCCCAATCCATCAAGCGCAAGCGGCCAGATGCCGGCCCACACAAGTGAGTTCGCCAGCCCGAGCAGCACGAGGAACCAAATGGATATGTGTGCCGAATGCCCAAGGAAGCTAACCTGGCCTTCAGCAAAGAGGATCAGCAATGTCAGGAGCGTTCCAAGAAGCGTACAGGCACGCAACGCGGACACCTGGCTGAAGAACTTAGGGATACAGACGATGCCCACGACATATCCACAAATTGTAGCAAACAGGGTATATGATGGAAAGACTTTCGCTTCCAGCAAATCAATGTGCATCGTTCCAGCATAACCGATCACCGTGTCGATGGCAATCACCTGCGTACCGACGTGAAGGAAGATCGCGACAGCGCCAAGCATAAGATGAGGAAACTGCAATATGCTGCTCTTTGACTGGTTGGCAACCGCCACTTCCGCGTTCTCATGCTCTGTGTTGATCTCAGGCAGCGGCGAGTATCGTACGGCAAGACCGAGTGCGAGCAATACAGCGCCAACTACTGTGTAGGGAACAATCACGCGACTTATCAGCTCATCCAGCGCTGTCGACTTCTGAGTTTCATCCATCGTAGAGAGGCCCGCGAACAATTCCGTGTCAGTGGCCTTCAGCACAACCGCCGCAAAGATCAGGGGTGCGAGGATGCCGGCCCCCTTGTTGCAGATTCCCATGATGCTTATCCGCTGCGCTGCGCTTTCCCTGGGGCCCAACACGGTGATGTAGGGATTCGCCGCCGTCTGCAGGATCGCCAGGCCGGTACCGATGGTGAAGAGCCCGAACAGAAATATGCCGTAGGTCCTCGTCATCGCCGCCGGCACAAAAATGAAAGCACCCAAGGCCATGGCGCAAAAGCCCACCATCATCCCGCTCTTGAAGCCCACGCGCTTCAAAAGAAACGACGACGGCACCGACATGACGAAGTAGGAAAGGTAAAAGGCAAACGCAACGAGGTAAGACTGGAAATTCGTCAGCTCGCAGGCAATCTTGAAGTATGGGATCAGGATCGCGTTGACCCAGGAGACAAAACCGAACACGAAGAACAGCAGACCGATGATTATGATTGAAATGATCGAGTCGCGGCGGGAGAGGGAGGTCGCGTCGATGACCGTGGTGGACATTGGATAAAGATAGAGTTTGTTCCCGGTTCCCGGTTCCCTGTTGCCGGTTTCCGACAGAAACTGTAGGCAGGGAACGGACTCCGGAATCCTGAACTACTTTGTCGCCAGCCCCGCCGCCGACTCCTTGTCCAGGAACAGCCGGCACGACTTATGCCCCTGCAACGCACTAGCCGGGCATGTAT
>Ga0315912_10004754_pt1 | contig 12699 bp, 10 predicted proteins | sample VfabasoilMG_FD_204469 | JGI IMG/M metagenome (GOLD analysis project Ga0315912, IMG submission 204469) | Garden soil microbial communities collected in Santa Monica, California, United States - V. faba soil | ecosystem: Environmental > Terrestrial > Soil > Garden | place: USA: California... | reverse complement strand
GAAGGTCGCGCTCACCGCCTGCATCCGCAAAATCGTCACCGCGTTGAACGCCATGCTTCGCGACAACAAGCCTTGGCAAGCATCTTTCGCTTGACGCGGGATCACAGTCGCTTGTTAGGCGGCTGGCACATCGGCATCAACTTCTGCAGCTGCGCGGCCGCCAATAAACCAGAACACCACGGCTGCCAAAGCTCCGAGCGCGGCATAAACAAGAAGCCCTGTACCCGCCATGGCACCGGAGGAAATCGCAACCGCCACAATCGCGCCGATAGCGGCGCCGCCCACGGCGCTTGACCACCAACTGACGAGTTTGAAGCGCAGAAGCACAAAGAACGCCGGAACCCCAAACAGGCCCGTAAACAACAGGGCAAAAACGTAGAAGAGCACGGCACCCCCGATGATCCCCTCGGCGTCGCCGCCGGATACGGGACTGAAAAGAGCCAATGCTACTGCGGGCACAAGCGGCGCCACGAGGAAACCAACAACAACCGCGACCAGCTTGTTCACGTGCCGCCTAACTTAGATGTCTACCCCAGAAATGTCCGCTTACAACGGGACGAAAGTGTCGTATATCTCGGCGTGAAGGCATTGGAAGCCTCGTGGTGCCTCGAGTGCGTGTCGTATATTCCAGATAACGGGAAAAGGCAAACGGGACACGCCAACGGTCGTCAGCGCGGCACCCGCGCCAGCGTCGTGTACGCGCGCCCGGTGCCGGTGCTGTACACGAAGCTCGCGCCGTCCGGCGCGACCGCTAACGCGCTGATGCCGACGACGTCGTACACCGCGACGACGTCGCCGTCGACCAAGCTGCGCACGACGAGCGCGCCAGGTCCAGAGCGGCTCACCGGAGATTCGTAGGCGAGCAGCACGCCGCCGCGCGGCGCGAGCGCGACGAGATCGAGCTTCATCTGCGCATCCGCGGCGGTCGAGTCGAGCCCCGGCGGCACGAACGGCTGCGCCCACACGAGCGCGCCGGTTGCGACGTCACGCAGCTCGATGCGGCCGTCGAACGAATACGCAGCGACGCGCTCGTTGAACGCGAACGGCCCGATCGAGCCGCGCGGCACTTGCGCTCCCACGAGATCGCGCGTGCGGCGCCAATCGCCGGCGCTCGTGAACCGGCGCATGCCGAACGTGCCCGCACCGTCGATGCGCGTGACATTCGCGGCGATCAGCGTGCGGCTGTCCTCGGCGAACAGCACGCCGGCCCGCGTCGCCGATGCTTCGAGCTGCGCGCTGCGCGAACCGGCCTTCAGATCGACGACCGTGACGAGTCCCGGCGTCGCGTCGGCGGCGCTGCGCGGGGCTTGCGACGCGAGCCACGCGCCGTTCGGCGAGAACGCGAGCGCCGACACGGGGCCGCAGATGCCGCCGCAATAGAACTTCAGCGGCGCGCCCGGGCCCTCGAGCGGGTGCACGTCGACGCCGCCGACACGGCCGATCGCGACGAGGCCCGTCGACGAGAGCGCGAGCGAAAATGCGAACTGCCCCGTCGAGTACGGCGCCGGCAGCATGCGTACGAGGCCGCCGTCGCTCGCGCGATAGACGCGAGTGCCGCCCTCGTCGCTGATGCCGACGAGCTTGCCGTCCGTCGAGAACGCCGCGAGCGACCACGCGGCTGCGCCGCTATCGACCTTGCGGCCGTCGACGCGCCACACGCTCGCGAGCCCGGGCGGCAGCGGCACCTGCCGCGACGCGGGCTCGGCTGCGGCCAGGCCCGCAACTAGCGAGCACACGAGCGCGACGAGCGCACCGTTACGCCGTCGTCGCGCAGGGAGCGCGCTGCACGCGTGAGGCGCCGTGCTCACACGGCGATCGGGGCTTTGATCGAGCCGTGCGCGTAGTAGTCGAGCAGCTCGAAGTCTTCGAAACGGTAGTCGAACAGGCTCGCGGGCTTGCGCTTGATGACGAGCCGCGGCAACGGCAGCGGCTCGCGCGTGAGCTGCAGATCGGCCTGAACCATGTGGTTCGTGTAGAGGTGACAATCGCCGCCCGTCCAGACGAGCTCGCCGGGTTTCAGGTCCGTCTGCTGCGCCATCATGTGAATCAGCAGCGCGTACGACGCGATGTTGAACGGCACGCCGAGGAACACGTCGGCGCTTCGCTGATAGAGCTGGCACGAGAGCCGGCCCTGCGCGACGTGGAACTGGAAGAGCGCGTGACACGGCGCGAGCGCCATCTTCTCGAGCTCGCCGACGTTCCACGCGCTGACGATGATGCGCCGCGAGTTCGGCTCGTTGCGGATCATGTCGAGCGCGCGTTGGATCTGATCGATCTCGCCGCCGTCCGCAGAGCGCCACGTGCGCCACTGCGCGCCGTAGACGGGACCCAAGTCGCCCTTCTCATCGGCCCACTCGTCCCAGATCGTGACGTCGTTGTCACGCAAGTACTGGATATTCGTGTCGCCTTTCAAAAACCAGAGCAGCTCGTGAATGATCGAGCGCAAGTGCAGCTTTTTCGTCGTGAGCGCAGGGAAGCCGGCCTCGAGATCGAAGCGCATCTGGTAGCCGAACAGCGAGAGCGTGCCCGTGCCCGTGCGGTCGCCCTTGCGCACGCCGCGCTCCTTGATGGCCCGCAGGAGATCGAGATACTGCTTCATCTACGCTTTGTCGACGCGCCGGTGCGCGACGATCCACATGATGACACCGACGATGATCATCGGCAGAGACAACACCTGCCCCATCGTGACCCAGCCGAGGGCGAGATAGCCGATCTGCGCATCCGGCACGCGAACGAACTCGACGGCGAAACGGCTCACGCCGTAAACGATCAAGAACAGCGCCGAGACCGCCATCGTCGGCCGAGGCTTTTGACTATAGAGCCACAGAACCAGGAACAACACGACGCCTTCGAGGAACGCCTCGTAGAGCATGCTCGCGTGCCGCGCTTGGCCGTCGACGATGACGGCCCACCACGCGTCGGGGCTCGTCGGTTTGCCCCAGAGCTCGCCGTTGATGAAGTTGCCGATGCGGCCGGCACACAGACCGAAGGCCGTCCACGGCGCGACGAAATCCATGACGACGAAGAACGGCTGCTTGATGTGCCGCGCGTAGAGCCACATCGCCGTGAGCACGCCGATGAAGCCGCCGTGGAACGACATACCGCCCTGCCAGACTTTGAGCAGGCTCAAGGGATCGGCGATCAGCTCGCTCAAGCCGTAGATGAACATGTAGCCGAGGCGGCCGCCGACGATGGTGCCGAGCGCAACGTAGAACACGATGTCGTCGATGTGCTCGGGCCGAATCAGGCTGCCAGGTTTCTTCGCGCGCGAGCGCGCCCCGAGCCAGCCGAGCGCGAAACCGGCGAGATACATGATCCCGTACCAGCGCACTTGGAGCGGCCCGATCGTCAGCGCAACGGGATCGAAATCCGGATAGGTAAACAGAAAACCACCAGCGGCTCGTGAATCGCCGGCTAGTGTAGCCGCGCCCCTGCGAGCGCGACAGGAGGGCGAAGCCGAGACGCGCCGAGCGGCGAAGGTGCATAGTGATCGCATGCGCAATCGACTAGGCGAAGAAACGAGCCCGTACTTAAAGCAGCACGCGGACAACCCCGTGCACTGGCACGCCTGGAACGACGAAGCGCTCGCCGAAGCGCGCCGGTCCGGCAAGCCGATCCTGCTCTCGGTCGGCTACTCGGCTTGCCACTGGTGCCACGTCATGGCCCATGAGTCGTTCGAGGACGAGGCGACGGCGCACCTCATGAACGACCTCTTCGTGAACATCAAAGTCGACCGCGAGGAGCGCCCCGACCTCGACAAGATTTATCAAACGAGCCATCAGCTCATGTCGGGTCAAGCGGGCGGCTGGCCGCTGACGGTGTTCCTGACTCCCGACCAGATCCCGATCTTTACCGGCACGTATTTCCCGAAGGAGCGGCGGTACGGCATGCCGGCCTTTCGCGAGGTGCTGACCGCGATCGACCAGTACTACCGCGGCAAGAGCGACGAGATCCGGGCGAACGGCGCGCGCCTCGTCGACGCGCTCGGCAGCACGCAAACGGCCGGCGCCGACGATTTCGCCGAGCTCACGCGCGCGCCGCTCGAGACGGCCCGCGAGCGCCTGAACGACAACTACGACGCCGAGCACGGCGGCTTCGCGGGCGGCCCGAAGTTCCCGCACACGACTTCGCTCGAGCTCTTGCTCGCGCACTGGCACGCGCACCGCGACGAGGACGCACTGCGCATGGTCACGCACACGCTCGACTGCATGGCGCAGCGCGGTCTTTACGATCACCTGGGCGGAGGATTTTTCCGTTACAGCGTGGACCGCTTCTGGGCGATTCCGCACTTCGAGAAGATGCTCTACGACAACGCGCAGCTGCTCGCGCTGTACGCCGACGCGTACGTCGCGACCGGCACGCCCGCGTACGCGAGGGTTGCGAGCGAAACCGCGGAATGGGTCATGCGCGACATGCAGGATCCGCGCGGCGGCTTCTATTCGACGCTCGACGCGGATTCCGAGCACGAGGAAGGCAAGTTCTACGTCTGGACCCCGGCCGAGCTCGACGCCGTGCTCTCCGGCGACGAGGCCGCGCTCGCGAAACGCGCCTTCGGTCTCGAGCGGCCGCCAAACTTCGAAGGCAAGCACTGGCACCTGCACCTGGCCGAGGCGCCCGAAGCAGCCGCCGCGAACACGTTGGAACGAGCGCGGGCCAAGCTGCTCGCCGCACGCGAGAAGCGCGTCTGGCCGGGCCGCGACGAGAAGCTACTCGTGTCGTGGAACGGCCTCATGATCTTCGGATTGGCGCGCGCCGCGCGCGCGCTCGATCGCCCCGACTTTGCCGAGTCGGCCGAACGCGCCGTCGATTTCATCCGCGCAGAGCTCTGGCGGGACGGCCGCCTCAAGGCGACGTACAAGGACGGCCGCGCGCGGTTCGCCGCCTATCTCGACGACTACGCGTTTCTCGCCTACGGGGTGCTCGAGCTGCTCCAATTTAGGTGGCGCAGCAGCGATCTCGAGCTCGCGCGCGAGCTCGTCGAAGTGCTGCTCGCGCATTTCGAAGACCCGCGCGGCGGCTTCTTCTTCACGGCCGACGACCACGAGCGGTTGATCCACAAGCCGAAGCCGTTCAGCGACGAAGCCGTGCCGGCCGGCAACGGCATTGCGGCGCTCGCCCTGCTCTCGCTCGGGCACCTGCTCGGCGAGCAGCGCTATCTCGAAGCGGCCGAGCGCGCCGTGCGCGCAGCGCTGCACACGCTCGAGCGCTACCCCGATGCGCATGCGACGTTGCTGCGCGCGCTTCATGAGCTGCTCACGCCGCCGAAGCTCGTCGTGCTGCGCGGTACAGAGGACGAGCTCGCGCCTTGGCAGCGGAAGCTCGCGTCAACCTACGAGCCGCACCGGCTCGCGATCGCGATTCCGCGCGACGCGCGGCTCTCGGGCTTGCTCGCCGAACGCGCGCCGCGCGAGCGTGCCGTCGCGTACGTCTGCGAAGGGATGACCTGCCGCGCGCCCGTGGAGCTCGCGGACGGAATCGAGCTCTAGTACGCCGTATAGGTTTTGCCCGCCACGAGCGTGACGGGGCCCGCCGGGCTCGCGAACTCGACAGGCACGGAGACGAGCTGGCCGCCGTCGTTGCGCTGCACGACGAAGTGCAGGTGCGGCCCCGTGCTGAAGCCCGTATTGCCGGAGTCGGCGAGATACTCGCCGCGCCTCACGTGCTGCCCCGGCACGACGCGGATCGAGTTCCAGTTCAGGTGCACGTAGAGCGCCATCGTGCCGTCGTCGTGCAGCACGCGCACGACGTTCGCGCGCGGCGCGTCGGTCGCAAAGTCCGTGCCGTTCTCGAAGAAGTCGCTCGCGACCTCGATGACGACACCGTCGCGCGCCGCGAAGACGTCCGTGCCGATCGGCATCACGAAGTCGACGGCATATTGGCTCCCGAGATCGCGGTGCGTTTTCTTATCGGGAAACGCCTGCGATACGCGCACGGCGCTCGAGAGCGCATAGGGCAAACGGTACGGCTGATCGGGCATGTGCGTGGCGGTCGGCTCGCCCGGGATGAACTGAAACTCCGAGTCGAACCGCATGTCCACTTCCGCAGCGCTCTTGCGGACGAAGACGAGCTCGAGCTCGCCGCGCGGCGGTAGCACGTCGAGTCCGCTGCGAGGTGTGTCGACCGACACGTTCTCGATTGGTCTCAACGTGAAGGCGATGTGAATCGGAGCGAAGAAGGTGTTCTGCGCGATCAGCGCGACGCCGTCGGGCAAGGAGCGCTGATAGAGCCGCACCTCGGGCTTCTCGAACCGCCGCTCGACCTGCTGCTCCTGATACTCCTGCTCGCCCATCGGCTTGCGGTCGGTGTAGACCCAAACGCCGTTCGGGTCCTGGTACCGGTAGAGCTTCTGCGCCGCGGCGAAATGCGCGGGGCCCGCGGCTGCCACGAGCGCGGTGCACAGGGCGGCCAGCATGGGATTCGGAGTGCGCGCCATCCGGCGACTCTGCAGCAACCGCGCACGGCCGCCAAGGCTCTCGGTCACATAACGCGGCCGAAGCGGCGGGCGGGGCTTACTTCTGGTCGACCTCGTCGACGGTCGCTTGGCCGGACCACCGCGCCCGAAGGTGAGCCCAAGACATCCCCGCCGCGAGGATCGCAGCGAAGAGAAACAGCACGATCCAGGCGAGCAGCGTCGAGCTGCCCGTGCTCACGAGGTTGTACTTGAACAGAGCCCACAGCACCGTCACGGCAAGCCCTACGCACAGCACGATTCCCACCGTGCCGAGCGAACGCGCCGTCGTCTGCAGGAAGAAGAGCCAACCCGCGAGCATGACGATGCCGCAGAACGCGACGAGCGGCCAGAGCTGGCTGCGCGAAACGGGGTCGAACTGCGCGAGCATCCAATCGACGTAGTTGAACGGCGTCGGATTCCACGTCAAGCACACGAGCGCAAACGCGAACAGAAACCGACTACCCACGCTCTTGAACCCAAACATCGGTACGGCCACGAGTGTCCCCTCGTTTTCCCTAGTTCAAAGCTTCCCGCCGCCACACGTAGCCGTCGCGCACGAGCTCGTAGCTCGGCCAGTACTGCGGATCGAGCTTCATCGTGATGACTTCGGGCACGTCGTTGAACGACATGGTGTTGAGGCGTACCGACTCTTGGTTCGCGACCTTCGACGCGACGCGCACGAAAGACTCGAGGTCGGGCGTCGGCTCGCCGTCGACGGCCACGATGCGCCGGCCCGCGAATAGCCCTGAACGGCTGGCCGGGGAGCCGAAGTTGAAGAAGCTGACGTAGACGCCGCCCGAGGCGACGCCGCGCTGCACGGCGAGCTCGCGATGCGGCGCTTGCACGAGGGCGCCGGCCCACGAAATGACGCGCTCGATGCCGAGGCCGTCGAGCGTAACCGTATCGACGCGGCCCGTGACCTCGCGGCCGTCGCGCGAGACCGTGACCTCGACGGTCGGGCGCTGCGACGCGCGCTCGGCCTCGCGGAACGTGTTCACGAGCGCTCCGTCGATGCTGAGCAGGATGTCGCCGGCGCGGAAGAAGCTCGCGGCCGGCGAGTCGGCGACCGTCGTCGCCACCGTCAGCACTTCGCGCTTCGCGGGATTGTGCGTCTCGTAGCGCTGCACCCACTCGTCGGACAAGTCGACCTTGCGCGCCGTCGCGAGCGGCATTTGCGCCCACTCGACCTCGATCGAGCGCAGCGTCTCTTTGGCGCGCAGCTTCTCGATCATGTCCACGATGACGTCGGCCGGAACGCCGAGGTTGACCTGCGTCAGATCGCGGCCCGACTGGTACGCGAAGCTCGCCCACATGCCGAGCACGCGACCCTGCAGGTCGACGAGCGTGCCGTCGAAGTCCGACGGGCCGTTCACGAGCGTGACGATGTCTAGATTCGTCTCGCGGAAGCGCAGCGTGCGCGACAGCGGGAACTCGGCGGCAGAGACCTGCGCGACCTCGCTCGACTGCGAGAGCATCCTGAAGTCCGGGCTCAAGCCGACGACGGCGACGTCGTCGCCGGGCGCGAGAATCTTGTTCACGAACGTCGCGCTCTTGACCGGCGTATTGCCGATCAGCTTCGGGTCGTACGAAACGACGGCGAGGTTGTGCAGCGGGTGGATGTACTCGACACGGCCCGGTATCTCGAGCGAGCCCCCGAACGTCAATCGCACGTCGCCCATCGCGACGGGCACGGTGTTGCGGTCGACGACGACCCAGCCGCGCTCGGCGTCGGCCACGAGCCCCGTGCCGTAGTAGTAGCGGTCCGCGACGCCGGACACCGTGTACGGCATGTCGAAGTTCACGAGCACGAGCGACGACGCAACGGCCTGCACGTGCTTCTCGCCTTGACGCGGGAACGTCGTGCCCTCGCTCGGCTGAATCGGTTCGCTCGGCGCGCTCGGCGCGAGCGCCTGGCACGGCCAGAGGCCGAGCGTGTCGTCGCGGCGACAGCGCTGCGCCGGGAACCAGCTGCGGTCGTTCGTGATGAGCCGCTGGCGCTCCGTCGTCGGCTCGTCGAACGTCACGAACCGGATCGGAACCTGCGCGTCGTCGGGCAAGGACTCAATCGCGCGCTGCAGGTCGTCGAGGTTCTTGAGCGATGCGCCGCCTACACCCGTCACGATGCTGCCGCGCGGAATCGCGGCCTTACCGAAAACGTAGCCCGGGTTCGCGACGTAGACGCCGGACACGGGCCGATAGAAGTGCCGGGCCTGCTGATACGACAGGTTGTGAAACACGCCGTCGCCGTACTCGATGTACTCGTCGGGCGTGATCGCATGCAGGTTGTCGACGGGGATGCGGTGCTCGAGCCGCTGCCCGCCGCGCTCGACGACGATCGTGACCTCGCGTCCGACCGCGCCGTCGAGCACGGCCGCGAGCGGCACGAACTCGGCCGTGAGCTTGCCGTCGACCTCGATCAGCACGTCGCCCGGCTCGAGCTTGCTCGAGGCCGGGGATTCCGGAATAACCTGCTCGACGACGAGCAGGCCGGTCTGTTGCGGATACGCCGCGCGCACGCGCGCTTCGCTGTCGCGCGTGAGCCCGAGCCGGCGCAGCTCGGCGAACGGCTTGTGCACGAACTCCGTCTGCACCGTGCCGCGCGGCACGGGCTTGCCGCCCTGAATCGCCGCGAGCGCGACCTCGACACGATCGAGCGGCAAGAAGAAGCTCGACGCGGCTTGCGAGTTTGCGCCGGCGTTCAGCGCCACGACACGGCCTTCGATGTCGACGACGGGCGAGCCCGACGAGCCGCCCGACGTGCCGGACGCTGCTTGCAGGTAGAAGGTGTTGAAGTCGTTGTAGTTGCCGCGGCCGTAGTTCGGCGCTTGGCGGTCGAGCCGCGCGATCGTGCCCGCGAGGATCGAGAGCTGCTCGCCAGCATCGTTGCCGACGACTCGGATGTCGCGGCCGATTTGCGCCGCCTCGGGCACGAGCTTGAGCTCGGTCGGCTTCATGAACTGAAGCTGCGACGGGTCATAGCGGAAGAAGCCGAAGTCGTGCACGGGATCGCGGTACACAGGCGTCAGCTCGACTTCCTCTTGATTCAAGAAGACGGCCTGCGCGCGCACGGGCCCCGGCGTCACGACGTGCCGGTTCGTGAGAATGAGCCCGCGTTCGGCGTCGACGACGAACCCCGTCGCTTGGCTCGATTGATTGCGTTCGGTATCGAACGAGCGCGTGCTGTCGATTTGAATCGAGACGACGCCCGACGCGATGCGCTCGAGCGTGCGGTTCCAGCTTTGCTCTTGCGCCGCGAGCGGCGCAGCCGAGAGGACCACGGCGCCCAAAAGCGCCCCGACGGACAGAGCTCTAATGTCTTTCATCGCCGGATTCTATGCTTGCAGCTCCGCGCGTGACCAGCGGACTCGGTGCCTACGCCCCGCGTCGAGCCCGAGCGCCTTCTGCATCAGCAGGCGTTTGACAGGATGCGCCGCTTCGACGGCTCGCAGGCCGAGCCCGCGCAGCGGCGACGCCCATTCCGGCAAGCGGAACAAGCGGTTCAACCCGTCGAAAGCCGCCAACATCGCGAGGTTGTCGCCTTTGCGCTCGCGTTCGTACCGGCGCAGCACTTTGAGGTCGCCGACGTCCTCGCCGGCGAGCACTGCGTCCTCGATCACGGCCGCGACGGATGCTGCATCAAGAAGTCCTAAGTTCATGCCCTGACCCGCGAGCGGGTGCACGGTGTGCGCGGCATCGCCGAGCAACGCGACGCGCGGCGCCGTGTAACGCAACGCGTGCAACGCCTGCAGCGGAAAGCCGACGCGCTTCGAGCACGCCGTGAGCTCGCCGATCACGCCCGCTGTCGCGGCCGCGAGCTCCGCGAGGAACTCGGCATCGCTCGCCGCGAGCAAGCGCTCGGCCTCCAAAGTCGGCAGCGACCAGACGATCGAGCTCGAGCCGTCCGAGAGCGGCAGCAACGCGAGCGGCCCGCCCGGCAGGAAGCGCTGCCATGCGGTGCCGTCGTGCGATTTCGAGCTCTGCACGTGCGTGACGACGGCGGTTTGCTCGTAGCGATGCCCGGCCACGGGCAGCGCGAGCAAGCGCCGCACGGTCGAGTCGGTTCCGTCAGCCGCGAGCAGAGCCGTCGCGCGCATCGTGCCGCCTTCCTTCAGTGCGACGACGGCCTCTTCGGCTTGCACCTCGATCGATTCGATCTGCGCACCCACGACGAGCTGCGCTTCCTGCGCCGCGCCGAGCGCATCGGCGAGGACCGTGCGCAACAGCGCGTCCTCGACGATGTGGCCGAGGTTCGGCTCGCCGATGTCGGCGCTGTCGAAATCGAGTGCGCTCGGCGCATAAGCGTCGGCGCCTTCCCACACGCGCATGCGGGCGTACGGCGCCGCGCGCGACTGCGCGACGCGCTCCCAGACGCCGATCTCGCCGAGCAACTGTTGCGACGCACGCGACAACGCGTAGACGCGCGGATCCATCTGGTCGCCGCGCCAACGAGGCACGGGCCTCGCGTCGAGCACGACGACGCGCAGCCGATCCGCGCAGCGGCCGGTCGCGAGCAGCGCCGCGGTTGCGAGGCCCACGACACCGGCGCCGGCAACGATCACGGTCGGTGTTTTCGCCATCGGCTACCGCTCGACGAGCCGCAGGCCGCGCGCCAAGCGCGACAGCCGTCCGGCCTTGCCCATCGTGCGGCGCGCGAGCAGCGCCTTCGCTCCGGGCAAAAGATCGAACGCCATGAGCCCCAAGCCGCGGCCGAGGCCCACGCCTGGCGCGGCGTCGCCGAACAGCTGGATCAAGCCGTGCGTGAACGACGAAACGCGCGCTCGGTCGGCCGCGCGCCACGACGCGTAGCGCTCGAGGAGCTCGGCGGCGCCCACGTCGACTTGGGACGGCGCGCCGCGCACGCCGTCGGCGAGCACCTCGGCCAACGTGGCGACGTCGCGCAGCGCGAGATTGAACCCCTGCCCCGCGACGGGGTGCAGGCGCAGCGCCGCATCGCCGATCAGCACGGCGCGGTCGCCGTGAATCGTGTCGCTCGCGACGCGCGAGAGCGTGTAGACGTGGCGTTCGCCGATGCGCGTGAAGCGGCCGACGCGCTGACCGAACGCAGCCTGTAGCTCGGCGCGAAACGCGTCCGCGGGCAATGCGGCGATACGCTCGGCGTCGCCTTCGGGCAGCGTCCAGATCACGGCGCCGCGGCCTCCGGTCAGCGGCAGCAACGCGACGACGCCGCGTTGCGCAAAACGCTCGAACGCGCGGCCGTCGAGCCGCGCCTCCGTGCTCACGTTGAAGACGATCGCGCGTTGACCGTAGTCGTGCTCCTCGGTCTCGACCCCGAGCGCGGCCCGCACCGCCGAGCGCGCGCCGTCCGCGGCGACGACGAGCTTCGCGCGCACGGTCTCGGCCACGCCGCCGTGCTCGACGACGACGTCGGCGCCGTCCGGTCCGCGCGCGAGCGCCGTGACCTTCGCGGGCGCGAGCACCGTCAAGCGCGGCGCACGCTCCAAGCGCTCCCAGAGCACGCGGCCGAGCGTCTGATTCTCGACCGTGTAGCCGAGCGCAGGCACGTTCTCTTCGCTGGCCGTGAGCCGCGCAGCGCCGAAGCGCCCGCGCTCGGAGATATGGATGAAGCGGATCGCCTCGGTGTAGCCCTTCAACTCCGGCCACAAATCGAGGCCCGACAGGATCTGCTGCGAGCCGTTCGCGAGCGCCGTGACGCGCGCGTCGAAGCTTGGCTGCGCGAGCAGCTTCGGCTGCTGCGCTTCGACGAGCACGACGTCGAGCGGCAGCTCGGCGAGCGCGCACGCGAGCGCCGAGCCGACGGCGCCGCCGCCCGCGATCAGGACGTCGCAGGCACGCGCCGCCGCAGCGCTCACGCGGCCCCGTCCATGTGGCGCTCGATCTCCTCGATCGTCGTCGGCACGCCCTGCGTGAGCACCTCGGGGCCGTCGCGCGTGACTTGCACGTCGTCCTCGATGCGAATGCCGAGGCCGCGCCAGCGCTTGTCCACGCTCTTATCGTTCGCCGCGACGTAGACGCCGGGCTCGATCGTCATGACCATGCCGGGCTCGAGCAGGCGCCACTGGTCCGCGACCTTGTAGTCACCGACGTCGTGCACGTCGAGGCCGAGCCAATGCCCGGTCTTGTGCATGAAGAACTGCCGGTACGCGAGCGACTTCACGAGGTTCGACACGCGCCCTTCGAGCAGCCCCAGGTCCTTCAAGCCGCGCGTCACGACGCCGACGGCCGCGTCGTGCGGGTCGTTCCAATGGTTGCCGGGCACGGCCTTGGCC
>Ga0315912_10004753_pt1 | contig 12701 bp, 13 predicted proteins | sample VfabasoilMG_FD_204469 | JGI IMG/M metagenome (GOLD analysis project Ga0315912, IMG submission 204469) | Garden soil microbial communities collected in Santa Monica, California, United States - V. faba soil | ecosystem: Environmental > Terrestrial > Soil > Garden | place: USA: California... | reverse complement strand
AACACGAAGCCAACTTTTCCAACGCATTCTAACAAGAATCCAACTGACATTCAACCGTAATTCAACTCAGCGATTAACTGATTATCGCAAGTCGCGATATGTGCAATAGTTTGGCATTATGTATTAGTTATTCCGAAATAATCGCGGCTAGCGATACAAATCATTCAGTTTTTCCCGGATCGGACAAATTCATGAAAATTCATTCACAATAATTCATATTTCTTCATAACCATTAAGTCAAGGTTTTCTCCTGCGATAATTTTATCTCACAACATAAGAGTGATGAAAGCACAGCAGGGAGTGGAAAAAGAAACGCCTGCTTAAAGGCATTAACACATAAACAACTCGCCCAGATGTATGGTGTAAGTTGGCTCACCTTTTTATTCTGTTTCAGTTATGTGAGATTGATTTCCTCAGCAGCAATGTATATTTTGTTTAATGGCGTATTTGACGTTATGTATCAGTAGCAGAATGATTAAAATCACATAGATGTTTAGCAACACTTTCCTTTCTCCACTCCAAACTTGTCCAGAATCATCTCCAGCGGACAAAACCGTGTAAAGGATGATTGCACTAAGTTGATTCCTACAAAGGCTGCCAGCCCTAACCAATAGATGCTTATGAAATAGGCCAATGTTATACTGATTAATACCATTGTTCCGGCCACAGCTCTTACAATTCTTTCTTTCATGTTATTTCAGTTGTTGATTTAATGCTTTGATTTCGTTCTTCGCTTTGTCCTTTTACACATCGGACTGTCTTTATATTCTTTGCAGATCAGCGCAAAATTATCTTGCGCTTTATCAAATAACTGCAAATAGGAATTTCCGGAGCTATTACTATTTCGAAGTTGATGTACCATATCCACTATACTATTTGATAGGTTGATTTTTCTACAGGAACAATAAATGCTCGAATAGGAAATCCAGTTTCATTCGCTGCATTATATTCTTTGATTAGTTCCATTGCCTTTTCAGTGTTGCCTTGCTCCGTAAAACTGAATACAAAAATGGAATCGAATCGTTCAGTTCCACTGCTGAACCAATTGTCCAGCAGATTAGATTTATGATGATCTTTGAAACCGATCGTTTCGGTCACACTGAAGACAGGTATGTCAGCCTTGTTTAAAATATCGGCAACCGTCTTTTGATATTCTTTCAAGCTTGTTACAAATAAGAGTTTCATCGCAATAATGATTTATGGTGATAGTTATTTGCTTTGTTGTTTGCGCATCATTTTAAAATATAAGAGCGGTACTACGAGCAACGTTAGGAATGTTGAGGTGATAGTACCTCCCATCAACGAGATGGCAAGTCCCTGAAAGATTGGATCGAATAAAATAATCACAGCACCTAACACTACTGCTCCCGCTGTTAAGAGGATAGGTGTAGTACGAACAGCACCGGCTTCAATGATGGCTTGCTTTAATGATATACCCGCGTCAAGACGAATGTTGATGAAGTCAATCAACAATACAGAATTACGCACCATCACACCTGCAAGAGCAATGAAGCCAATCATAGACGTAGCGGTGAAGTATGCACCGAGCATCCAGTGACCCAATACAATTCCTATAAGTGAGAGAGGAATTGCTGCCAGCATCACCACTGGAACCTTGAAATCCTGGAACCACCCTACAATGAGCATATAGATCATGATGATCACCACGCCAAAAGCAATTCCAAGATCCCGGAACACTTCGTAAGTAATCTGCCACTCACCATCCCACTTCAATGTGAAGTTGTCTTCAAATTCCGGTTGCTGATTGTATGACTCCTCCAGCGAATAACCTTTCTTCAGTTCGATGGTCTTTAGCTTATCGGAGATGTCCATAATCGCGTAGAAAGGACTCTCCAATTCACCAGCCATATCAGCCAATACATACACTACCCGTTTTTGATTCTTTCGATAAATGCTTTTCTCCTTGGTTTGCGTTCTAATTGATACCAGGTCGCCAATGGCAATAGCATTTCCCATCTGGTTTATCACTTTAAGGTTCCGAATGTCATCGACACTACTTTTGTCAGCATCACTTATCTGCAATACAATGTTTACCGGATCAAAGCTCACTGGATTATGGAGCACACCGACTGGCATATCCGATAGTGCTGCATTGATGGTAGCCACTACCTGTGCAGGCGCAACGCCATAACGCATGGCTTTTTCCTTATCTACTTCAAATGCGTATTCAGGCTGATCTGCTTCAGTCATCCAATCGCTGTCCACGATGCCGTCCGTGTCGTCAACCAAATTCTTTACCTGCGCGGCTATACGGATTTGCTCGTCATAGTCAGGTCCATAAACTTCAGCTACAATGGTTGATAGCACGGGAGGCCCTGGAGGAACTTCCACCAGCTTTACATTGGCGCTATACTTTCGCGCAATTTTCTGGATGGCCGGGCGAAGTTGTTTTACAATATCATGGCTTTGAATGTTCCGGTCTTTTTTATCGGCCAGGTTCACCTGTATGTCGGCTACATTTTCTCCGCTACGCAAATCATAGTGACGAACCAATCCATTGAAACTGATCGGCCCCGCTGTGCCAATATATCCCTGGTAATTTCTAACCAGCTCCTGCTGTGCTAGGTATTGTGAAATTTCTTTCGCCACCACAGCCGTGCGTTCGAGCGTTGTGCCTTCCGGCATATCGATCACTACCTGAAATTCATTCTTGTTATCGAATGGCAACATTTTTACCGCTACCCATTTTGTGTAGAAGAATGATACTGATCCGAGCAGTATTACTACGGTGCCCACCATAAATGCCCAACGCTTCCAACGCGTTTCGAGCATAGGGTTAATGAATGCCTTATATAGCTTGTAAATTTTTGACTCCTCCAGCGTTGCCGGTGCCTTGTCGTTATGACCTTCTTTCTCACGCAGGAAAATATATCCGAGATACGGAGTAAGTGTCAATGCCACTACCAGTGAAAGCATCATCGCGATAGAAGCACCAATCGGCATTGGACTCATATACGGTCCCATCATGCCCGAGACAAATGCCATAGGTAATACCGCAGCTATTACGGTGAATGTGGCGAGTATCGTAGGATTACCGACTTCATTAATGGCAAAGATTGCAGCCTGTAAAAACGGAAGGCGTTTCATCTTGAAATGCCTGTGCATGTTTTCAGCTATGATGATCGAATCATCTACTACGATACCCGTAATGAACACCAGGGCAAAGAGAGTAATGCGGTTCAGTGTGTAATCAAGGAAGTAGTAGCTGAACAAAGTCAATGCAAAAGTTACGGGCACAGAAAGAAACACCACCAGGCCACCGCGCCAACCCATTGCCAGCATCACGAAAAGTGTAACGGCAATAACAGCCACAAAAAGGTGAAGCAATAATTCAGAAACTTTTTCGGAAGCGGTCTCGCCATAGTTTCTGGTTTGAGTGACATGTACATCGTCTGGGATCAATTCTTTTTTCAGATGCTCCACTTTGCTGACAATGCGCTCTGAAAGCTTCATCGCATCAGCGCCTTTCTTCTTGGCAATGGAAAGCGTAACGGCTGGGTAATCGGAGTTGTATTTCTCTGCTTCGGCACGTTCATGTTGGCCGTAACCATAAAATACATATTGTGATGGCTTCTCAGCACCTTCTTCTACAGACGCCACCTGTTTCAGAAAAACAGGTTGACCATTATTTGAACCTACGATCAAGCTGCCTACTTCTTCGGCTGTGGTTAGAAAATTTCCTGCATCAACAGAAAAGGTAGTATCGTGGCTGATAAGATTACCGGCAGATAACTGTGCATTGCTGCCTTGTATCTGTTTACTGATACTGAGAAAATCCACATGGCTTTGAGCCATTTTATCCTTATCCAGCGTAACATTTACCTGGCGACTTCTTCCACCTAAAATATTAATGGACGCTACATCCGGTATCTTTTTGATTTCGTTCGTAAGCGATTGGCCAAGTTGTTTAAGTTCATAATCGTTGTACTTTTCGCTCCAAAGTGTCAATCCAAGAACAGGCACATCATCGATCGCACGTGTCTTAACCAGCGGCATCATCACACCCGCTGGCATTTTATCCATGTTCTTCATCAACTCATTGTAGAGTTTCACTAGCGAGCGTTCAATATCTTCGCCCACATAGAACTGTACGATCAACATCGCCTGACCTTTCATCGAAGTTGAGTACACATACTCCACACCTTTAATATTGGAGATGATTTTCTCCAGTGGCTGCGACACTCTTGCCTCAACCTCTTTGGGTGATGCACCGGGGTAGCGGAGAAAAATATCCGCCATCGGCACATCAATCTGTGGTTCTTCTTCCCGCGGAATGAGCATAGTGCTGTAACCGCCTATGAGCAAAAAGCCAATCATAAGCAGTATCGTTAACTTTGACTGTATGAATGCTTTCGCAATATTTCCTGACAAACCTTCTTTCATTATAAGAATCGTTTTTTGCTACCTAACCGGTAACCGTTAATGATATGTGATGAATTACTTAACAAGGACCGGAACACCGTTGTACAACTTCCCATCACTTGTTGCTATGAATTCTTCGGTATCGTGTAAACCCGAAAGCACCTCTACCAGGTTGCCTTGTGATTTTCCTAATCGTACCCACCGCAAAAGCGCGGTTTGGTTTTCTGTGATGGTATACAAACCTGTTAGCTGATCTTTGTTGACAATAGCTGATGCTGGCACCAGTACTGTTCTGTTTGATGAATTTGCTGCCGCTGTTTGCAGGGAGACATTTACATACATACCAGAATAGAGTCCGTCCTTTTCACTTTCAGGAATAGCGATCTTGATGTTGTATTGACCGCCACTGAATTGAGACGAAGGACTTACTTCTGATACTTTCCCTTTTATCACCCTTCCAGAAGACTTTATGATCACATTGGCATCTGCGCCTTCTTTAACCTCGGCAATGTTCGCTTCGGAGACCGAGGCACTGACCTCATAATGCCCCACTTGTTCCATCATGAGTATAGGAACTCCAGGATTAGCCATACTTCCCTCGTCACTATTCTTTTGTGTGATCACACCAGCGAACGGTGCTGTGAGATTGGTATAGGCGAGCATGGCTTCTGCCTCAGTCTGCATTTGTCGCGCAGCTTCCGCTTTAGCTTTTATTGAATTGTAATTCAGCGTAACATTTTCGAATTCTTTCGTAGACGCGCTGTTTTGTTTATGGAGTTCCGCAAAGCGTTCGTAATCCTTTTGTGCATCTTTTAATGCAGCTTCCGCTTCCGATACCATCGCCTGTGCATGTGCTCTTTTTGCAAGAATGTCAGCATTGTTAATTGTGGCGAGCAATTGTCCTTTTTGCACCTTGTCTCCTGGCTTTACCTTGATGCTCGTGATAAACCCCATGACGCGCGTGCTGATCATGGCCGATTCTTTCGACTGTATCTGACCACTCACTTGAATAGTGTTGCCAAAGGGCACACTTGCCACAGCCAATGTTACTGTAACGGGTTCATTTTTTTTATTCTCTGCGTTTTGATTGTTTTGGGAGCAAGAGGCTAACAAAATACCAGCGCCAAGCAAAAGAGTAAAGGATGATGTCTTAAACTGTATGTTCATATAATTTGATTTTCTATTTTTCTGTTGACGTTAAAAATTGCAGGTAGGCTTGTGTGGTATTCAGATTGAATAATGCCTGGGCATAGTTGAGCTTTTGCTGGGATACTACTGTCTGCGATTGCAATATGTCATTAGTGGTGACCAAACCTTGCTGGTAGCGATTTTGCAGAATGCGCAACGCTTCCGAAGCCTGGCTCACAGCAGTCTCAAACTGTTTCAGTGAAAGCAGAGCATCTTCGCGTTGACGAAGCGTCTTGTTCAATTCAAGTTGACTTTGTTCCTTTTGATACTTCAGTTGCTCAACGGTTTTGTCGCGCTCAATTCGTTGTTGAGCAACCTTGTTTTGAGTAGCCATGCCATTGAACAATGTCCATGATAGTTGTGCTCCTGCCAGGTATGAATTTGAACCGAAGCCAAATGCTTCCTTGTCGTTGATATAGTATTCTGCAAAGCCATTCAATTTCGGCAGGAGCGACATCTTACCTGATTTCATCATCATGTCTTGCGCAGTGACAGCGGACTGCATTGCCTGAAAGTCAGCACGTGTTGACGGCACTTCTGTAGCAATTGAATCCGAGGTAGTTGTACCTGAAATAAGATCAACATGATAGATTGCTCCAGCCTTTGTGCCCATTAATAGGCTGAGATAGTCGGACGCATTCTGTACGTTGCTCTTCGTCATTGCTAATTGGCTCTCCGCAGCCGCCACCTGTACTTGCACATTCAGTACATCAGATTTTTGCAGGTAACCTTTTTCAAAACGATTATTCGTTGAGGTATAAATTGAGTTAATGGCTTTTACCGTTTCCTCCGTAACATCTTTAGCTTGCCAAGCCAGCTGTAGCTGGGCGTATGCCTTTCGAACTTCAAACGCCAGGTACTCCTTCGTGCGTTGTGACTTGAATGCATAGATCGCCCTTTGCTCGTTTGCTGCCTTACGCATGTAAAACATATCCATATTTAGTATGGGTTGCTGCCATTCAGCCTTCGTCAAAAAATTCTGTGTTGAAGAAGGGTTGTTCAGCAACTCAGGATTGAAATCGGAAGGCGTTATCGATTCCTGCTGAAGTTTGAATCCAAAAGCATTCAATGGATTGTTGGTGCTCATGGCTGTATAACTCACTTTGATTTGAGGGAGAAAGACCGCATTTGTTTGTTTGAACTTTGCTTCGGCACTCTGCTCATCGAGCGAAGCCATAATGATCTCTTTGTTGTTCTTGACAGCGGAGGCAATAGCCTCCTCCAATGCTAAAGGCACAGACTCTTGTGCAAGCAAGGGAACTGATATTGAACAAGCGGTTATCAGCAACCCGGTTAATACTTTCTTCATCTGTTTGAAAAATTTTAACAAAAGTATCCCGATGCTCAGCCGTGTACTGTGACTTTCGTCACGTAGAAACTTTATTTGAACATTTCTTTTAAAAAGAAAAGGTGATCGCTGCAAAAGCGATCACCTCTCAAAAGAACACCAAAGATCTTATGGGTATCCTTTACTAATTATCTTTCCTTTTGCCTGGCCCGAAACTATTCGCGAGCAACAAACCCATGACTCCACCATAAATGGTGCTGTTAGCTGGAGAAGAAGTAATGGCGCAACTTCCACTTGTACAACCCACATAGTACCAATACAGGTAACCACCCGTTGCGCCAATTACCAACCCTACTCCCCAGATCATCCAATTCTTCATGCCGACTCTTTAATTAAATAATGTTTCCATTCCAGTTCATGATTCCTCCGGCCAGGTTGTACACATTGAAACCTCTGCCCGCCATGAAGCTACATGCTTGTCCGCTCCTTCCACCACTACGACAGTACACGAAGTACGTTTTGGATTTATCCAACAAGTTTACCTTGTCGATGAAGGAACCACCCATCACATTGATGTTGATGGCATCCGGAATTCGCCCAGTCCGAAATTCTTCTTCTGTGCGAACATCAAGGATAACAGCATCGGTTGTCTCCGTTATTTTCTGTTGAAAGTCGTTGCTATACAAGTTTTCAAACGTCTTATTTGATTTTGTTGTGATCATTTCTATTTCGTGTTTGTAGTCTTTGTACATCTGTAATCAGTTCGGTGAACGCTTGTCTCGGCAATCGCTTTGAAGCCTCCGTGCACATCAATCACGTTGTCCCAGCCTCTCGATTTCAAAATAGAAGCTGCGATCATTGAACGATAACCTCCGGCACAATGCAGGTATACTTCACCTTCTTTAGGTACTTCTGCAAGGTGGTTGTTGAGAAAGTCCAAAGGTATATTTAAGGCATCGGCTATATGTTCGGCTTCAAACTCTCCAGGTTTGCGCACGTCAATAACGATGGGCCTTTGCTCCTGAAAACGTTTTGAAAATTCCTTGGCGGAGATGGACTCAATCGAATCGATTTCCTTTCCTGCCTGCAACCATGATTTCACACCGCCCTTGAGATAGCCTAATGCATTATCGAATCCTACCCGCGCGAGTCTGGTAACAACTTCTTCTTCCCGGCCTTCTTCTGCAATAATTAGAAGCGGATGATATACTCCGGGAATCAAGGAGCCAACCCAGGGCGCAAAGCTTCCATCAATACCAATGTTGATGGAGTTGGGAATGAACCCCTTCGCAAAAACCTGCGCATCTCGTGTATCTAAAACCAACGCAGTTGTTTCGTTGGCTACCAATTCAAACTCCTCGGGAGAAAATGGACGCAAGCCATTCTTTAATACAACATCAATGCTTTCATATCCCTCCTTGTTCATTTTTACATTTTCAGGAAAGTAAGCTGGAGGCGGAAGCAATCCGTCTGCAACTTCCTTAATGAATTCTTCACGCGTCATCGTTGCGCGTAGGGCGTAATTACTTTGTTTCTGATTTCCCAATATGTCGATTGTTTCTTTCGACATCTTTTTTCCACATGCAGAACCTGCTCCATGAGCCGGATAAACAATCACATCGTCAGCCAGCGTCATGATTTGATTGCGGAGCGAATCGAACAACATTCCCGCCAATTCTTCCTGCGTCATGTGTGCTGCCTTCTGTGCTAGATCGGGACGTCCCACATCACCAAGGAAGAGTGTGTCGCCACTGAAGATTGCATAGTCCTTACCATTTTCATCTTTCAATAAATAGGTAGTAGATTCAAGCGTATGACCGGGAGTATGCAACACCTTAATAGTGATTCGCCCTACTTTTAATTCCTCATTGTCCTTCGCGATATGTGCATTGAACTTAGGTTGAGCTGTGGGACCGTACACTATAGTAGCCCCTGTCTTTCCAGCCAGGTCAATGTGACCTGATACAAAGTCTGCGTGAAAATGAGTTTCCAGTACATATTTTATGCTTACACCATCCGCTTCAGCTTTATCGATGTAAGGCTGAACCTCGCGTAGTGGATCTATGATGACGGCTTCATTTTCAGAGCGGATGTAATAGGCACCTTGCGCCAGACATCCGGTATAAATTTGCTCGATTTTCATCTTATTTTTTGTTGATTCAATTACGAGTGCAAAGTTCGGTACAAAGATCAACCTGCTCAGTGATAAAAGTCACGCATCACTATACTCTTACCTCCTTCACGATAATAAATAGTGCAACCACCAGGGCAAACCAGCCAAAACCGGATTTCAGCATTTTCCCTTCAATGAATTTGGTCAGGTAGGTTCCTGCAAATACACCGGCAACGGCAAGAATGGTAAGTGTGATCAGGAACTTGAAATTGATTTCTCTTACCAGACTCAAATTTCCAAAAACACCGATGAGTGAGTTGATGGCAATAACTACCAGTGAAGTCCCCAACGCACGTTTCATCGGAAGACCAAGAAACAATACAAGCGCTGGAATAATAAGGAAGTCACCGCCTGCGCCAACAATTCCTGTAATGACTCCGATAACCAGGCCAAGAAGGATAACGGCAGGGTAACGATGATTGATAGAATGCTTTTCATTTTCTTGCTTCCCCTTGATCATTCGCACTGAAGCGACAATCATAATCACGGCAAAGAATAGCATCAGGGCCATGTCGCGTGTAACGCTGTAATTATCGGTTTGTAGTATGGTATCCGGGATATGAGGAAGTAAGAAATGGCGCGTAAAATAAACGGCTACCGTGGACGGGATTCCCAGTAACAAAGCACTCTTTACGTCAACTGTCTTGTTGAAGGCACATTGCACTCCACCCACCAACGAAGTCGATCCCACAATAAATAAAGAGTATGCTGTAGCAAGTGTAGGTTCAACGTGGAAAAGATAAACCAATACAGGTATAGTAATGATAGAGCCACCACCACCGATAAGGCCCAAAGATATTCCGATAAATACAGAGGCTGCATAGCCCACCCAAGGTTCCATAGCCGTTGAATTTCTATACAAAGGTCGCGGCTGTGATCTTGCGGCTCCGTGACTGGAGTCACATAAGGCTATAAATTCAACAAAGTGATTTCGTTACGTGAAATAGAAATTCGCTTTTGTGATTCGAGTTTTTTCAACAGTCGTGAAATTACTTCGCGGGAAGAGTTCAAGTCATCGGCTATTTCCTGGTGAGTAACGGTAATCTTGTTTGATTGCAAGGATTCGAACTGCCGCTTCAGGTAAAACTCAAGTTTCTGATCCATTGAATGAAAAACAACCTGGTCGATGACTTCGAGTAATTCTGAGAACCGGGCGCGATACGTCTCCAGGACAAAATAGTACCACTGACGATAGTCCTTCATCAGGGCGTCCATGTGTTGGATGGGAATTTCTAATGCAGTTACCCGAGACATTGTTTTGGCCTTTATCGCAGAAGTCTCATTTTTCGCTGCACAGATCATTGAGAGAGCACACGCATTTCCTTTTTCCAGGTAGTAAAGAAAAAACTCTTCGCCATCATCACCTTCGCGGTAAAGCTTCACAGTTCCATCCAGGATTAGCAATGAGTTCTTGAAGTATTGCCCGGTGCGCATCAGCATTTCGCCCTCATCGAATTCTACCACCTTGCCGATCTTTTCGAGGTGACTAATAAGTTCTTTATCAAACTGGGGAAATAGTTGATCCAACCGCATCTTTTAAGGTCATTAAGTATTCAATTTGAAGATAACCAAAATCAGGCCACCGAAGTTGCATGCTCGGTAAACCTGAGCAATATAACCCCAATTCTGGGAGGCAGAATCTCATCTTTTTTATTGATCAGACAAATTCATTCACACTTCTTAAAAATCCTTAACAATCGTTCATAACCATTTAACGCCTATCTGTCGCATAAATAACTTAGGATCTCAAACAAACTGGATATGACTGAAACAGCGGATTTCAGTCGAAGAAATTTAGCTTGGAATTAATTGGGGAGTATATATTTAAGGAGCGTAAGGATGGGTGCGGTTGGAATGAAGACTTCTCGGTGTACTCCGGAAGAGCTTCGGAGGTATGATGGCTTCGAAAACTACAATGATGAAGAAGCCGAAAGAGTCATCGATACAGTGGAAAGACTGGCTCATATCTTGCTTTTAGTTGTAAAGGAAAAATTTAAAAGTAATGAACAGCTTATCAATTCTTCAAAACTTCGGGAAGGGACAACGCAAGGATAAAGCCGGAAGTAAGAATGCAATAATTTATACTCGAGTTTCAAGCAAGGAACAAACTGAAAACTTGAGTCTCGAAGTTCAGCTTAAGGGTTGTGAGCAATTTGCCGCAAAAGGAAATCTCCACATCAAAGGACGATTTGGAGGTACTTATGAAAGCGCACAGACGGATGAACGGAATGAGTTTAAGCGAATGGTAAACTTCGCTAAGAACTACAAAGAAGGAATCGCTTATATCATCGTCTATAGTTTAGAAAGATTTAGTAGAACGGGTGAAAATGCGATCTGGCTTTCACGCCAGCTTCGCGAGTTAGGCATCACCATTGTTTCGGTTACACAACCAATTGACACCAGCAATCCTGCTGGTGTTCTTCAACAGAACATACTCTTTCTTTTCAGTCAGTATGACAATGACCTGAGGCGACAAAAGTGTATTGCCGGAATGAAGGAAAAGATGCTCCGGGGAGAATGGGTTGGTGGTGTACCCATTGGCTATTCCTACGATCGCTCCGATACAAGGTTTCAGCGAATTATTATCAATGAAAAAGGAAAGCTGATCAGACAGGCTTTCGAAATGAAAGTCAGTGAAAAGTTGTCAAATACTGAGATAGCGGAAAGACTTTCGAAGAAGGGTTTGAAAGTTGATCGTAAACGTATTTCCGAAATTCTAGCCAATCCATTCTATTGTGGATTTCTATCACATACATTATTGGAAGGTCAAGTTGTGAAAGGCAATCATGAAGGAATAATATCTGAACGAACCTTCTTCCTGGCCAATGAGGTTATCAAAGAATCAAAGGCCAATCTCTCAGGCTACAAGAATAAAAAAGACATTGACGAAGTTCCATTAAAACACTTTGTGTACTGTGCGGAGTGCGGAACTCCATTCACTGCCTATATCGTCAAGAGTAAAAATCTATACTATTATAAGTGCAATAAGATAGGCTGCAAGTGTAACAAGAGTGCAAAGCAACTTCACGCGAAGTTTGAGCAACTGCTTACGGTTTTCCAGACTGACGAGAAGGTCGTTCCATTCCTTCGTGATCAATTTATGAAGGCATATAAAGAGGATATCGAGAAGAACACGAGTAGCAGTAAGGAGATCAAAACAAAGCTCACAGAGCTTAAGCAAAAGATTGAGAAGGTGGAAGAACGATTCGCCTATGGGGAGATTGATAGGGGTATTTACGAAAAGATCACAGGCAAATTGAAGAACGAAATGACCGAATTAAATCTACAACTCGACAATGGGTCTTTGTATTTATCGAACCCTTTAGAAGTGGTGAATAAAGCCCTCGAAATCACTTCAAATCTGGTCAATTTATGGGTTTCTGCAGGCTCAAAAGAGAAGAAGAACTTGCAAAATCTAATCTTTCCAAAGGGGTTGCTATATGATCGGAAAATTGAACATTATCGAACCGATGAAGTCAATCCTATACTTGCTCTAACTCATTCATTTTCAGAAGCACTGAATCAAAATAAAAGCGGACAGAAAGAGAAAGATTCTCTTCTGTCCGCTTCAGTAGTCCCGACAGGAATCGAACCTGCATCAAAAGTTTAGGAAACTCCTATTCTATCCATTGAACTACGGGACCAGTTTTGCTACAAGGCTGCAAAGAT
>Ga0315912_10004752_pt1 | contig 12704 bp, 13 predicted proteins | sample VfabasoilMG_FD_204469 | JGI IMG/M metagenome (GOLD analysis project Ga0315912, IMG submission 204469) | Garden soil microbial communities collected in Santa Monica, California, United States - V. faba soil | ecosystem: Environmental > Terrestrial > Soil > Garden | place: USA: California... | reverse complement strand
GACCAGCACCAGCAGCATGGCGAGCGTCATGACCGCGACGGCATAGGAGCGGCGGTTCCGCAGGCGCGCCTGCACCCTGAGCATCACGGGCCAGGTCGTGACCACGATCATCGTCGCCCAGATGATCGCGCCGAGAAACGGCCGCAGCACCCAGAACGTGGACGCGATCAATCCGCCGATGAACAGCACGCCGAGCGTGGTGCGCGTGAGATCGGAGCCGCGGGCCATGTTGCGTCGGGTCAGCTCTTGATCAGCAGCTTGCGCACGGCGGCGAGCTCCTTGCGCTTGTCCTTGCCCACCTTCGGATAGGCGAGGTCGAGCTTGTCGATTTCATCCACGATCGCGGAGGCGACGATGAGCCGCGTGAACCACTTGTTGTCCGCCGGCACCACGTACCACGGAGCATGCTCGCTCGCGGTGTGCTGGATCAGGTCCTCATAGGCCTTCATGTAATCGTTCCAGTAGCCGCGCTCCTTGGCGTCGGTGGTCGAGAACTTCCAGTTCTTGTCGGGCTCGTCGAGGCGTTCCAGGAAACGCTTCTTCTGCTCGTCCCGGGAAACGTGCAGGAAGAATTTGAGTATCAGCGTGCCGTTGCGCGCGAGATAGCGCTCGACCGCGCTGATATCCTCGAAGCGCTCCTTCCAGAGGCTCTTGCCGACGAGTTTCGGAGGCAGCTTCTGCCGCGCCAGCAGGTCCTCGTGTACTCTCACGACGAGGCATTCCTCGTAATAGGAGCGGTTGAAGATCCCGATCCGCCCGCGCTCCGGCAGCGCCTTGAAGCAGCGCCAGAGGAAGTCGTGATCGAGATCCTCGCTCGAGGGCGCCTTGAACGAAGACACCTGGCAGCCCTGGGGGTTGATGCCCGACATGACGTGCTTGATCGCGCCATCCTTGCCCGCGGCATCCATCGCCTGGAAGATGAGCAGCACGGACCAGCGGTCCTGGGCATAAAGCTTGTCCTGCTCCTCCGCGAGCCAGTGCACGCCCTGGTCGAGCAGCTCCTTGGCCCGCGTCTTGAATTCGGATTTCAGCCCGTGCGTGTCGCTGGGGTCGATGTTCTTCAGGCGAAAATTCCTGCCGTCGGTGACGCGGTAGCGGCGGATGAGACGGTCGAGTTTCTTCCAGGTCTTTCTGTCCAGCATGATGGCGTGCTCCCCGATGCGGGTGGAAAATGGCTGCGGCGCGGATGCATGATGCATGAAACCCCGTCCATGTTAACTCATCGCAGGCGCGAGCCGCCACCGCACGCGGGCGTCGATGCGCCACCGGCGCAATGCCGCTGCGAGCCGGTCGATGTTCTATACTTCAGGCATGGCGGCGTTGCCCTTTGTTGTCCTGCGCGTGCTCGCGGACGGGCGGTTTCATTCGGGCGAGGACATCGCGCGCACGGCCGGCATGTCCCGCGGCAGCGTCTGGCTGGCCGTGCGGGAGCTCGAACGTGCCGGACTGGAGTTCTACAAGGTGCGGGGCCGCGGTTACCGTCTCCCGCAGCCCGTTTCCATGTTCGAGCGCGACGCGATTGCACGCCATCTGGGCGAGGACGCGTCGCGGTTCTCCCTGGAGGTGATGGACAGCGTGAGTTCGACGAACACGCTGCTGATGCAGCGCGCGAACGAGGGCGCGCCGCATGCCACGGTCGCCGTCGCCGAATGCCAGACGCACGGCCGCGGCAGAATGGGACGCGCCTGGCATTCCGGCCCCGGCGGGGCGCTCACCTTTTCGCTGCTGTGGCGATTCGAGCGCGGCGCGGGCGCGCTGGCGGGCCTGAGCCTCGCGGTTGGCGTGGCGCTGGCGCGCGTTTTCGAGAAGCTCGGTGCGGCCGGCGCGGCGCTCAAGTGGCCCAATGACGTAGTGTGGCGCGGCGCCAAGCTCGCCGGCGTCCTGATTGAGATGCAGGGCGATGCGCTGGGGCCGAGCGTCGCGGTGATCGGCGCAGGCGTCAACGTGCGCCTGTCGGACGCGGTGCGGGCGCGAGTGGGGGGGGCCATCGCCGATCTCGAATCGGCGTGCGGCCGGCCGCTCGACCGCAACGAGATTCTGGCGCGGCTGCTGCAGGAACTTCTCGCGGTGCTGGAACCGTTTGCCCGCGCCGGCTTCACCCCGCTGCGCGGCGAGTGGCAGCGGCGGCATGCCCATCAGGATCGCAACGTGACGCTGCTGTTGCCGGACGGAGCGGCGCACTCCGGCACAGCCCGCGGGGTGGCGGAGGACGGAGCATTGCTGCTGGAAGTGGGCGCGGAATCGAGGCGCTATCATACGGGCGAAATCAGCCTCCGCCCTGCGCAGCCCGCAATGAGTAATGGGTGATGAGCCAGGGCTTTATCCAACCACCCATTACCATCCGCGTATGCGAATTCTAGCGATCGATGCCGGCAACACCCGCGTCAAGTGGGGGGTGGCGGACGAGCACGGATGGATGCGGCAGGGTTGGGTCGCCACACGGGAAGCCGCCGGGCTCGCCAAGGCCATGGCGGGGCTCGATCCGATCGATCGCATCGTCGTTTCCAACGTTGCCGGCAGCGAGGTGCAGCGGTCAATCACAGCCGCGCTCGGATCATTCCCATCGGAGCCACGCTGGATCGTGAGCCAGGCGCGGCAATGCGGCGTGCGCAGCAGCTATGCCGACCCGGCGCAACTCGGCACGGACCGCTGGGCCGCGCTGATCGGCGCCTGGCGCCTCATCCACCGGGCATGTGTCGTGGCCAACGTCGGCACCACGTTGACGGTCGATGCGCTATCCGGGGAGGGCGTGTTCCTGGGCGGGATCATCATGCCCGGGCCCGACCTGATGCGCGAGGTGCTGGCGCAGCACACCGCGCAGCTTCACGCCAGGAACGGTGCGTTCTATTACTTTCCCGACAAGACGGCCGATGCCATCGCCAGCGGTGCCATCAACGCGCTCGCCGGAAGCGTCGAACGCATGGTGCGCTACATGGAGGAGACCGGGCAAGGCACGCCCCGCGTCGTGCTGTCGGGTGGCGGCGCGGCGCTCCTTGCGCCGCGGCTCAACGCCGCGCTCGAGGTCGTGGATAATCTGGTGCTGGAGGGGTTGCTCCGCATCGCCCTCGACGAAGCCAGCAATGGATGAGGAAGGGATCAACGGCCAACCGCATTGCGCGCTACCCCTTACCGATTGCCATTCGCCGATATTTCATGAGAACCCTCTTCCTGCTGCTGGTGCTGGTCAACGCCGGGTTCTATGCCTACTCGTACGTCACGCGCGAGGGCAGCGCGGTGCAGACCGCGGGGCCGGAACTGCAGATCAACGCGGAGCGGATCCGAATCATGAAGCAGGCCAAGGGTGCGCCGGCCGTGTGTCTTGAATGGGGGGGCTTGACAGGTCCCGACATCGCGCGCGCGGATACCGCGCTGGCGGGGCTCGAACTGCCGGCGGAAGGGGTGCAGCGGGTGGCGGCCGAGGCGCCAGGCTTCTGGGTGCACATTCCGCCGCTCAAGAGCAAGGCCGAGTTGGATAAGAAGATGGGCGAACTGAAGAGCGCCGGCATCACCGATTTTTCTGCCGTTCAGGACCCCACCCTCGGCCGCAACGCGATCTCCCTCGGCATCTTTTCCACCGAGGATGCGGCGCGGGGACGGCTCGCCGCGCTGAAGGAAAAGGGCGTGCAGTCGGCGGTGATGGAATCGCGCGCGGGCCTCATCAAGCAGGCACGGTACTATGTGCGCGAGCCGCGCACGAACATCGTGTCGAAACTGGCGGAACTACAGCAGGGTTTCCCCGGCAGCCAGATCAAGGCGGGGCCCTGTCCGGCTCCCGAAGCCGTGAAAAACTGAAGGGGCTGGAATCGGGGTTCAGTCTCGCCGGCGCACGCGTTCGAGCAGTGCTGTGGTCGAGGTCGGGTGAGCGAACGGAACCGAATGCACCGCGCCGCCCCAGCCGAGAACCTCGGAGGCGCCGATGATGGCCTCCGGCTTCCAGTCTCCGCCCTTGACGAGCACGTCGGGCCTCGCCCGGAGGATCGTGGCGTGCGGCGTGTCGTCCTCGAACCACGTCACCAGATTCACGGATTCGAGCGCGGCGATGACGGCGAGCCGGTCGCAGAGGCTGTTGATGGGGCGCTCCGGACCCTTGCCGAGCCGGCGCACAGAGGCGTCGGAGTTGAGCGCGACGACAAGGCTCGCCCCCAGCGCGCGCGCCTGGGCAAGATAGGTGACGTGGCCCCGGTGCAGAATGTCGAACACGCCGTTGGTGAACACCAGCGGCCGCGCCAACCCGGTTAGGCGCGGGGCAAGCGCCTGTGGCGGGCAGATCTTGCTTTCAAATGCCGGCGCGAAATTGCCGGAGCTCACCGCTCGCTCGCAGCGGAATGGCCGTCGCGCTTCAATCGATGTACTCGAAGACGCGCACCACCCTCTGGACGCCGGCCGTGGTTCGGGCGATCTCCGTGGCATCGTTGGCTTCCTGCTTTTTCACCAGCCCGAGCAGGTAGACCACGTTGCTCTCGGTGACCACCTTGACGTGCACCGCATTGAACCGCTGGCCGTCGATGAAACGGGCCTTGACCTTGGAGGTAACGTAGGAATCGTTGGCGCGCGATGAGAGCGCGCTGTTTCCCGCAACCTGCAGTTCGTTGATCACGCTGCGCACGTTCTCCACCGCGCGCGCGATCTTCTCCGCGGCGGCCTTGGCGCTGGCGTCCGGCACCTCGCCCGTCAGCAGCACCATGCGGTTGTAGCTCGTGACGTTGACGTGGGCTGACTTCAACCGGTCGCCGATGCGGCTCGAGGCCTTGAGCTCGATGCTCTCGTCTTCGGTGAGGGTGCCGACCGTGCGGCGATCCTCGGCCACGACCACGCCGGTGGCCGCCGCGCCGCCGACGATGACCGGGACGCAACCGTGGAGCAGCGGCAGGGTGAGCAGCAGCGCGAGCAGAATGTGGCGCATCTAGTTGGCTCCCAGTAATAGGCAATCGATTGCGTCGCACAGGCAGTGCAGCGTCAGCAGGTGCACCTCCTGGATGCGCGCGGTGCTGGCGGCGGGCACGCAGACGTGAATGTCGTTCGGGTGGAGTACCTCGCCGATCTTGCCGCCGTCGCGCCCGGTGAGCGCGACGACGCCCATCTGGCACTCGTGCGCGGCATGCACGGCCGCAACCACATTGCGCGAGTTGCCGCTGGTCGAGATTGCCACCAGCAGGTCGCGCGCCGCGCCCAGAGCGCGCACTTGCCGCGAAAATACCTGATCGTAGTCATAGTCGTTGGCGATCGCGGTCAGCGTCGAAGTGTCCGTCGTCAGCGCGATCGCAGCCAGCCCGGGGCGCTCCTTTTCGAAGCGATTGAGCAGTTCGGCCGAAAAGTGCTGCGCATCGGCCGCCGATCCACCGTTGCCGCAGGCGAGTATCTTCCCATCCTGATTCAGGCATACAACCATGCGCTCGGCGGCGGCCGCAATGGGTCGGGCGAGCGCGTCCATTACCTGCAGTTTGAGGTGTGCGCTCTCGGAAAAGTTCTCGCCTATGCGGCTGATCAGGTCCATTATTTTCCGGCTGCGGTTGCGGCTATTGTACCGAGTCGCGGCCTCATTCTCCAAATGCGTTGCGTATCCACTCGATGCGCGCGGGCTCGCCGCGGATCAGAACTGCGTCGAAACGGCACGGCGGCGTCTCGTCGAGGCGCGACAGGTAATGCCGGGCCGCGATGACCAGGCGCGCGCGCTTGGCGGGCGTGATGCTGGAAGCCGCGCCGCCAAACGCCTCCGAACGGCGGTGGCGCACCTCGATGAACACCAGCGTGGCGCCGTCGCGCGCCACGATGTCGATCTCGCCGAATCGGCAGCGATAATTGCGTGCGGTGATGGAAAGTCCCTGTCCGCGCAGGTAATCGACGGCGAGGCCTTCGGCGGCTTCGCCCCGGCGGTTCATGGCGTATCGGCGGAAACGACGATTTTGCCGTCGGCAAAGCGCGCGCGCGTCAGTTCGCGCACGAAATGGCGGTCGCTTCCGGGCGTGATGCGGCCCGTGACGCCGTCGAGCGGCTCGCGGCGCCCCTCGAGCAGGCCCTGAGCGATGCGAAAGGCATCGATGCCCAGCGCGTAGAGGCGATCCAGGTCGGGACTTCCCGGCGGCTCCGGACGCGGATAGATCATCACCGCGGGATGGTCAGGTTGCAGCACCCACGGCATGTCCATGAATCGCACGTTCGCCAGCTCGAAATTGGCGAGCGTACCGGCGGCGCCGGGATGGATATGCGACGTGGCGTAAAGGGCGAGCTTGCCGAGGTACGGCTGCACGATGCGCCCGCGCGGGTAATCGAGCGCGAGAAACGCCATGTCGGCGCCGGCCTTGGCGACCAGCTGCCGCATCAGCGAAAGGTGCACCACGTCGGGCGCGTAGGCGTACTCCTCGACGTGCCGGCCTCCCGACCGGGTGAACTCGTCGACGAAAGCCTGATGGATGCGCCGCAGGAGCGGTGTATCGGCGAAGACGGTGACGGCATTGACGCGGCCCTCCTGCGCGGCGAGCCGCGCCACCTGGCGTGCCTCCGCCTCGACGTGCAGGCTCAGCGTATAGAGGTTGGGCGGCAGCGCGGTTGAACGCTCCGGCACGTTCAGCGCGAGCGTCGGGATGGCGACGACGTTGCCGGAAGCGAGCGCCGCGACGCCATTGCGGGTCAGGGGGCCGACCGCAACGCGCGCCCCGGCCGCGAGCGCCTCGCGGTATGCGGCGAGCGCGGATTGCGGGTCGTCGTTCAGCGGATAGAGGCGTATCGGAAGCTGCGCCTTGCCGTGCGCTTTGGCGCCGGCCAGGAACCCGTTCTTCACGGCCTCGGCCGATCGCGCGAAGGCGGTGGAATTCGACGGCAGCAACAACGCGATGTGCGCCGCAGCGGCCTGCGGCGCGGAGGCGCCCGCGGCGGGCTTCTCCCCGGACGCCGGTTGGCTGGCCAATACCGATGTCGCCCCGTATAGTAGGGTCGCCACGGACCACACGCACAACCACGAATGGAACAGCTTGCAGCGCACGGCGGCACGGTGGAGGATTCGAAGCCGGCATTATATGTAGTTGCCACCCCGATTGGGAACCTGCGTGACGTCACCCTGCGCGCGCTCGACGTGCTGCGGGCGGTCGAGCTGGTCGCGGCGGAGGACACGCGGGTGACGGCGCGGCTCTTCGAGCGCTACCAGATCGCGACACCGCTCATGGCCCTGCACGCGCATAACGAGGTGGCCGCTACTCCGCGCGTGCTGCGCGCGCTGGCAAGCGGCGGGTCGGTGGCGCTGGTGAGCGATGCGGGCACGCCGGCGATCTCGGATCCAGGCGCCCGGCTGGTCGCGGCGGTGCGCGCGGCGGGGCATCGCGTCGTGCCGGTGCCGGGCGCCAGCGCGGTCACCGCGGCGATCTCCGCTGCCGGACTTGCCGATTCCCGGTTCCTGTTCCACGGCTTTCTACCCCAGCGGGCGGCCGAGCGCAGGCGCGCGCTGGAGGATCTGCGCGCGGCGCCATGCGCGCTGGTGTTCTACGAGGCGCCCCATCGCATCCGCGGCGCGCTCGCCGATCTCGCCGCCGTATTTGGCGCAAACCGGCGCATCGTGATCGCGCGCGAGCTGACCAAGCTGTTCGAGTCGGTACACGCCTGCGACCTCGGAGCAGCATTGCAGTGGCTTGAGGCGGACGTGCACCGGAGCAAGGGCGAGTTCGTGCTGGTGGTCGAGGGCGCCGCCGTGGCCGAAGGGGAGATGGAGCAGGGACGGCGGGTGCTGGAACCGCTGCTCGCCGAGCTTCCGCTCAAGCAGGCGGTTGCGCTCGCGGTGCGCATCACCGGCGCGAAGCGCAACGACCTCTATGAACTCGCGCTCAAACTGAAGGGCAATGGGTGAGGAGTCATGGGTGATGGGACAGGCCCCATCCCCGGCGCGCGTTACCACCCGTCACGCATAACCGTATACCATTCACGCATCTTGGAAAGACTCACCCTCACCCGCCCCGACGACTGGCACCTGCACCTGCGCGATGGCGCGGCGATGCGCGATGTGCTGCCCGATACCGTGCGCCGTTTTGCGCGCGCGATCGTGATGCCCAACCTGCAACCGCCGGTGGTGACGACGGCGCTCGCGCTGGGTTACCGCGAGCGTATCCGCGCCGCGTTGCCGGCGGGCGCCGCGTTCGAGCCGCTGATGACCCTCTATCTCACCGACAACACGCCGCCGGAGGCGATCGCGCAAGCGAAGAAAAGCGGCGCGGTGCACGCGGTAAAGTACTACCCGGCGGGCGCAACCACGAATTCCGATTCGGGCGTGACCGATCTCGCGCGCTGCTACCCTGTGCTGGAGGCAATGCAGGAGCACGGGATGCCGCTCCTCGTTCACGGCGAAGTGACCGACCCCGCGGTCGATATTTTCGATCGCGAGCGCGTGTTCCTGGAACGCGTGCTGGCGCCGCTCCTCGCGCGCTTCACGAAGCTGCGCGTGGTGGTCGAGCACATCACGACGCGGGAGGCGGCGCGATTCGTGCTCGAGGCGCCAGCGTGCGTGGGGGCGACGATCACCGCGCACCATCTCCTGCTCAATCGCAACGCGCTGTTCGCGGGCGGCGTGCGGCCGCACCACTACTGCCTGCCGGTGGTGAAGCGCGAGACCCACCGCCAGGCGCTGCTCGAGGCCGCCACCGGCGGCAGCCCGAAGTTCTTTCTCGGCACCGATTCCGCGCCGCACGCGCGCCACGCCAAGGAAGCCGCATGCGGCTGCGCCGGCATCTACACGGCCCACGCCGGCATCGAACTCTACGCGGAGGCCTTTGCGGCCGTGGGCCGCCTGGAGCGGCTCGAAGCGTTCGCGAGCTTTCACGGGCCGGATTTTTACGGCCTGCCGCGCAACCACGACACCATCACATTGGTGCGGCAGGAGCGGCCGGTCGCGCACGAACAGCCGTTCGGAGCCGACCGCCTGGTGCCGTTTCGCGGCGGCGAAAGCGTGCCCTGGCGCCTGCAGTGACGGGCAGCTATTGCTCGCGCATCGATTTCTGCAGGAATCCCAGCATCGGATCCAGCAGGTACTGGAGCGCGCTGCGCCGGCTGGTCTGGATGTAAACCTCGGCCGGCATGCCGGCCTGCAGCGTCAGATTGCCCGCTGCGCGCAACGCGTCGTCCGGTACGCGCACCTGCACCGTATAGTAGGGCGCACCGCTCGCGCGGTCGATCAGCCGGTCGGCCGATACATAGGTCACCTTGCCCTCGACCGTCGGTGTCAGGCGGTAGCGAAAGGCCGTGAGACGTACGTCGGCCAGCGCGCCGGCGCGAACGTATGCGATGTCCTCCGGAAGAATACGCGCTTCGACCAGCAGATCCGGGCTCGTGGGAACGATGTCGAGTATCGGCTCGCGCGGCCCGATCACCGACCCGACCGAGTTGAATTTGAGATCCACGACCTCGCCCGCAATCGGGGCTTTGATGCGCTGGCGGTCCTCGGCGTCCTGCGTCGGGCGCAGGCGTTCGCGCAGCTCGAACACCGCCGTGGTGGTTTGTCTCAACTCAACCGAAGCCTCCTGGCGGAACTGACTGCGCAGGCTCTGGGCGCGCAACTCGAGGTCCGAAATCTTCTGCTGGGCGCGCGCGAGTTCGGCCTGGTTTTCGGCGCGCCGCGATTCGTACTCCGCCGCGGCGCGCTGGAGCGTGGTCAGCCGCACCGAACTGATGAATCCATCCTTCGCCAACGTCTGATTGGCGGTGAGCTCGTCCCGATGATGCTTCAGGGCTTCGTCGTCGGCCTTGAGCTGTGAGTGGCGCGCCTTCACTTCCTCGCGCGTTTCGGTGACCTGGGTGCGAAGCAACGCCAGCTGGCTTGACAGGGCGTCGCGCCGCACCGTGAAAAGATTGCTCTCCCGCTTCAGCAGTTCGGCGACGCGCGGGTCCGAGCGGCGGCCCAGCAGCTCGTCGGGAAACACGGGCGCGGCCAGGTCCGCCTGCTCGGCGGATAGCCGTGCGACCTTGGCGAGTTCGGCATCGAGTTGCGTGCGTACCGCATCGTTGCTGGCATCGACGCGCACGTCGCCGAGCACCACCAGAGTCTGCCCGGCCTGAACACGGCTGCCGTCGCGCACCAGGATCTCGCGCACGATGCCGCCCTCCTGGTGTTGAACCGTCTTGCGGTTCATGTCGACCTTGACGAAGCCCGGGCCGATGGCCGCGGAATGGAGCGGCGCGAGCCAGGACCAGACCGCGACGCTCACCACCAGCAATCCCACGCTGATCATCCCGGCGCGGATCAGCGGCCAGGGATTTTCCGCCGCCTCGACGTCCGGCGCCGCCTGCGTGAGGGCGCGCAGGGGGGAATCCGCGGACTCAGCCATTGGGATGAATCTGGCCTACGAGCGCGGGCGGGCGTTCCGCCGGCATCGGCTGAAGCACGGCGCGCAATTCGGCGGGCGTGCAGAATTTCTCGACGATCCCCTCGCGCAGGACCAGAACCCGGTCCATGGCGCCGAGGATCGCGCCACGATGGGTGACGATCACGACCGTGACGCTCTGTGCTTTCAGGGCGCGGATCGCTTCGAGCAGCGCGGCCTCGCCTTCCGCGTCCAGATTGGAATTCGGTTCGTCCAGCACCACCAGGCTGGGCTTGCCGTAGAGGGCGCGCGCGAGCGCCACGCGCTGGCGCTGGCCCGCGGAAAGAACGGCACCGCCTTCCCCGATCGGCGTATCGTAGCCCTGCGGCAAGCGCAGAATGAGTTCGTGGGCGTTGGCGCGCTTGGCGGCGTCCACTACCTGCGACGCATCGACGCTACCCATGCGGGCGATGTTCTCGCTCACCGTGCCACCGAATAATTCCACCGCTTGCGGCAGGTAGCCGATGTACGGCCCGAGGCGTGCGCGCGGTATCGCCGACACATCGGCGCCATCGAGGCGTACCACGCCCAGGTTGGGCCGCCACAGGCCGACGACCAGCCGCACCAGCGTGGACTTGCCCGACGCGCTCGGGCCGATGATCGCGAGCGCCTGGCCCACCGCAAGCTGAAACGACACCTGCTTGATCACCGGGCGATCCTGGCCGCGATATCCGAACACCACCCGTTCCACCGACAGCGCGCCGGCGGGTGCGGGCAGTTCGGTCACGACGTCCTCCGGCGGCTCCTCCGCAAGCATCCGTTCCAGCCGGTGGTAGGCGCTGCGCGCATCCACCAGCGCTTTCCAGCCAGCGATCGCGTACTCCACCGGGGCCAGCGCGCGCGAGAGCAGGATCGTGGCGGCGATCATCACGCCGGGCGAGGCGTGCTGCTCGATCACGAGCCATGCCCCGACCGCCAGCATGGCGACCTGCAACAACTGGCGGATGAAGCGCGTGAGGCCTGTCAGGACGCTGCCGACGCGGCCCGCTTCGATCTGCTTTTCCAGCCCGCGCCGACTGAGCTTGCTCCAGCCGCTGGTGAGGCCATCGACCATGCCCAGCGCGCGCGCCACCTCGGCATTGGCCATGCCCTGCTCGGCATAGCGTCCGGTGCGGCGCGACTCGAGTTGCATCGCCTCGAGCGGCCGCCGCGACAACGCCTCGTTGGCCACCGCGAGCACCAGCATGACCACGGCCCCTGCCAGCGCAACGGCGCCGAGCAACGGATGAAAAAGGAAGATGATCAGCACATAGGCCGGCACCCACGGCGCGTCGAACAGCGCGAGTATCCCCGGCCCGGTGAGGAAGGTGCGAAGCGCGTTCACGTCGCGCAAACCGTGCACCGCGTCGCCCGCGCCCGTGGCCGAGGCCCCGCGCCGGATCATGCCCGCGAATACCTGCGGGCCGAGCATCTTTTCGAGCGCAACCCCCGCCGCCGCCAGCAGACGCGTGCGAATCACGTCGAGGAAGGCCATGAAGATGAGCGCGCCCAGCGACAACAGCAACAGCATGATCAGCGTTTCGGTGCTGCGGCTCGTCAATACCCGGTCGAACACCTGCAGCATGAACAGCGCCGGCACCAGCATCAGCACGTTGAGCACCAGGCTGAAGGCGCCGGCGGCCAGGAAGTAGGGACGGAAGCGCGAGGCGAACGCGCTCAGCAGTGCGGCGGTAGGGGATGCTGCCAGTGCCATCGATGCTTGGTCTTGCCGCTTGCGCGGACAGGCTCCAGGAGGCTCTCGCCTTGTACCCGACGCCGGTATCATAGCTTACCCGGCCGGGCAGCGGCTTTGCCCGTTCTCCTGTCTGCGCCTGTATCCTGACAGGCAGTTCACCGCGCGGGTTCGGGGCCCGTGCTTTCCAGTCGGCCTGCTGGGGGGTAGACTGAACGTTGCTACGGAGCCCGCCTGGGGCCGGGCAATGCTCGTGGTTGCGCCGCCCCAGACGATGGCAGTCTCGCAGATACCGATGAGGAGCGACCCATGGCAACCGCAACTGCATACACCCCGTTCAACGCGAATACATTCTCCATCTGGGATGGCACCGCGACCATTTACACTTCGACCCACATTCAGATTGTCAGCGGATCACAGGTTCAAAACTACTACGGGTCCGGATTCGCCTTTGACTCATTCGGGAGTGTCACGGCTGGAACGCTGAATTCCACCAATTATTACCTTGGTGGCGTGCTTCAGTACCAGGTTACGGGGCTCGCCCACAGCGCGCCGGTGGTGGACAACTTTCTGGAGGTCTACGATGCGCAGGGACTCCTGAACTACATCCTCGGCGGGAGCGACACGTTCTTCGGCTCCAGTGGTAACGATGTCGCGAATGGCTACGCGGGAAGCGATTTCCTTACGGGGGGTGC
>Ga0315912_10004751_pt1 | contig 12704 bp, 11 predicted proteins | sample VfabasoilMG_FD_204469 | JGI IMG/M metagenome (GOLD analysis project Ga0315912, IMG submission 204469) | Garden soil microbial communities collected in Santa Monica, California, United States - V. faba soil | ecosystem: Environmental > Terrestrial > Soil > Garden | place: USA: California... | reverse complement strand
CCGAGGTGGCGGCGGTGGCGGCCGGCTGCGTGCTCGACAGCGTCTTCCTGCTGCGGGGAGCCGAGGCATGAGCCGGTCGGGTCGGTCCATGGGGCGGGCTTCGCTGACGCTCGAACCGCTGCCCAACGTGCTCGGCGAGCCGCTGCTCACGGGCGTCTCGTCCCGCGGCCTGCGGGTGCTGCTCGATCCGCGTCCGGACTACGTCGGCGCCTTCGGCGCGCTGGGCATCCACTTCGGCTCGATCGATCGCGTGGCCGGTCGGGACGGTCGTCCCATCCCCGAGGGGCTGGCGCACTTCCTCGAGCACAAGCTGTTCGAGGACCAGCTGGGCGACGTCTCGGACCGCTTCAGCAAGCTGGGCGCCTCGACCAATGCGATGACCGGCTTCAGCGGCACCACCTACCTCTTCTCGACGGCCGGCGGCACGCGCGACGAGCTGCGAACCTGCCTCGAGCTGCTCCTGGACTTCGTGCAGACGCCCTGGTTCACCGACGCCCTCGTGGCCAAGGAGCAGGGCATCATCGCGCAGGAGATCCGGATGTACGACGACGATCCGGACTGGCGCATCTTCTTCGGCCTGCTGCGCTGCCTCTACGGCAGGCATCCCGTACGCGACAACATCGCCGGCAGCGTCGAGTCGATCGCCACGATCGACGCGGCCACCCTGCGCGCCTGCTACGACCTGTTCTACCACCCGCGCAACATGTGCCTGGCGCTGAGCGGCGCCTTCGACGCCGAGCTGGTGGCCGAGGTCGTGGCGCGCGACCAGGAGGCGCGCGCCGACGATGCGTTGCCGCGGCACGTGCGGGCGCCCGTGGACGAGCCGGAACTGCCCGTGGCCAGCCGCCACGAGGAACGACTGCCGGTGAGCCGACCGCGCTGGCTGCTGGGCGTGAAGGACCGCGTGCCCGGCGGGACGCCCCTGGAGCAGGCGGCGCGACAGCTCGAGACACGCATCCTGCTCGACGCGCTGTTCGGACGCGCCTCGACCGCCTTCGAGCAGCTCTATGCCGAGGGGCTTGTGGACGAGAGCTTCTCGGCCAGCTACTCGGGCGAGGACGGCTTCGGCTTCAGCCTCATCGGCGGCGACACCGACGACCCCGAGCAACTCGAGGATCGGGTGCGCGGCGTGATCCAGCGCGCCCGCCGCGACGGGCTCGACGCCGCCGTGCTGCTACGCGTGCGGAACCGCCTGCGCGGTGCGCTCGTGCGGGCGCTCGACTCGCTCGAGAATGCCGCCTTCGGCCTCATCACGGAGCATTTCCAGGGCCTGCCGCCGTTCAGCGCCCTGCAACTGGTCGAGCAGGTGGATGCGGCCGCCTTGCAGCGGCGCCTGGAACAGCACCTGCGCGACGAGGCCTTCGCGGTCGCCGTCGTGCGGCCCGTCGATCCGTGAGCCGCGTGCACCGCGTCCTGGTGGGGGGCACCGGGAGCGGCAAGAAGCAGCTCGCGGCGGCACTCTGCCGCCGGCACGGCCTGCGCCCCCTGTCGATGGACTCGATGAAGGTCTACCGCGGCATGGACATCGGGACCGACAAGCCTCCGGCCGAGCTGGTGGCCGCACTCGATTGGGGCCTGCTCGACCTGGTCGGCCACGACGAGTCGTTCAGCGCCGGGCGCTGGCTGTCGCAAGCCGAGGTCGCCGTGGAGCGGGGCGACAGGCCGGTGCTCTTCGCGGGTGGCACGCCGCTCTACCTGCGCTTGCTGCTGTCGGGCCTCTGCCCGACGCCGCCCGGGGAGCCGCAGCTGCGCTCCACGCTCGAGGCGCGCTGGGAGCGCGAAGGAGAGGGCGCCCTGCGCGAGGAGCTGGCGGCGTCCGATCCCGTGCTGGCGGCCCGCCTGCTGCCGGGCGACAAGAAGCGCATCGTGCGCGCGCTGGAGGTGCTGCTGCTCACGGGGCAGCCCCTCGGTCGCTGGCAGCAGGAGCACACGCGCCCGACCATCGCGGGCCGCTTCGTGGTCGTCGGCCTGCGGCACGCCCGGGAACTGCACGTCGAACGCCTGCGGCAGCGGGTCGAGCGCATGTTCGCGGCCGGCCTCGTGGCCGAGGTGGAGGCCCTGCGACGGCGCGCGCCCTTCGCGCCCGAGCCGGCCCGCGCGATCGGCTACGCCGAGGCCCTGGCAGTGCTCGACGGCCGGATGGGCCGAGCGGAGGCCGAGCGCCAGGTGGTGCAGCGCTCGCGCCGCCTGGTGCGCAAGCAGGGCACCTTCCTGCGTTCGTTTGCCGAGCTGCGCTGGATCGACGTGGCGCCAGCGGCCGAACCCGAGGCCCTGCTGGCCGATCTCGAGCGGGCGCTGGAACTCGGCTGAGGCCAGTGTGCGCGCGACCTGCCCCGGCTCAGGGGGGCGGCGTGGCGTCGGACGGAGCTTCCGCAGCAGGCAACTCGCCGGGGTCGGTGGTCTCGCCGGCGGCGCGGCGTCGGTCCAGCTCGCGCAGCAGGCCGGCCAACTTCACGCGGAAGCCCTCCGGCAGCTCGGATCGCCACGCGGCCTCGAGCCACTCGTACAGCTCGGCATCGTCGGGCACGGCACGCTGCATCCAGGAGCCGACGAGCACCTCGATCGCCTGGTTGTCGCCCGGCCAGCGCCGGAGCTGGGCGCGCAGGATCTCCAGGCCCTCGTCGTAGCGGCCCTGCGACAGCGCGAGGTGTGCCTTGACCGCGTGCACCTCGGAGGAAAGGCGCGCCGGCACCGGCGCCGGCATCGTCGCCAGGTGTTCCTCGGCGCTGGCGAACTCCTCGGACTGGATCTCGTCCTCGATGATGGCCAGCGCCAAGTCGGGGTGACCGGGGTGGCGCTCCTGGGCGCGGCGGCGCAGGCTGCGGGCCGCCGCCTGTCGCTCCGGGTACACCATCACTTCCTCCAGGAGCGCGAGCCGGCCGTCGGGGCCGCGATCGAGGCTCATGTCCATGCACGCGTCGGCGCGCGCGGGCTGGCCCAGGAACTCGGCCGAGAGCGCCAGCCGCGCCCAGGCGTCGGCCATCAGGTCGGTGCTCGTGCCCGGCAACCCGCCGGTGGCGAGCAGCTCGGCCTCGGCGGCGTCGAGCTCGTTGCGGTAAAGGAACGTGCGGACGAGCGCGATGCGGAAGTAGGCTTCGACCGGGGCTGCCGGGAGCGCTCCGAGGGCTGCCCGGATGGCGGGCTCCAGGCGTTCGTCCGCCGTGGGCGCGAGCAAGCCGATGCGTTCCAGCAGCAGGTCGGCCTGCCGCGGGTGATGCTGGAGGCCGCGCTCGATCATGGCCAGCGCGCCGTCGGGGTCCTTGGCCAAGCGGGCGCGCGCACCGTACAGCCAGAGCGGCGCCACGGCGGGGTCGGCGCCCACCACGCGCTCGATGCGCTGCGGGTCACCCTGGGTGTCGTTGAAGGCCCACCCGGCCATGTTCGCGCGGCTGAGCGCGCCGCAAGCCGGCAGGCAGCTGAGGGCTGCCAGCAGGCAAGGGCCTGCGAGCCGTGCGGGTGCAGCGCCGCGAGTGGGAGCCTGCAAGGCCAGCACTCGGGTGGGTGCCGAGCGGCTCAGCGGTGCATCGGGCCCGTGGCGTAGGACTCATCGACCCAATCGATGGTCGGATCGTCCCAGTCCAGGCCCAGCACGTACTTGTCCCAGCGACGGTGCGCCTCGTGGCCCTGGCGCGCCCAGGCGTTCCTCACGTCCTGGCCGTGGTCCGAGAAGGGCGACAGGCACCCGGTCGTCAGCACCAGCAAGGTCAGGGCGAGCGCGGAGCGGCGGACCAACGTGCGCATCATCGGGGAAACCTCTAGGTCGGGGGTTCGCAACGTATCAGGGGTCTGTGGGGCTGTCAAAGCGCGAGTAGCGGAGGAGTCCAGCGCAGCAACCGGGTACTCCCCGGCGCTACACTCCCCGCCCGGCTCCCCGGCCTCCGCCTCGCATGCGCGTCTCCCTCGTCCCCGCCCTGATCATCCTGCTGCTGCTGGGGCTGGCCTTCCTCCTGCCGCGGCGTTCGTCCGACGCCCTGGGTGGCGGCCCGTACGTGCTCCCGGGCTCGGCGCGGGCAGGGCCCGACGTCGCCGCCGCCCTGCTGGAACTGCCCCCGCTCGACCTGGTGGAGCCGCCGGGCTGGGTCCTCCAGCGCGGTGCCCAGGACGCCACGACGCGCAACCTGGACCGGCTGGCGTGGGGTGGACACGGGTCGCTGCAGGCAGCCTTCGACCTCCTCACCGAGCAGCCGGCCGGCCTGTCCGAGGAGGTGCTGGCGCGCCTGGACGCGAGCCGCGGCGAGGACACGATCCAGATCTCGAAGCTGCTGGCGTTGCTGGCGCACGACCCGCGCGACGATCCGGCCGTGGTCGACCTGCTCACGCAGCGCGCCCTCGCCGAGAGCGACCTGGTGGCCAAGGCCGCGCTGCGCGTGCTCGGACAGCACCCCTCGCAAGCCGCGCTCGGGGGCATCCTGTTCCGCCTGCACGACGAGGATCCCGAGGTGCACGACGCCGCGCTGGCCGCCCTGGCGGAACGCGTGCGACGCGGCGACACCGAGGCGCTGGCCTACCTGCTGCAGGACCTCGAGGAGCGGCCCGATCGTCCCGAGCAGCGCGCGTTGTTCGTGCTGGCCGAGGTGCCCACCGAACCGCGCATCGTCTCGGCGCTCTGGGAGGTCGTGGAGGCGGCGCCCTACGAGACGCAGGTCATGGCGCTCGGAGTGTTGCTGCACCATCGCGATGCCCGCGCCATCGAACGCGTGGAGCAGACGCTGCGGGATGCCGACCTCACGGGACGCCTGAACGCCCTGCTCATGGCCGCCGAGGCCGGGTGCGTGCTCGGGACGGACGTCTGGCAGCGCATCGCCGATGGTGACGTGCGTCAGGAGGTCCTGCTCCTGATGAGCCTGCTGCAGACTGCCGTCCGCTCAGGCGACGCCTCGGCGCCGTTGGCCATGGAGATCCTCGAACGCATCGCCCAGGACCCCACGAGCTCGTGCCAGGCGGAGGCCATCGACGTGCTCTTCGGCATGGGGCATGCCTGGGCCCTCGAACGCACGCGCGACGAGCTGCGCACCGCGATCGGGGCGTACCTGGCGCAGTGCGTGGATCGCATCGAGAAGTACGCGGGCGAGCTCGGGCCGGACTACGCGCTGCTCGCGCGGGACCGTCTGGCGCAGCCGGACCTCGGGCCGGTCGAGCGCGCCTTGCTGTGCCGACTCATGGCGCACGTCGACCCGCAAGGGGGCGCCGACCTCATCGTGGCGCTGGCGCTCGACCCGTCGCGGGCCGGCGCGCAGATCGGCGAGTACCTCACGCAGCTCGTGCGGCTCTCCGACTGGGCGCTGCGACGACTCGAACCGGAGCTGGGCGACGACCGGGCGGCGGCGCTCTACGTCTATGTCACGGCCGAGGCGCACCTCTCGTCCGGGCTGCCCGGCCTGGAGCGCATCGTGCTCGACGAGCACAAGGATCCTGTGCTGCGACAACAGGCGCTGGATGCGATCGTGCGCGTGCACGGCGGACCGCGCGAGGCCGTGCTGCGCCGCGTGACCGAGGCGCTCGACGACCCGGCCATGAGCGCCCACGCGCGGCTGCTGTTCTGGAACTACCTCTGAGCGGGTCGGTTCGTGCCTGCCGCCGAGGCGGCCCGCGGAGCGACGGGCCACCAGCTCTTGTGCTTGTCCTGTGAGACGAGCTCGCGCTCCGGGAAGGCCGGTGGAAAGCCCTGCTCGAGGCCGCTGCGGCCGACCTCGTTCTGACCCTCCCAGAACGTGCCGGTCTGGTCGAGGTGGAACTCGAGGTCGCCCGTGACGCCGAACTGGCGCGGCCAGGCGCGCAAGACCCATCCGGGACGGAGCCGTCCTTCGCCGTCGACCTGGGTGGTGAGGCCGAGGCCGTAGACGTAGACCTCGTCGCGCCCGTAGGCGGTCACATCGGTGGCTGCCTGCGGGAGCGGCTCCTGCCCCAGGAGGCGGCCGAACAGGGCGAGCCGCTGTGCGGCGGGCGTCGAGCCGTCGAGCGCCACGTCCAGGGCGCGCCCGAGGTCGCGCAGGCGTTCCCGGGCCACGGCCTCGCCGACGAACAGGCGCTCCGCGCGCTCGGCGCTGCGCAGGCGCAGGCCGACGGCGAGCAGGAGCGTCGCGACGAGCAGCAGCCATCCGAACAGACGCATGGGGCACCGGAGCGTGGAAGGGCCTGGCGAGCGGCGATCCTACTGGACGGCAGGCAACCTTCTACTGCGGCAGCACCGCGTCGTCGGTGAGGCACGGGGCGGGCAGCCTGGAGCGGGTGGCGCACCGCGTGCCCCCGCTGCCACGAGACGCGTCAGGTCGGTGGGAAGCGCTTCAGCAGCAGGCGCGAGACGGCGAACAGCAGCAAACAGCCCGCCCCGGCCCACCAGCCCGCGGCGGCGAAGGCCAGCGCCGCGTCGCTCATGTAGAGATTGGAGAGCGCGACCCCGGTGAGTGGCCCGGGTGGTAGCCGTCTCCAGGCGGCCAGCAGGCGCAGCAGAGCCCAGGCGGCGCAGAGCGCACCCAGGGGCGCGCCCGCCCGCAGGGCCAGGGCGGCGAGCCAGAGCAGGATCAACGCAGCGCCGCCGAGGCCCGCGCGGCTCCAGCCCCTGGCGCCGCGCTCGTCATCCGTGGAGGCGTGCAGGGAGGCGCAGCCCATGTACAGGGCATAGAGCAGGCAGGCGTGGGTCGCTCCGATGCCGCCCGCGGGGTCGGGAAGCACCTCGAAGGTCAGGGCGCCGCCGGCGGCCAGCACACCGAGACTCATGTCCAGCCCGCGCAGGCAGCCGAGCAGCAGGCAACCGGGCAACCGCCAGCGCTTCGCCAGGTAGTGGTAGAGCGCGCTGAGCAGCCCGATCGCCAGTGCCGTCGGCCAGGCGCCGGGCACGGCGGCGGCCGCTGCGAGCCCGGCGAGCGTGAGCAGCGCGAACAGCCCGGCCACCGTGGCGACGTCGAGCGCGCCGCGCGGGATCGGGCGCTGCGGCTTGCGCAGCCGGTCGTCCTCGCGATCGACGAGGGCGTTCTGCGCCATGCCGGCGGCGAGCAGGCAGCTCCCTGCCGCCGCGGCGCACAGCAGACCGAGCGCACCGGCCGTCTCCGCCTCCGGTCGGGCGGCACGCGTCACCGCGTAGCCGGCCAGGACGTCGGCCGTGGGGGACAGCAGCAGCGGCGCGCGCAGCGTCTCGAGGATCGCTCGCACACGGCCCGCCCGAGCGGTCGCGGCGTGCATCAGGTGAAGCGCAGGATGTCGTTGAAGGTCACGTACACCATGAGGGCCAGGATGGCCACGAAGCCCGCCATCTGCGCGTTCTGCAGGAAACGCTCCGACAGGCGGCTGCCCTTCACCTTCTCGCACAGCAGGAACACCATCTGCCCGCCGTCGAGCACGGGAACCGGCAGCAGGTTGATGAAGCCCAGGTTCACGGAGAGCAGCGCCAGGAAGAACAGCAGCTTGGCGAAGTCCCACTGGGCGGACTCGTAGGTGATCTTGGAGATCGCCAGCGGGCCCCCGAGGTTCTCGGTGCCGACCTCGCCGGTGAACAGCTTGGCCAGTGTCATGCCCGTGTTGCGGAGGGCGTTCACCGACGCATCGACGCCGGCGCCGATGGCCCCCGCGAGCGACACGTCGTACACCACCTGGCGCAGCTCGAGCCACAGGCCGTAATCGGGGACGGGCGTGGGCCGCGCGCGCACCGAGACCGTGTGCTCGACGCCCTCGACGGCGTAGCGCACGTCGTAGTCCACCTGCTCCCGGTGCTCGTTCACGAAGGTGTGCAATGCCGCGAAGCTCTCGAGCGGCATGTCGTTCAGGCTGAGCAGCAGGGCGCCGTCGGGGACGCCTGCCTCGCGCAGTGCGCCCGCCGGGTGCATCCGCACGATGGGCGGTCCCTGCAGGTCGGCATCGAACACGACGTCCCGCTGGATCACGGCCGCCATCATGTCGGCGTCCAGCGGCACGTGACGCAGGTTGCCGTCACGACGCACGAGCAGCGTGACGGGCGTGGCGGCGCCGGCCAGCGCGGTCCGGATGTCGCTGCCGGAGAAGACGGGGCGGTCGCCCACCTGCAGGATGACGTCGCCCAGCTGGAGTGCTGCCTCGGGCACGGCGGCCTTGCCGCGCAGGCCGCACGTGCGCGTCTGGAGCGCGAGGGCGCCGAGTTGCGGCGTCGCGTCCGCGGGGGTGTGCAGTTCGGGGGCGACGGGGAAGCTGACGGTGCGCCCTTCGCGCTCCACGCGCACCTCGATGCCCGCCCCGTCGGCGATGCCCAGGCCGAGCACGTCCTGGGCGGTGAGCGTCTTGCCGTCGTGCCAGGCTCCGATGGCCAGTTCCCCGACGGCCAGCAGGCGATCGCCCGTCCGCAGGCCGGCCTGGTACGCGGGCCCCGTGTCCTCGACGTGCAAGGCGTCCTCGACGGCGGGCAGCACGCCGATGTCGTAGCGGCTGTCGTCGGCGCTGCGCTCGAGCTCGAAGCGTTGCTCGAACTCGTGCCCGGCCCGCCGGATGACGGCGCGCGTGTCGTTCGGGTCGCTCAGCGCGACCTCGAGGCTCACGTCGGACAGTCCGTAGACGTGATTGCCGTTGATGCTCACGAACTCGTCGCCCGGCTGCAGCCCGGCCTTCCACGCCGGCCCGCCGGGGACGACGTCGCCGACGAGCGGAGCCAGGAACGGGACGCCGTTGCCGAACGCGATCGGGAACAGCACGAAGGCCAGCACGAGGTTGGCGACCGGACCGGCAGCGAAGATCATGAAGCGCTGCCAGATGGGTTTCGCCGAGAGCTCGTCGGGCTCCGGCTGCCGATCGTCGCTCTGTTCCGAGTACTCGCCGGCCATCTTGACGTAGCCGCCGAGCGGCACGGCCGAGATGCGGTAGTCGGTGTCGCCACGCCGTCCTCCGAAGAGGCGCGGTCCGAAGCCGATCGAGAACACCTCGACGCGCACCCCGAAGAGCCGCGCCACGAGGAAGTGGCCGAGCTCGTGCATGAAGATCAGGAAACTGATTCCCAGCACGGCGAGAACGACGCTGCCGGCTGATTCCACGAGGGTTGCGAGCATGGCGGGGGCCGTCAGGTCGTCGGCTGCAGGATGGAGCTGGCGTGGCGGCGGACGGCCGCATCCGTGGCCAGGATCGTCGCGAGGTCGGGCTCGAGTTGAGCGGGGAAGCGATCCATCGCGTCCGCGACCACGGTCGGGATCTCGAGGAAGGGGAGCCGTCCGGCGAGGAAGGCATCCACGGCCACCTCGTTGGCGGCATTGAGGACCGTGCCGGCCAGGCCGCCGAGGCGCGCGGCGCGCTCGGCGAGCGCCAGGCAGGGGAAGTTCTCGCGGTCGGGCGGCTCGAACGTCAGCGCGGCGAAGCCTGCGATGTCGAGGGGCGGGGCGGGGGTCGGCACGCGCTGGGGATAGCCCAGTGCATAGCGGATGGGAAGCCGCATGTCGGGAGGGCTGAGCTGCGCGAGCAGGGCGCCGTCCACGAACTCGACGAGCGAATGGACGATGCTCTGGGGGTGCACGACCACGTCCACCTGGGTCGGCGGCACGTCGAACAGGTGGCAGGCCTCGATCACCTCGAGGCCCTTGTTCATGAGCGTGGCGCTGTCGACGGTGATGCGCGGGCCCATGTCCCAGGAAGGATGGCGCAGGGCCTGCTCCACGCGGACTCCCTCGAGGCGCTCGCGCGACCAGCCACGGAACGGGCCGCCGGACGCGGTGAGCACGAGCCTGCGCACGTCCTGCGGCCGCGAGCCCACGAGGCACTGGGCCAGGGCCGAATGCTCGCTGTCCACCGGGACGAGCGTGGCGCCGGAAGCGCGGCAGGCCGCCTTGACGAGGTGACCTGCCAGCACCAGGCTCTCCTTGTTGGCCAGCCCGATGACGGCGCCCGTGCGTGCGGCGGCGAGGGTCGAGCGCAGGCCTGCAGCGCCCGTGATGGCGCACAGCACGACGTCCGGCCGGCTGCGCGCCACCAGTTCTTCGAGACCGTCCTGGCCGCGCAGCAGTCGGCAGCCGGCGGGCAAGTCGGATGGGTCCGCCGGCGCATGGACGTCGGCGACGCACACGAACTCGGGCCGCGTGTCGTGCGCCTGCTCGAGCAGCGCGCTCACCGATCGGTGGGCCGAGAGGCCGACGACGCGATGGCTGTGGGCGAGACCCGCGAGCACGTCCAGGGTCTGCGTCCCGACGGAACCTGTCGAACCGAGCACGAGGACGCGTCGCTGCATGGGCGGGCGAGTATAGCTTGCGCCCCCTCTGGTATCATTCGGCCGCATGCCTCCTCGGTTCTGCAGCGCATGCGGCGTGGCCCTCCTCCCGCGCGAGATCGAGGGGCGCGAGAGGATGAGTTGCCCGGCCTGCGGGCGCATCGCCTGGGAGAACCCCGTGCCGGCCGCCGCGGTGGTCGTGCGGCGCGAGCGTGAGGTGCTGCTCTGCCGGCGGACGATCGAGCCCTACGTAGGGCACTGGGAACTGCCGGCCGGCTACCAGGAGGTCGACGAGTCCATCGAGACGACCGCCGTGCGCGAGGTCCGAGAGGAGACCGGCCTCATCGTGCGGCTGACCGGCCTGCTGGACGTGATCACGACCCCGGACGACCCGCGCAAGCCGTCGCTGCTGGTGGTCTACGAAGGCGTGGAGGTGGACGGGGAACTCTGCCCCGGCGAGGATTGCGACGAGGTGGCCTTCGTGCCGCTCGACGAGCTGCCGACCAACATCGCCTTCGCCAACAACCGCCTCGTCCTCGACCGACTCCGCAAAGGGATCCCACGCGCATGGTAGCCGAGCCCACCCCACTCACCTACAAGGACGCCGGCGTCGACATCGACCAGGTGACGCATGCGCTGCGCTCGGTCGGCAAGATGTGCGCGAGCACGCACAAGGACCCGCGTGTGCTCACCGGCATCGGCAGCTTCGGCGCCCTGTTCCGGGCCGACTTCGCGGGCCTGCGCGAGCCGGTGCTCGTGTCGAGCACCGACGGCGTGGGCACCAAGCTGCTCGTCGCGCGACGCATGGGGCGCTACGACACGGTCGGGGCCGACCTGGTCAATCACTGCGTGAACGACATCCTGGTGATGGGCGCGCAGCCGCTCTTCTTCCTCGACTACCTGGCGGCCGGACACTTCGGCCCCGGCATGGTCGAAGACGTGGTCAAGGGCTTTGCGGACGCCTGTCGCGAGCAGGGTGTCGCGCTCATCGGCGGCGAGACGGCGGAGATGCCGCTGCTCTATGGTCGCGACGACTTCGACATCGCCGGGTTCATCGTCGGCATCGTGGATCGCGGTGACATCCTGGGGGCGGATCGCGTCCGCGCCCAGGACGTGATGCTCGGGCTGCCGTCGTCCGGCCTGCACACCAACGGCTACTCGCTCGCGCAGAAGGTGTTCTTCGAGCAGGCCGGCCTCGGCGTGGACGAGCGGTTGCCGGGCATGGACCGGACCCTCGGCGAGGCCCTGCTCGCGGTGCACCACTGCTACCTCCCCGAGTTGCGCGAGCTGCTCAAGGAGCCGGCGCTGCACGCGTTGGTGCACATCACGGGCGGCGGCTTCACCGACAACATCCCGCGCGTGCTGCCCGAGGGAGTGGGGGCCGTCGTCGACCGCGACAGCTGGAAGGTGCCGCCGCTCTTCGCCGAGATCGCGCGTCGGGGGCCGGTGCAACGCGCGGAGATGGACCGGACGTTCAACATGGGCGTGGGCATGGTGCTCGTCGTCGCGCGGGACGCTGCCGCCGAGATGCAGCGCGCCCTCGTCGCCCGTGGCTGCCGACCCTTCGTCCTGGGGCACCTCGAAGCCGGACCACGCCGCGTGCGCTACACGGGGCGTGGCGAGCTGTAGGTCCGCGCCGATGATCCCGGCGCTGCTGATCGGCCTGCTGTGCCATGCGGGGGGCCTGCTCCAGGAGGCGCCCGACTGGGCCGACCTGGCAGACCGCGGACAGTGGGCCGAGCTCCTCGAACAGGCGGAGGCCCGACTCGAGCTTGCACCCGGCGACGTGATGGCCCAGGCCTGGCTCGGTCGCGCGAGCCATCAGCGCGGTCTCGAACTCGCCCGCGGCGACGACTTCGCGCGCGACCTCGGGCAGGCCCTCGTGCGGCGCGCCGTCGAGGTGCTGGATGTCGTGCAGGAGCACGGCGCCGAGGCGCCCGATGCGTCCTGGGAGTGGTGGGTGGAGGCGCGCCTCGACGTGGAGGGCGCCGACCTCTCCGGTCTGGCCGAGGAACTCGAGCGCAGCTGGGAGGGCGGATCGGCACGCCGGGCGGGAGCCGCTCGCCTGCGGGCGCGGCTCGCGACGCGGCGTGGCGAGGCGGAGCAGGTCCTGTGGTGGAGCCGGGCGCAAGAGGCGTCGCCCGGGCGGTCGGACGTGGCGCTCGCCCTGGCGGAGGCCGAGGCCTCGGCGGGCGATCGGGCGCGTGCCCTCGCAGCCTGGGACCTCGCCGCCCAGGCGACCGGTGTGCGCGTGCCCCCGCTGCTCGCCGCGTTGCTCACGATCCTGCCAGCGCGGGAAGACAGTGGAGAGCGACTGCAGCGACTCGAGCGGCTGGCGGAGACGGCCGCGCCGGACGAACGGGTGCTGGTGGCGTGGCACCGGGCCTACGCCCTCGACCAGCTGGGTCGTCCGGCGGAGGCCGCGGAGGCGTTTGCTGCCATGTCTCCGGGACTGGATCCCGCCTTCGACCGGGCGCACGCGCTCTTGCTGCAGCGGCTCGGCAGACCGGCTGAAGCCGTCGAGCTGCTGCGCCCCTTGGTGGCGGCACGGGAC
>Ga0315912_10004750_pt1 | contig 12705 bp, 14 predicted proteins | sample VfabasoilMG_FD_204469 | JGI IMG/M metagenome (GOLD analysis project Ga0315912, IMG submission 204469) | Garden soil microbial communities collected in Santa Monica, California, United States - V. faba soil | ecosystem: Environmental > Terrestrial > Soil > Garden | place: USA: California... | reverse complement strand
AGCGCGCGATCTTTTCGGATTGCCCGGATCGCAGGCGACCCCGAAAAGATGGCGCGCTGAAGCGCGCTCCTACAGTGCCTCGATGACCGCCTCGTGGATTCAGAGCGACTGCATCCGCCCGCCATCCACCGGCACATTGATGCCGGTGACGTATCCCGCGGCGGGCGAGGCCAGGAATGCGATCACGTTCGCGATCTCCTCCGCGCTCGCGAAGCGGCCCAGCGGCACGCTCGCCAGCATGGCCTGCTGGATCTCGTGTTCGGACTTGCCCGTGGTGCGTACGCGGTCCGCCACGATCTGGTCCAGCCGCTGGGTACGCGTGTAACCCGGCAGCACGTTGTTGACGGTGATCCCGAACGGGCCCAGTTCGCCCGCGAGCGTCTTCGCCCAGCTCGCCACCGCACCGCGCACGGTATTGGAGACGCCGAGGTTGCGGATCGGCTCCTTCACCGAGGTCGAGATCACGTTCACGATGCGTCCGTACCCGCGCGCGCGCATGCCGGGAATGACGGCCTGCGCGAGCACCTGGTTCGCGACCAGGTGCTGGCGGAACGCGAGCAGGTAGTCGTCCGGGGCCGCCGTCATCGCGAGACCACCGGGAGGTCCGCCGGTGTTGTTGACCAGGATGTCGATCTGGCGGTCGGCGCACAGGGCGCGCATCGCCTCGCGCAGGGCGGGCGTGTCCGCGCTGTCTGCCGTCACCAGGCTGTGGATCTGACCGTTCGCCACCGGCAGGCCGGCGACCACGCGCTGCAGCGGCTCGGCGTTGCGCGCGAGCACGATGACCGAGGCGCCCAGCTCCGCGAGCGCGTGTGCGGCGGCACGGCCGATGCCTTGCGAACCGCCGGACACCAATGCGGTGCGTTCGTGCAATGACAGGTCCATGCGGGCGGTCCCTCAGATCTTCTGGATCAGCAGGGGGACGAGGTGGTCGTCGTCTTCGGCGTGCGGGGGCTGGACCGAATCGAGGTCGAAGCCCATCGAGCTGGCGTCGTCATCGTCCAACCCGTCGAACTCGCGGAAATCGGCATCGAGCAGCGCGGTACGCGCGCCATCCTCGTCCGGATAGTGCAGCACGCGGCCATCGCTGCCGAGCACCTCGGCCGCGCCCGACTCGGTGATCGTCATGCGCGCCCAGATCAGCGACGTGCCGAGCAGGCCAGCGACCCACCAGGTGACGGTCGTGGCCATGCTCAGAACTCCGCGCTGCCGGGCACGCGCGGGTAGGGGATGGCGTCGCGGATGTTGGAGAGGCCGCATACGTACACCACCAGGCGCTCGAAGCCCAGGCCGAAGCCCGCGTGCGGCACCGTGCCGTAGCGGCGCAGGTCGCGGTACCACTGGTAGCTGGCGGGATCGAGGTGGAACTGGCGCATGCGCGCATCGAGGTTCGACAGCCGCTCCTCGCGTTGGGAGCCGCCGATGATCTCGCCGATGCCCGGCGCGAGCACGTCCATCGCCGCCACGGTGCGCCCGTCGTCGTTCAGGCGCATGTAGAACGCCTTGATCTGCTCGGGGTAGTTCATCACCACCACGGGGCGGCCGACGTGCGTCTCGGTGAGGTAGCGCTCGTGCTCGGTCTGCAGGTCCAGGCCCCATTCCACCGGGTACTCGAACTTGTGGCCCGAGTCCTTGAGGATGCGGATCGCATCGCCGTAGTCGATGCGCTCGAACGGCGCGGAGATGAACTTCTCGAGACGCTCGATCGCGCTCTTCTCCACGCGCTCGGCGATGAAACGCATGTCGTCCCCGCGCTCGTCCAGCGCCGCCCGGAACACGTACTTGAGGAACGACTCGGCGAGGTCGGCGATGTCGGTGAGTCCGGCGAACGCGATCTCGGGTTCGATCATCCAGAACTCGGCCAGGTGCCGCGTCGTATTGGAGTTCTCGGCGCGGAACGTGGGGCCAAAGGTGTAGACCTTCGAGAGCGCCAGGCAATAGGCCTCCACGTTGAGCTGGCCCGAGACGGTGAGGAAGGCCTCCTTGCCGAAGAAGTCCTTGTGCCAGTCGACCTTGCCGCTCCCGTCGCGCGGCAGGTTCGCGAGGTCGAGCGTGGAGACGCGGAACATCTGGCCGGCGCCCTCGCAGTCGCTCGCGGTGACGATGGGCGTGTTGATCCAGAAGAACTCGCGCTCGTGGAAGTAGCGGTGGATGGCCTGCGCCAGGCAGTGCCGGATGCGCGCGACCGCGCCGAGCGTGTTCGTGCGCGGACGCAGGTGGGCGACCTCGCGCAGGAATTCCATGGTGTGCGGCTTGGGTTGGATCGGGTAGGTCTCGGGATCGTCGACCATGCCGTACACGTGCACGCTGTCGGCCGCGAGTTCGAGGCTCTGGCCCTTGCCCTGGGACGCGACGAGCGTTCCGGTCGCACTGATCGAGCAGCCTGCGGTCAGGTGCTGGATCTGTTCGGCGTAGTTGTCGAGGGTTGCCGGCGCCACGATCTGGAACGTGGCCTGGCAGGAGCCGTCGCTCAGGTTGATGAACGACATGCCGGCCTTGGAATCGCGGCGGGTCCGGACCCAGCCACGCAACGTCGCGGTCGCACCCGGTTCGTACCGGCCGGAAAGGGCTTGCGCCACGCTGATCACGGTCATCGATTGAAACTCCATCGTGCGACCCCATCTGGTCGCGAAGCGCGGAATCATAGCCGGCCCGGCATCGGGGGCTACAATGGACGCGCACCCGTTCCGGATCCGATGACCATGGCCGTATCGCTCACCCCCACCGCCGTCGCCCGCGTCAGGCAGTTCCTGGCCGAGCAGCCGAACGCGCTCGCCTTGCGCTTCGGCGTGAAGCGCACCGGCTGTTCGGGCTACGCGTACGAGGTCGACCTGTCGGACCGCATCGCGGACGAGGACGCGGTGTTCGAGAGCGACGGCGTGCGGGTCGTGGTCGCGCGCGACAGCCTCGGGATCGTGGACGGCACGGAGATCGACTTCGTGCGATCGCCGCTCGGCGCCACCTTCCAGTTCCGCAACCCCCGCGTGACCGCGCAATGCGGCTGCGGCGAGAGCTTCACGATCGATCCCGAGCACGCCTGACCCGGGCATCGGTGGATTCCGCGTGCCGATGGCACGCGTCGCGGTAATGCCCCTTTCGTCCCAGGTTCGCCCGTTCCCGCCCCAGGGTTGCGGTGCACCATCCCGGTGCGTGCGTCGTCACGCGCGCCGGGCGCCACTTTCCAGGTCATTGAGCGGAGAACGAATTCAGGAATTTGCCGCCTGGGTCCAGTACAAATGAGAAGCCGTTGGAGAACGATTGTTTTGATTCCGCCAAACGATCGGCCTAGGCTCGGATTCATCGTTTGTTCTCTATTTGATCCCATGCGACCCTTCGATCACGTTGCGATTTCTGAAGATTTTCTAAGTAACTGATTAGAGTGACAAAAAATGCAAGAATCCGCGGTGCTGCAGTGCGTCATGGGTTGTGGCTTCGGCCGGAATCTCCTACCATTCGCGCGCACGGCGGGTGATGCCTGTCGTGAACCTTGCCTCACCGCACAGTCGGGAGGCCGATACAGTCCATGAGGAGTGTTCATGCGTCACTATGAGATCGTGTTCCTGGTCCACCCCGACCAGAGCGAACAGGTCCCCGCGATGATCGACCGCTACAAGGGCGTCATCGAGGGGGATGGCGGCAAGATCCATCGTCTGGAGGATTGGGGGCGGCGTCAGCTCGCCTTCCCGATCCAGAACCTGGCGAAGGCGCACTACGTGTTGCTCAACATCGAATGCAGTCAGGTTGCCTTGAACGAACTCGAGTCCTCCTTCCGATTCAACGACGCGGTGCTCCGGCACCTCGTGATGGTTCGCCCCGGTGCCGATACCGAGATGAGCCCGATGATGAAGATGAAGGACGAGAAGCCCGAACGCCGTCGTCGCGACGACGAGAGTTTCGGTGGTGGTGGCGATGCTGAGCCTGCAGAGGCCAGCGAGTCCCGGGCAGCCTGAGGAGCACGCACATGTCGAAATTCTTCCGCCGCAAGAAGTTCTGCCGATTCACTGCCGAAGACGTCGTGGAGATCGATTACAAGGATCTCAACACGCTGCGCCAGTACGTCACCGAGACCGGCAAGATCGTGCCCAGCCGAATCACCGGCACCAAGGCGCGCTACCAGCGCCAGTTGAGCACGGCCATCAAGCGCGCGCGTTTCCTCGCGCTGCTGCCGTTCAGCGACAACCACTGAGGCAGGACTCGGCACATGGAATTGATTCTACTCACCAAGGTCCAGAACCTCGGCAATCTCGGCGACAAGGTCAACGTCAAGCCGGGTTTCGGACGCAACTATCTCGTGCCGCATGGCAAGGCCGTATCTGCCACCGCGGCGAACCTGGCCGAGTTCGAGGCGCGTCGGGCGGAGTTCGAGGCGAAGGCAGCGGGAACGCTGACCGACGCCGAGGCCCGCAAGGCTCGCCTGGAGAACTCGCAGGTCACTATTCGCGCCAATGCCAGCACGGAAGGCAAACTCTACGGTTCGGTCGGACCCCGCGACATCGCTGAAGCCTTCACCGCGGCAGGCATGCCGCTGGCGAAGAGCGAGGTGAATCTCGGGGAAGGTCCGATCCGTCGAACGGGCGACTTCGATGTCCAACTGGCCCTGCATGCCGATGTGCATTGCACGGTCAAGGTCATCGTGGTTCCGGAAGAGTAACGGCCGAAGATCCCGCCGGCTTTCAAACCGGTGGTTGCTGCTTCTAGGGAACCTAACGGGCGCCGCTGACCACGGCGCCCGCTTTTTTTCCGGCGTTCGCCGCGCGTGCCGGCCGGTACGCGCGCGACGTTGGTACGGACGCGCTACGCTAGCGAATCCCGGATCCAACCTTCCGAACGACTCCCCATGGCAAGACCGAAACTCGCCGCGAGCACGGGCACCGATCCGTTGCGCGTCCCGCCGCATTCGATCGAGGCCGAGCAGGCCGTGCTGGGCGGGCTCATGCTCGCTCCCGAGTCCTGGGATCGCCTCGCCGACAAGCTCAGCGACGAGGACTTCTACCGCCGCGACCACCAGCTGATCTACCGCGCCATCGGCGAGCTGAGCGAGAAGCGCATGCCGTGCGACGCGGTGACGCTGGGCGAATGGTTCGAGGCGCAGGGCATCGCGGAACTCGTCGGCGGCTCGCGCTACGTGCTCGAGCTCGCGAACGCCACGCCCTCGGCCGCGAACATCACCGCCTACGCGGAGATCGTGCGCGAGAAGTCGGTGCTCAGGCGCCTGATAGAAGTCGGCCACGAGATCGCGGGCGAGGGCTTCCGGCCCGAAGGCCGCAGCGTCAGCGAACTGATCGAGGCGGCCGAACAGCGCGTGTTCCAGATCGCCGAGGCCGGCTCGCGCGGGCGCCAGGGATTCACCTCCATGCGCGCCGCGGTGAAGGAGGCGTTCCAGCTGCTGCAGGAACGCTACGAGAACCGCCAGGCCGTGACCGGCGTGCCCACCGGCTTCAAGGATTTCGACCTCAAGACCGCGGGACTGCAGCCGGGCGACCTGATCATCGTCGCGGCACGCCCGTCGATGGGAAAGACGGCGCTCGCGCTCAACATGGCGGAGTTCGCGGCGATCAAGACCGGCAAGGCCGTGGCCGTGTTCTCGATGGAAATGGCCTCGTCGCAGCTCGCGCTGCGCCTGATCTCCTCGCTCGGCCGCATCGACGCGCAGCGGTTGCGCACGGGCGAACTCGCGGACGAGGAATGGCCGCGCGTGACCTCGGCGATCACCCTGCTCGCCGATGCGAAGATCTTCATCGACGATTCCCCGGCGCTGTCACCGATGGAACTGCGCGCGCGCGCGCGGCGCCTGAGGCGCGAGCACGAGCTCGCGCTCGTGGTGGTGGACTACCTGCAGCTGATGCAGGTGCCCGGAAGCAAGGAGAATCGCGCCACCGAAATTTCAGAAATCTCGCGTAGCCTGAAGGCGCTGGCGAAGGAACTGAAGGTGCCCGTGATCGCGCTCAGCCAGCTCAACCGCTCGCTCGAGACGCGTACCGACAAGCGTCCGATGATGGCGGACCTGCGCGAATCGGGCGCCATCGAACAGGACGCCGACGTGATCGTGTTCATCTACCGCGACGAGTACTACAACCCCGAATCCGCCGACCGCGGCATCGCCGAGATCATCATCGGCAAGCAGCGCAACGGCCCCACCGGCACGGTCAAGCTCGCGTTCCGCGGGCAGTACACGCGCTTCGACAACTACACCGACGAGAGCCTGGAGGGGAGGCTGGGATGAGTCGGGCCGCCTGCGCGACCATCCACCTCTCCGCGCTCCGCCACAATCTCGAACGTGCCCGCGCCCTCGCGGGCGGCGCGCGCGTCATGGCCGTGGTGAAGGCCGACGGTTACGGCCATGGGTTGGAGCGGGTGGCACGCGCGCTCGCCGGCGCGGATGCCTTCGGCGTCGCCTCGATCGAGGACGGCGAGCGCATCCGCCGCATCGGGCTCGGCCATCGCGTGGTGGTGCTGTCGGGCATCGACGAGCCGGCTGACATCGGCGCGATGCGCGCGCTCGCGCTCGAATCGGTGATCCACCACGAACAGCAGGTCGCGTGGCTGGAAGCGGACGCCACCAGCGGGCCGCCGGTGCGCTGCTGGTTGAAGGTCGACACGGGCATGCATCGGCTGGGCGTGGCGCCCGAACAGGCGACCGCGCTGCACGCGAGGCTGCGCGCGTGCGCGTCGGTGCACGACGAGGTCGTGCTGATGACGCACCTCGCGAGTTCGGACGCCTGGGACGATCCGACGACGGCGCGCCAGCTCGATCGATTCGGGACGGTGACCGCTGGCCTGGACGGCGATCGTTCGACCGCGAATTCCGCCGCGCTGCTCGGCTTCCCCGCCTCGCACTGCGACTGGGTGCGGGTCGGCGGACTGCTGTACGGCGTCGCGCCCATCGCGGGCAGGACCGGGGCGGATTTCGGCTTCCGCCCGGCGATGAGCCTGGACAGCAAGCTGATCGCGATCAACGCCGTCGCGCGCGGCGAACGCATCGGCTACGGCGGATCGTACGCGTGCCCGCACGACATGCGCATCGGCGTGGTCTCGATCGGGTACGGCGACGGCTATCCGCGCCACGCCGCGCCGGGTACGCCCGTGCGCATCCGCGATGCGGTCGCGCCGATCGTGGGGCGCGTGTCCATGGACCTCGTCACCGTCGACCTGAGCGTCGTCCCCGACGCCGCGATCGGCGACCCCGCGAACCTGTGGGGTCCGTCGCTGCCGGTCGAACGCGTCGCCGAACGCGCCGACACCATCGGCTACGAGCTCATCTGCGGCATGACGCGCCGCGTGCGCTTCGTCGAGGCGGGGTAGAGTCCCTCCATGGCGAAAGGCAAGAACGCGTTCGTGTGCGATGCCTGCGGGGCCGAGCACTCGAAATGGCAGGGCCAGTGCGCGGAATGCGGCGTGTGGAACCGCCTGGTCGAGATCCGGCTGGGCGCCACCGCGGGCAAGCGCCAGGGCTATGCGGGGCAGGCGTCGCAGGTGCCCGTGCAGAAGCTGGCCGAGGTCGCGGGCATCGCGGAGATCCGTCATCCCATCGGCATCGGCGAACTCGACCGCGTGCTCGGTGGCGGCCTGGTCAAGGGCTCGGTGGTGCTGATCGGTGGCGACCCGGGCATCGGCAAGTCCACGCTCGTGCTCCAGGCGCTCGCCGCCATCGGGCGCACGCACAAGGCGCTGTACGTGACGGGCGAGGAAAGCCTGCCGCAGGTCGCGGCGCGCGCGCAGCGTCTGGGCCTCGACGTCGGCGGGATCGAAGCCTGCGCGGAGACCGGGCTCGAACGCATCCTGGGCGAGGCCGAGCGGCGCAAGCCCGACGTGCTCGTCGCCGATTCCATCCAGACCCTGTGGACCGAGACGCTCGACAGTGCGCCGGGGTCGGTCAGCCAGGTGCGCGAATGTGCCGCACGCCTCACGCGCTACGCGAAGGAACACGGCACCAGCGTGTTCCTGATCGGGCACGTGACCAAGGAGGGCGGCATCGCCGGCCCGCGCGTGCTCGAGCACATGGTCGACGCCGTGCTCTATTTCGAAGGCGAGGCTTCCAGCCGCTTCCGCGTGCTGCGCGCGTTCAAGAACCGCTTCGGTGCGGTGAACGAACTGGGCGTGTTCGCGATGACCGAGCACGGCTTGCGCGAAGTGGCGAATCCGTCCGCGATCTTCCTGTCCGGCCAGGAACAGCCGACCCCGGGCAGCGCGATCATGGTCACGCGCGAGGGTACGCGGCCGCTGCTGGTGGAGGTGCAGGCGCTGGTCGATGCCTCGCCGCTGGCGAATCCGCGCCGGATGGCGATCGGGCTGGAGCAGAACCGGCTCGCCATGCTGCTCGCGGTGCTGCATCGGCACGGCGGCGTTTCGGTGTACGACCAGGACGTGTTCGTGAACGTGGTGGGCGGCTTGCGCGTCGAGGAGACTGCGGCGGACCTGCCGGTGCTGCTGGCGGTGCTCTCGAGCCTGCGGGATCGCGCCTATTCACGCCGCCTGGCGGTGTTCGGCGAAGTCGGGTTGGCCGGGGAGATCCGGCCGGTGCCGCACGGCGAGGAGCGCATCAAGGAAGCCCTGAGCCACGGCTTCGAGCGCCTGATCCTGCCCCAGGGGAATGCCCCCAAGCGATCGCCGGGAAAGATTGAACTGGTGCCGGTGGAGCGCTTGTCGGATGCGTTGGCAGCCGCGTTGAATCCCTGACTAGAATTGGCCCCCACGCGATTCGATGTGCAGCATCACGTCGAATCGAATGTAGGAGCGCGCTTCGGCGCGCGATCTTTCCGTCTCCCGTTTCGGTCTGGCGTGGCCGAAGAGATCGCGCGCTGAAGCGCGCTCCTACAACGCATTCGAAGCGCTTCCGGGACCCGGCGATCCGAGCGCCGAAAGCTCCCGGTGAATCTCATCGGCATCGCCCACATTCAACTCCACGAGGCGCTTGAGTCGCAGGAAGCTGTCGAGGTCGATGCGACCGAAGCGGTAGCCGATGCGCGTCTCCGCGACATGGGCCACGCTGCCATTCACGCTGATCGTCAGTCGCGGATGGAGGCGGATCTCCAGGCGCTGGGCCCGACCCACCATGCCGTTCCAATCCTGCGGTCGTCGGACGCCGGCGCCGTTCAGGCAGATGTCGGTGAGTTCCGTCGTCCACAGTGCGCGATCGGAGTACAGACGTACTTCTGCAGCCAGCGGGATGCGCTGGAATCTGCGGGCCCCGTTCCTTCCGCCCTCGCTGGTATCGACAGTAGACAAATCAATTACTTGAGGAAGCAAATTGAAATCGAGTCTAGCTCAGGCCACGCGCCGCAGCAAAAGCTCGAGAACAAATTTACTCCCGAGGAAGGCCAGGGCGAGCACCGCCATCCCGACCAGGACGAGGCGGGTGGCACGGGCGCCCCGCCAGCCGTACCGGTGACGTCCGACCAGCAAGACGCCGAACACGAACCACGCGACGATCGACAGCACCGTCTTGTGCGCGAGGTGCTGGTCGAACAGGTTTTCCACGAACAGGACCCCGCTCAGCAGGGTGGCGCTGAGCAGCACGAAGCCCACGGCGATCAACCGGAACAGCACGCTCTCGGCCAGTGCCAGGGGCGGCAGCCAGGACCCCCAGCCGCCGAGCCTGCGCGTGCGCAAGGCGCGCTCCTGGCCCCACAGCATGATCGCCACGAGCGCGGCGATGGACAGCGTGGCGAAGGCGAGCAGCGCGGCGATGACATGCAGGGTGATGCGCCAGCCCTGGGCCGCGGGGCTCGGCGTCGGCGTTCCGAACAACCCGTCCAGGCCGAGTAGCAGCGCGGCGAGGGGGAACACCACCAGGCCCAGCGCCTGGATCGAGCGGCGGTGGCTGACGGCCAGGGTCACGACCGCCATCACCAGCGCGACCTCTGACAGCGCCGCGAGGAAATGCACGTCCAGGCCCCCGGCCAGGCGGAATCCGCCGATCTGGAACCAGGCATGGAACACGATCGCGACCAGGCTGGCGATGCGCGCGGAGTGACCCTCCACCGACTGGCGCGCCAGTTGGGTCGTCAGCAGGCCCGCGGCAAGCAGGTAGGCGGCACTGCCGAGCAATGCGAGGATGACCAGGGGCATGGCCGGAAGTGTCGCATAGGCTCCCTTACCCTGCAGCGGCCGGTACCGTGCTGGTCATATACTTCGCGGTTCGGATTCGCCACAGGATCGTCCCGATGTTCGAGTCGCTCAGCCAGCGCCTGACCGCCACCGTCGATCGACTGCGAGGTCGCGGTCGCCTGACCGAGGAAAACATCCGCGAGACGGTGCGCGAAGTGCGTGTCGCGCTGCTCGAGGCGGACGTCGCGCTGCCCGTGGTCACCGCGCTGATCGAGCGGGTCAAGACGCGCGCCGTGGGCCAGGACGTGATCCGCAGCCTCACGCCGGGCCAGGCGCTGGTCAAGGTCGTGCACGACGAACTGGCCTCGGTGATGGGCACGGCGAACGCCGACCTGAACCTCAACGTGCCCGCGCCGGCGGTGATCCTGATGGCCGGCCTGCAGGGCGCGGGCAAGACCACGACGGTGGCGAAGCTCGCCCTGTACCTGCGCGAGCGCAAGCGCAAGCGCGTGATGGTGGTGAGCGCGGACGTCTACCGTCCCGCCGCGATCGAGCAGTTGCGGGTGCTGGCCGAGCAGGTGGACGTGGTGTTCCATCCCTCCGCGGGCGGCGAAGATCCGGTCCGCATCGTGGAGGGCGCGATCGACGCGGCGCGCCGGCAGCTGGTCGAGGTGCTGATCGTCGACACCGCCGGCCGCCTTGCCGTCGACCAGGCGATGATGGACGAGATCGCGCGCCTGCATGCGGCGCTCAAGCCGGTCGAGACCCTGTTCGTGGTCGACAGCATGACCGGCCAGGACGCAGCGAACACCGCGAAGGCGTTCGCCGCCGCCGTGCCGCTCACCGGCGTGGTGCTGACCAAGACCGACGGCGATGCGCGCGGTGGCGCGGCGCTGTCGGTGCGCTACGTCACCGGCCGTCCGATCAAGTTCGTGGGCGCGGGCGAAAAGGTGGACGCGCTCGAGCCGTTCCATCCCGAGCGCGCCGCGGGCCGCATCCTGGGCATGGGCGACGTGCTGTCGCTGGTCGAGGACGTCACGCGCAAGGCCGACCACGACAAGATGACGAAGCTTGCCGAGAAGGTGGTCAAGGGCAAGCGCTTCGACATGAACGACATGCGAGACCAGCTCGACCAGATGCTGAACATGGGTGGCCTGGGCGCGCTGATGGACAAGCTGCCGGGCATGGGCAACCTCTCCGAGCAGGTGAAGGGCAAGGTCAACGACAAGGACGTCAAGCGCATGATCGCGTTGATCCAGTCGATGACGAAGAAGGAGCGTCGCCATCCCGACCTGCTCAACGGCTCGCGCAAGGCGCGCGTGGCGCGTGGCGCGGGCCAGCAGCCGCAGGACGTGAACCGCCTGCTCAAGCAGTACCAGCAGATGGAGAAGATGATGTCCAAGCTCTCCACCGGCGGCATGAAGGGCCTGATGCGACAGGTCACGAGCGCGATGAAGGGTGGCGGTCCGTTCAACCGGCCGCGGTGATCGCATCGACGTTGCACCCCGGCGGGTGGCGCGGATGAGCCTGGTCTCCATCCTGGTCCGCAGCATGGACCGACCTTGCCTGGCGCGCGCCCTGGACAGTGCCGCGGCGCAGACGCATCCGGAGGTCGACTTGGTGGTCGTCGCGGCGTGCGGTCCCGGCCATCGCGAGCTGCCTGCGACATGGAACGGTCGTCCACTTCAGTTCGAGGTGCCCGACGGCCCACGCGCGCGCCCGCTCGCCGCGAACCTGTGCCTGGACTCGGCGCGGGGCGAGTGGCTGAACTTTCTCGATGACGACGACGAACTGCTGCCCGGGCACGTTGCGACCCTGCTCGCTGCCCCTCGCGCACGCAACGTGCGGCTCCTGTACTCGACCGCCCGCGTCCACGACGCCGACGGCGCGCTCGTGGGCCTGAGCGGCAAGGCCGGCACCCACATCCAGCTCTACAACCAGAATCGCTGCCAGCCGGTCGCGGCGCTGTTCCATCGCTCGCTGATCGAGGAGGGCGCGCGCTTCGATCCCGCGTTCGACGTGCTCGAGGACCAGGACTTCTTCGTGAACTGCGCCACCCGCACGCCGTTCCAGTGGGTGCGGGCGACGACCTGCATCTGGAACGGCTACAGCGGCACCTCGGGTTGCGGCTATGGCGCGAACGAGGATGGCGAGCGCCGCGCGCGCCACCTGGCATTGCTGCGCGAGAAATGGTCCGCGCAGTTCGATGCCTGGAAGCGCGATCCGGCCTCGCTGCTGTACCTGGGCCAGCATCACCTGAAGGAGGGCGACCTCGCGGTCGCGCTCGACTGCCTGGAGCGGGCGCTCGCGGCCCTGCCCGACAGTCCCGATGCGCTGAACCTGTGCGCGATGGCGAACTTCCACGCCGGGGACCGGGAGCGCGCGCTGCTGCTGCTGCGCAAGGCCGATCGCCTGGTGCCCGGGCATCCCTACATCCGGGGAAACCTGGCGCTGGTCGAGAGTCGGGCCACACCGCCGTCGTCGTAGGAGCGCGCGTGCGCGCGCGATGCGGGAAACCTGCCGGGCGCGGGGACCCCACGGCGACCTCACCCGGCGTCGAGGTCGACGTGGGGTTTCGGGTCATGGGTGGCGTCGCTTCGCGCGCTCAAGCGCGCTCCTACGGGGCTGAACGGGGCGGCCACCCGGTGGCCAGGGCGT